>Ga0187769_10000702_pt1 | contig 18505 bp, 20 predicted proteins | sample 0116_SJ02_MP02_1_FD_133140 | JGI IMG/M metagenome (GOLD analysis project Ga0187769, IMG submission 133140) | Tropical peat soil microbial communities from peatlands in Department of Meta, Colombia - 0116_SJ02_MP02_10_MG | ecosystem: Environmental > Terrestrial > Soil > Wetlands > Peat | place... | reverse complement strand
CGCCCATCGACTCGGAGAACGTAGCACTTGTGAAGCAGACTGGGCGTCGCGATCCCATTTTTCATAGGCAACCCCATCATCGCCCCGAGACCCTTATGCTCGGCAGCGTTCCCGACGCTCAACAGTTCGGGTCAATTTTGTCCCAATTTGGCTTCATTTGGCTCGGCGCGGTGGAATTTGGCTGTTAATGGCATGGGATGTCACAATTGGCATCTCATCGATTTATCTAACGGAAATCGCTCAATTTATCCTGCAAAAATCCGCGAATTGATGTGGCTATTTTTTGACAAGGATTTCTTGAGCGCACAGGCTTATCTAAACCATCGTGTGGGAACGAATCTGGTCCGCGCCCACATTACGTTGCTTCTAAACGGTTGGGCGAGAAAGCAAAATCATGGTCGTGAGCCAGTTCTGGGAAACCGCATGGTGATTCTGCCCGATCAGGTTCTGACGCCCGATCCGTAGTCGACACGACCAAGCTGTCGCACAGGTCCGCGAATCCTTGCGGCACTAATTGATCCGGCTATCCCGCACCGGTCAGATAACGGATGCCGTTACTGTAACGGTATCCCAAGGAAACAGGCGCATCTAGAAGCAGTAGAGGCACCTCGTTTCGGGAGCGCTACTTTCCGAGAATTTCACGCCCGCGCCCCTCGCGCATTTCGTCAGCACTGGTCTCGAACAGTCGGACGGGTTTGTCGAAACTCATTACTTTGGCAAGAAAGAATGTTTGACTTCGCAAAAATGTCAGCCCGCACTCTGAAGCGAGCGAACCGAAGTCCTCCTTAATGTAACTTGAGTAGTATGGTTCGTGATAGCTCCGTGGGAAGAGTTCTAAAAGTCCTTCGTAATCCGGCTGATCGCCGTGCTGGAGCGAATCCAAAAGCACTAGCCGTCCACCCGGCTTGAGCACGCGAGCGCATTCACGCAGTGCGATGCGCCGTACCCTAGGCGGCAACTCATGAAACAGGAAAATGCTGGTTACCGCGTCTTGGCTGTTGTCTGACAGGGGAATTTGTTCAGCCTTGCCGACGATGAAGCTGGTCCGTGAGCGCCTTAAATGCCGCTTCGCGTGCCGAATGTAGGCATCGGACATATCCAGTCCAGTGATTTGAAGCCGCGGCCAGGCCTGCTTTACGAAGTCGAGAAATCGTCCTGTGCCACAGCCGACATCCAGAAGCCTCAGTGCGCGCTGATCGCATCCGACGAAGGCTTCATGCAACTCCGGCAGCGCCTGCCTTCGCATGGCATTGGCTGTTCCGTTGAGGAGCACCTCGACCTGGGTGTCATATCGCTCGGCCGAGCCGTCTGTCATCCAGCCGCCTGACTGGAAGTGGAAATTCTGAAGATAGTAATGAGGCCGCTTGCCGCGCGTTTCCTGATTCAGGACTTCGTTCTGCGCGCGGCGTTCGCGACGTCGGTGGATTTCGGGCAGATCCTCAAAGAAAAGTCGCGAGCGATCAATCAACGTGAACAGAGAGCCGTCATGGTCCTCGGGCAGGGGGTAAATGCCGCTCTCCACATTGGCGAGGTCATGTAAGAACAACCTAGCCATATCTGCGTAGATTCGGCCGCGATCAGGCACTGGTCCATGGATACGAGAGCGCGGCCGCGATCTTGTAGCGTCCTGTCGTCGTGCAGCCTCCGAAAGGCGGCGCAACACCAGGCCGTGGCCAACATACCAGGCGACGCGAGGTAATTGGCTGGCGTAATAAGCCACCCGGGTGACAAGACTGGAGGCTGGTGGACTCACGTATTCCGCCTAACGCCGCAGAACCTTGCGGCCCCTGATCTTGCTTCCGACATTATAGCCAGGAATTGGCGTGTCGTTCCCCTATGGGGAGGGATTGGATGAACTATTTGCGTACCGCCGTCTTGCTTGCTGGCTTGACTGGGCGTTTATGGCGGTCGGGTATCTGATCGGCGGTGGTAGTGGCGCCCTGATCGCACTCATCGTTGCCGCCGCGACCAATCTGTTCAGTTACTGGAACGCCGACAAGCTCGTGTTATGCCCGACGCCGGGGAAGTCGACGAGCGCACCGTACCGGAACTGGTGGCGAACGTGCGGGAGCTGGCGCAACGCGCGGGCCTACCGATGCCCCGGGTCTATCTCATGGACAGCCCCCAACCCAATGCTTTCGCCACCGGACGTAATCAGCAACATGCCGCAGTCTGCACTACGACTGGGCTGCTTAGCAGACTCACCCGCGACGAAATTGCCGGCGTCATCGGTCACGAACTCGGCCATGTGCGCAATCACGACACGCTGACGATGACGATAACCGCTACCATCGATGGCGCCATTTCAATGCTTGCGCAATTCGGCATGTTCTTCCGAGGCGGCGGCCGCCACGACAATAACGGTCTGGGCATCATCGGCTCGGTACTCATGCTCATCTTGGCGCCGCTTGCCGCCATGATTGTCCAAATGGCGATCAGCCGTACGCGCGAATACGCTGCGGACAATGTTGGCGCGCGCATCAGCGGCCGGCCCGACGCGCTCGCCTCGGCGCTCGTCAAAATCTCGCGCATCGCCAAAACGGTCCCAAATGACACCGCTGAGACCCATCCTGCCACCGCACCTCTCTTCATCGTCAACCCGCTGTCCGGCCGCGGCATGGACAACCTGTTCTCCACCCATCCATCGACCGAGAATCGGGTCGCTGCGCTCGACAAGTTGTCGCGCGAAATGGGACTGGGCGGTTTCAATGCGGCGATACCTGCTGGGGATACGAGATCGCACGGTCCCTGGGGATGAACAGGCTGAACCAGGCCGAAAACGAGCGATTAACCGCATGCGACGAGTTCTGGCAACTCGATGCCAAGACACGGACAATGCTGAGTTTGCCGCCTGGATTGAATTCGCCCAGTAAGGGAAACCCAGCGTAGCTCGTGACCCCTATCGATGTCATGGCCCTGCTATGGTTGCCCGACTCAACGAGGGAGAAATTCGTCACGCAACGGAACCCTTTATCGGCCCGCCATCGGACCGCGCCCTCTTGGTGAAGACGCTGGTCAAGCTCCGCGATGAGCGCGCTTGCCTTTCTTGCGTCGCGTCCCGCCGTTTTCGCTTCCTCGATGATCAGCTCTAAGGCCGCTCGAAAATCGCGTCGAGACACGGGGCTGATCAGAGAGCTCGCCTCGTTGTTTTTTGCCTTCATCATAAAGACGGAGCGCGCGGCGAATTGTACGAGCGTTCGCAAGATTCCGCATTTTGTCTAAATTAAAACCATCGCACTACCATTAAACGCGCGCTGGGGGTTTCTTTTTGTGACGACAGATTTTCGACGTGCCGGCGACTGCCGAGCCAGTGAGTACATGGCCGAGCGCGCGATGGCCATCACAGAAGCCCTCGATGCTGAGGAACATTGGCCGAACGCATCCTGCAATCTGCAACGAACGGCGAACGTGATCGTAATCGGCTGCGAGATGGTGCACTGATGAGTCTCGCCGCATAGCGAATCTTGGGAAGAGTCGAGTTGCGAGGCACGCCGCTGCCGCGCACAACAAAAGGGCCCCGAAGCTTGGGAAGGCGGGGCCCCAGTTACGCATTCAGGGTTATCCTGTGCCGCCGCGCCAACTCCCCTTTCCGGGCGCGATCAGCACGATGCCAGCGTCAACCATGTTTGTGGCTGCATTGTGCGAAACCGATGCCAACTTTTTGGAATTCAGGGCGCGTGATTTTTTTGCCACTGTAAACTGCGCCAGCGATGCTGGTGCAAGAACTACATACTCGGCAAACGCGCGTTCGACCGACGGCGCGATGGGGGAAGGCTGAGGGCGTGTGCAATGGTTAAGCCTAGGTCAGGCTAGAGCTACGGCCTATGACATTTCTGCTACAGGGAGCGATTATTTTCCAATCAAGAGCATTGCGCCGCCAAGCTGCCCAAATTGAACGGTGTTTACGCACGCGAGCACTTGTCAGATGTGATCTAGATCACAGACTGAAAAATGGGCAGGGCGTAAAGGAAAAGCAGATCGCAAAACATAAAAGCGATCGGTGGGAGCGTCAGATGAGTTATTTATCGAACGTCGTGAACGAGCGGCCGATGCTGCGCGTTGCAGCTTCAGTCATTGCCGCATTTTTCTTTGCGGCCCCGTTGGTGCTGTTGGTTTCCAGTCTGGTGGTCTACGGTGTGCGCACGTTCATCCATTGAGCGCGGATTACCACTCCACCAGTATCGCCGTCACTGAACTCAGCACGCTTTTTGAATTCCAGCAGTGGTATAGCACTTCAAGCCGCCAATGCCGCTCATGGGAAAAGTAACATGGGAGCGCGTCAGCAATACTGTAACGGCTAACATCGCTGCCACCGTTCCCACGAAGGCCACCGGTCGTACTGCATTGCGTTTCATAAGCTACTCCCCCGACTATCCCATCACAGTCTACCAACATCAGTTGGGCGCTGCGAGCCCCAAGATGGGCTGCTTATGACGAATTTATTCCTTGCGCATACTACCCATTGTCATGGCAAGACCCCCCAGGAAATCCCGGCCTCGGTCTAGCCAGCCCGCATGTTTTCGGCGTTGATCTTGCCGTCAGCACCAGCACTGCCATCGATAATGTCACGAAATTCCTGCTCGTGACCCAGTTGCGGCCCTTTCGCCGACTAATCCAAACCAGGCTAGATGAAGGAGAGGTACATGGTGTTCGCGATCATCAGCAACAGTTTCAAGGATGGCGATTATCTGCCGGATGATTTTATTCTTTCGGCCGATTTCGGCTTTGGCTGCGCTGGCGGCAACAAGTCGCCGCATCTCAAGTGGTCAGGCGCGCCAGCGGGCACAAAAAGCTTTGCCGTCACCTGCTACGATCCCGACGCGCCGACTGGCTCAGGCTTCTGGCACTGGCTGGTGGTGAACATCCCTGCCAATGTGACCGAGCTTACTGAGGGCGCTGGTAGTACCGGCGGTAAGCTGCCTGCGGACGCATTGCAGACGCGCACCGATTTCGGCACGCCCGGCTATGGCGGCCCGTGCCCGCCCCAGGGTGACCATCCGCATCGCTATCTCTTCACGGTGTTTGCCGTAAAGACAGACAAGCTTGAAGTGAAGGCTGATACATCAGCGGCGGTCGTCGGCTTCAATTTGTATTTTCATACCCTGGCGAAGGCAGAGATCATGGGGTTATTTAAAAGGTGAAGTGCACGCCCGAGCTGCGGATCAATTATTGACCCCGGGGGCAAGCATGAACGACGCGCGTCGCGAGGAAATCCGGCGAGCTCTGACGCTGATCGAAGAGGCCAAGGGCATCCTCGAAATAGTACTGGACCAGGAGCAAGACGACTTCGATAACATGCCTGAGGACGTCCAAAATGATGAAGAAGGACAAAGAGCAGAGGAGGCGGTTGACGCGCTGGAGCAGGCTGCGGTGTGCTGTGATGACGCAATTTCCGCCTCCAAGGAGGTGCTACAGGACTAGCGTCAGCATTGCCCATGAAATGCGTGAAGAACAGCAGCGGAAGGTACTGGACGACTGATTTTATCTATTCACAGAAACAGCATTCGTTCCCGTTGTATTGGGCAGAAGCTCAGCGGCAAGCACCTCACCTCAGACCGCGTCTAATTAGAGCCTCCTATCCTCAAATCGGCTGTTTCCAAACTTTGGTAGGTTCTTTTCACATAATCCTTCATATCTGTAACGGTTAGTTGGCGTTGAAGAGAAAGATCCCCCGAATTCACAGAATTAGAAACTCCATCGATAAAAGTTGTCTTAATCATTGCCTGATGTTCCCGCCGTTCCTCTTCGGCCACTTCAAGCTTCGGTGACTCCGGCGCCTTAGCTGGCTTGATTAGGTGAGACGACTTAGGCGTTTTCGCTTGCGCCGTGTGCAGATCGTTTTCAGCAGAAAGCCTGGTGATTTCGCTTTTCACCAAGTCACGAAACTCCGAGTTAAATTGCGCTCCCGGATGCGTGTCGTTATTCACGACGTATTCAATGTTGGGTCCCACCAGCTTCTGTGACCCCATCCCACCAAAAGTCATCCATGGATTGGGATTATAAATTTCAATTATTCTTCCTACGTTTCCAGTCACATTCGGATTCGAGGTAAGCATAGAGGGTTGTAGTGCAATGATTGAATCAACGTGGTTGGTATTATTGGCTACCAAGACTGCGTTGTTCGCGCCCAAGCTATAGCCAACAACAAGTATATGTGTTCCCGGGGGTTGACGATTAATATCGTCAACTAAGGACGGCCATGACTGATGCAGATAGGTCACCACTTCAACGTCCGGCATCGATCTAAGTTCGGCGACCAATTCAACAAGTCCTATCGCCGCGACGGGCCCAAACAACGGATATAATACGCCAACGAACGTCTTGGCCCACGCTGACGAACAGACCAAGCAGCAGCACAAAGTAAGTGCAATTGATCGCTTCTTCACTTGCTACTTCCCAACTGCAAAAGCAATTGTGAATTCCCCGGCACCAACATCGAAAAAGACCGGAGCCGCGATCGCACTGATTGTCGGTTTAGCGCCCCGTCGAGACCCCTAGCCCTGTTGTAATTCGCCCATGGAAATGTGACGCCCTTGCGGCGCTGTTGAAATGTAGACCGACGCAGTTGACCCCAAAGCGGGTACGGGAAGGCCCTGGAGGCCGTTCGCGTCATCACTCGCTTGTGGAGAAGGTCTCCCCCCAGGGTGTTCCCGTATTGGTCCGATACGCGAGGAAAAGCTGATTCTCCTCCAACATCAAAGGCTTATGTCCTATTTGGAAGTAGTTTTGTTATGTCCAAATGGGGCTCCTTGAAAATGATCTGACTTCCAGAATCTCAAGCGGGCCGCCAGGTACGTCGTCATCGAACACGCCAAACACTAAGCGCCCAGTACGACGAACTGATTCTTCTCTTCATCGTATTCGTAGAGGTCATCGCGGCTGTATTCGTCGCGTCGGGGGACAGGAGCGTAGGGGCCGTCTCGGTGCCGTACAAAGAACCGTCGACGCGGCGGTGGTTCGGGTTGACGCGGTTTCGGTGGCGGAAGCGGCGGAGGCGGCGTTACCACCGGCTGGTAGCGTGTAAACAAAAGCCGCTCGGCGTCGTATTCGTAGAGATTGTCGTCATATTCTTCCCCGGCATCGTCGCCTTCGCGCACAACGCTGTAGTGGCCCTGGTCGCGATGCCAGCGATACAGCCGGCGGCACGCGGGCGTCGCCAAACTGGCGCCGCAGGGGCGGTTCGGCTCATCCGAGATTGACGGCAGCAAGCGCTGGGTCCTGGAATTGAACTTCCATTCATAGCCGGGCGCCGGGAAGAGCGGCGAGCCGTATTCCTAGTGGTAGGCCTGTTCGGGAGTCAGTCTGGGGTCGACGGGCAACGGTGTCATTGAGCCGAGCTTTGGGTCGAAGCGTTGCGTCCATTCCGGAATCGGCGTTTTGGGCCGCAGGGCGATCGCGCGAAAACGCCCTGCCTCGGAGTCGAACTTCCAGTCCCAGCCTGGCGCCGGATTGAGCGGTGAGCCGCAGACCTCGTGATGGGCTTCCTGCGGCGTCAGCGCGGGGTCGAGGGGGAGCGGTGTCCGCGAGTTCAGCGTCGGGTCAAAGCCCAGCCTCCACTCCGGAATGGGCGGCCGGCGGGACTCGCCCGGATTCACCGCGTCCCGCGGCGCACACATTTCGGCATCGGGCCGTGCCGCCAGATAGCTTTGCCTTGGCAGCGCGAGGGCGAGAAATTTGGCGAACGCGGTTGGATCACGTACGGCCAGGAGCGTTAGGCACTGCACAAGATCGCGCTCGACGAATTGGTCGGTCTGTATCGCGCGCATGGCTACCGCGCTCAAGTCCTGACAAAACGACTTAATGTTAAATATGCGGCTTCTGCGCCGCGGGGCGCCGGCTAGCGTGAACTGGCCTTGGTGCTCGACCGCTTCGCGGACCAGCGGGTTCTTGTCGATGACGCGCTGCCAGTGACGGCGATTGAGCTTGGTGCCGCGGGCGATGCGCTTGGCCACCGCCGCGATCGCCTTTCGAGCGCGCGAGGAAATGGCGTTCGGCGTCCCCTTTTGGCGTCCGCCACGTTTGGCATGGCCTCTCGCAAAGCTGCCCCGGTGGCGCGGGCGGGCCGGACCTGGGCAGGTGCCGCGGATGAATGGATTGGCTCCCATTTTGTCCTCACCGACCCGATAATGCCTCGCCCTTCGAATCAGATTTGGTGGCACAGGGGATTCGTCAAGCTTCACTATTTGAGACGACTTCAGCCAATTGGGTTCGTTTTGCGAATCGTGGGGCGCGCCACTAGCAGGCCTTTTGTGCTCATTTTTATTTTCGCCCGATCAGCGCCGCACTCCAGGTCCACCGCAGTTCTGGTCGATGAATTCCGTGAGACCGTTTTTCAGCCGAACGCCCCCGACGCCTCCATTCTCGTGAAAGTACGCCGTCGGAGTGTGCTCGATGGCCTGCTCCAACGGCGATTTGCCTCCTATTTTAAATCATTAAAGGATTTGGCTTCGTTTTGCCAAAAGCGCGCACCAATAAGTAAAAAGTCCTCCATCTGAAACCGTCCCTTGATAGAAACATAGTCCCTAAGAAACTGCCGCCACCAATTCCTCCAGCGAGGAGAGCGCGGCACCCGCAATCCCCAAAATCACGGCAATAGCAAGCGGCCGAAAGCTGCCGCGGGGCGCGTACATCACGGAGCGAAACAGGACGGGCAGGCGATCCATCATTTGCGGTACCCGTCGTTATGACCGCTCGGAATGGCTAAATCCCAACCTGGCCGCCAAGCTCGATGACGCGGTCTGGCGGGATACGGAAGAATTCTGTCGCGGCGGTCGCATTGCGGTGCATAATCTCAAACATTCGCCGCCTGATCGCGCTGATGGGTGATTGCTTGCCGGCCACTATTGTCACGCGCCCGACGAAGAACGACGTGTCCATCATGGTGAAGTGGAGCTGTTGGGCGCCGCAATCCTCGAGTGCCCGCGGAATGTTCGGCTGTTCCATGAAGCCATAACGCGCGACGACGGAGTGGAAATTGTCCCCGAGATGGCTGGCTTCGATGCGCCGCCGTTTCCGTGCGACGCGAGGGATGTTCGCGGTCACCACGTGCAACAGCACGATGCGCTCGTGTAGCACCTTGTTGTGCTTGAGATTGTGCAGGAGCGGCACCGGCACCATGTCGAGCCGGCTGGTCATATAGACGGCGGTGCCGGGGACGCGCGTTTTGGCGTGCACTTGGGCGATGAATTCGGCTAGCGAATAGGTATCCCGTTCCAGTTGGCGCAGCAGCGCGTGGCGGCCCTGCCACCACGTGGACATCAAAAAGAAAATGAGCGCGGCGACGACCAGCGGAAACCAGCCGCCTTCGAACACTTTCATCATATTAGCGCTGACGAAGGACAGATCGACGATGACGAACAATCCGGCTACGGCCAGGCTCAGCCACAAGCTCCAGCCCCAGATCTCACGCATCGCCAGGAACAGCAACATCGACGTCAGCAGCATAGTCATGGAGACGGCGATGCCGAAAGCGGCCGCGAGGCTGTCCGACGATCGGAAACCGAGCGTCAGGCCGAGCGTCAGTATCATCAGCGTCCAATTGACGAAACCGATATAGATCTGTCCGTAGCCCGCAGCTGACGTCTGCACGATGTGCATACGCGGACATAAGCCAAGTTGGATCGCTTGCCGCGTCATCGAGAAAGCACCGCTGATAATCGACTGGCTGGCGATGATGGTGGCAACTGTCGCCAGCGCGACCAGGGCGACCTGGAGCGCGCTCGGGCACAGCGTAAAAAATGGATTGGCGCCGGCACCTGCTGCACCATCCACCACGATCGCAGTTTGACCAGCATAGTTGAGCACGAGGCAAGGCAGCACCAGACCGTACCAAGCGAAGCGAATCGGCCGCGGGCCGAAATGGCCCATGTCTGCGTAGAGCGCCTCGGCGCCGGTGGCGCACAGAAACACCGCGCCGAGAACAAGAAAACCCGTGAAGCCGTATCCAAAGAGGTAACCGAGACCGTAGCGAGGATCGACGGCCACGAGCACACTGGGGTGCTGCAAAATTCCAGCTAAGCCAAGCACGCCGATCGTCACAAACCAAATGGTCATGATCGGACCAAACAGGTTTCCGATGCGCCCGCTGCCTTGCGGCTGCAGCGCGAACAGGCCAACCAGAACCAGCGCCGACAGTGCTACGATATAAGGCGCAATTTCCGGCATGGGGATTTTGAGGCCCTCAAGCGCGCTCAATACCGAGATTGCCGGCGTGATGGCGCCGTCTCCGTAAAGCAGCGCCGCGCCGAGAAGTCCGATGGCGATCACGGCGAAGCGCTCGCCATGCTTAATGCCGAGGAGCGACATCAGTGCCAATATGCCGCCCTCGCCGTCGTTGTCGGCGCGCATGACGACGGCGACGTATTTGAGCGAGGTGGTGATCAGCAGCGTCCAGATGATCAGCGACAGCATGCCGATCGCGACCGACGGCGTGGCGCCGCCGGCCCATTCGAGCGCGGTTTTCAGGGTGTAAAGTGGACTGGTGCCGATATCGCCATAGACGACGCCGAGGGCGCCTAGCATCAGCCCACCTAGACTGCCAATAGGAGCGTTGGCTGTGCCATCGGTCATCGTTGTGGTGGTTTTCATTATTTTCGCCTGCATTTTCGGGAAAAGCGTTTAGGTGAGGCATGATACGATGGTCCCCTGACAATGGCATGGCAACTTCGATACTCACGCGGTAGTAGCGAGGTCGTCACCAGATGTTGCCCAAACCCCGTGCAACCCGGGCCCGAATTCGCGTGAGGTCCGACTTGTGCTGATAGGCGATCACCGCATCCAGCGACGGTGCAGAGGGTGTACTCGATGCGGGGGTACGTGGTCTCTTTGCCGCAGATCGACCCGCAGGTCCTGATGGCGTGCAGGGAACAGAGTCCGAATTTCGGAAAAGGCGGCGGTGGGAAATCACTGAGCGGACAGCCGACGAATCCGTCGGGCACGTAGTAGCCGTGTTCAGACGAAGAAACGGCTGCGCGGTTTTCCGCCTCTTTGGATGGTCGACGACTTGGTGTTCGAGCCCGCCAGATGGCCGGTAGCAGGATTGACCAAGTGAATGCGGCGACACGCCGTGCAGATCATTGCCTCGTATACGCTCGCTGGCGCGCGGTCGTCGCCGGTAAAACCCTGCACATTGAGACCCGTTGCCGGGCAGCGAGCTTTTGCCCCCCTCACGCATGTCTATTTCGGAGGCAGAGGCCGGGGCGACGCTCCGCAGCCAAACTGCTCAGCAAAGACGAGGGACTTATGAGCCATTCCCGAGCGCGGGACATGCTTATCGCGCTGCCCAACCCGACAAATAACCTGCTAAATTCCGGCCGCGGTAGGCGTTGGGGCCACGCTTGCAGTATTTTCTCCAAGTGGAAGTTCCTCGCGGCAGATTATCAGAAGCCTCCAAGACTCTGCCATATCGAGCCACGAGCGTCTCTCGAGTGCATCGAATGACTTAGCTGCCATGCACTGGCATATCGCCAAGTTGGCACGGTAATCGTTGACTTCGGACATTTGCCCACAGCCTCGACACGAACGCTACAACATACTTGGCCGTCGTTTCCTTGATTTGGGTCAAAAAAAGCGGAGTCCCCGCGGCGGCGCTAGCCGCCAGCAAAGCGGCAGGTTCGCTCACCACCTTCACTTCCCCCACGATCCTGCCCGCGTCATCCTCAATGCAGACGCTCGTGTCCTTGACCGAAACAGCCAGTCCCGCGAAATGGTCCATGCTGCGCTTCTCCTTCTGATGTTTGGGGCCCGTACAAACGGTGACCCCGTTTCACCATCAGCATGGAGCGCAGCACCCAAAGTTCTTCAGCTATCCGCAACACGCCGGCCGATTACCCCATCGTTTTGGCGGGCAATGCGGACATCGACCGAATGTTGCGAAATGTCTGCTTATGACCCGCACGGACAATTTACCAACTCGCGTCAGTTTTGGAGGACAGCGGAATTGCCCGCTCCCTTTCCGTCGTCCCCTCCAATGAACTCTAAGATCTAAGACGTTCAGTCGAGCTGCCATTCCAGTGGGCCCGTAGCGCTCGGGCCGGCCGAACTAAAAAAGCAAAATAGAGGCTCAGAGGCCCCCGTTTCTAAGTCGCACCATGCAGTTTCGATGTGCTAATCTGTCACTAATCTAGCCCTTGTTGTCGGCTATTGAGAAAATGGGCATGACAGAACCGACTCCGTCGAGCAATGAAGACGACCGGCTCCGCCGGATGCTTCTCGCTTATGTTCGCCAGGAATTTGAGGCACCCGTCGGTGCTATTCTGGGTTATGCGGAAATCATGCTCGAGGACGCCGAGCGGCATGGACACCATTCAATTGTTGGTGACCTGCAGCGGCTCCATCAAGCAGGAATAAAGCTCAAAGAGCTGGTGTCGGGGCTGCTTGATTCGCCGGCCACGAACCAGGATTTCGCTGATTTTCGACGAAATTTGCGCCACGACCTCAGAACGCCGATCAGCGCCATCAAGGGCCTTAGCGAAATGCTCCTCGAAGACGCGGAAGTCGCAGGCAATGATGCATTCGCGCACGATCTTGAGAAGTTGCTCGAAGCGGTAGGACGTCTTTTGGCCCAAATTGATACGCTCGTTGATTTTAGCGGGGTATCGCTTCCGGCTGCGACCGGCAGCAAGCCCGGAACTGTCACGGTCAGCGCGGTCATTAAATCGGTTCCGCCGTTGTCGGCAGTTGCTTCGCACAAGGCCGAGTCGAGCCGGATCCTTATCGTTGATGATACAGCGGAGACTCGCGAACTATTGTCGCGTCGTTTGGCACGTGAAGGTCACCACGTTGTGGAGGCGACAAATGGTCGGTCCGCACTCGACTGCATCGCCGTGGAGACGTTCGATCTTATCCTGCTGGACATGATGATGCCGGACCTCAACGGCTACGAGGTATTGACACAGCTCAAGGCAGATTCTCGCTTTCGCCACATCCCGATAATCGTTATTTCCGCACTCGATGAGGTCGACAGTGTCGTGCGCTGCATTGAGGCGGGAGCGGAGGATTATCTGTCCAAGCCTTTCGATCCGGTTTTGCTGAGGGCGCGCATTGAAGCGTCGTTGGAAAAAACCCGTTTGCGCAAAAGTGAGCAGGCGGCTGTCGCCGAACTCAGAGCCGAGAAGGAAAGAACGGAGAGGCTTCTTCTCAATATTCTGCCAAAGTCGATCATCCTGCGGATGCATCGCGGCGAAACGCCTATCGCCGATCGCTTCAATGACGTCACTATTCTCTTCAGCGACATCGTGGGCTTCACGCGCATGTCAATGCGCCGTTCGGCAAGCGATGTGGTGGCGCTCCTCAATGCAATATTCTCCGCGATCGACGGTCTCGCGCTAGAGCACGGCATCGAGAAGATCAAGACCATCGGGGATGCTTACATGGCCGTCGCAGGCCTCCCAGAACCGTGCAACGATCATGCTCACGCGATTGCGCGCCTGGCACTTGCGATGCGGGGGGTGGTTGGCGAAGTGTCCAAGCGCCACAGCGAGGACCTCAAGATCAGGATCGGTATTCACACCGGCAACGCTGTGGCGGGCGTTATTGGCATGCACAAGTTCGCCTATGATATTTGGGGCGATGCGGTTAACACGGCAAGCGCGATGGAATCGCACGGCATTCCGAATGAGATCCAGGTTTCACACGCTAGCTTTATTCGCCTTGCTAAGGACTTTGTTTTCGAGCCGCGCGGTGGAGTCGAGATTAAGGGCAAGGGACAAATGGAGACCTACTTGCTTCGCCGTGAGCGGCCGCGGTGATTGAACACCACGATGCTCGCCGGCTGCAAAAGCGCAATGACATGATGCCGATTTGGCGTTGGTGCAAAGCGAAGCCGCACTAGGAAAAGCTGATGTCGTCTTTCTCGATCCGCGCGCGACTGGTCTTTCTTGCGATCCTGTTGCTAGCGATTTTGGCGTTAGTGTCAGCGCTCCTCACGCGTGAGCTGGCCCGCGACTCGCAGGCGCTCGCCGAGGAAGCGCAGCTCGTCTCGATCGTCAGAAATGCGAACAATGCCAGCAAGCATTTCGGTGATCTGAAATATTGGTTGGCCGATCTGGCGATGACCTTGCTGGCCAGTGCGCAAAAGAACGCAGAATCGGCAAAAACCCAGCTCGACGCTGACCTCAAGATTATTGCGCCTGTCGATGCAGCCGGCGTAGCTGCAATTGAACGGAACGTTAATGCGTTGTGGGCTCTAGCGCTCAAGGCGGCCGAGGCATATTCGAGCGACGACAGCGCAACCGGAAACGCACTTATGGTGCAGGCTCAAGCGCGTGTTCTCGATGTCAATAATGAGATCGAGGAAATCGTCAATCGGGTTGAGCAGCAGGCTCTCTCACGACGTGATGCTTCAATGCGTAATGCTCGACGGGCGGTCGATGCGGCCATAATCGGGGGCGTCCTCGCCCTGGCCATTGCGGTAAGCGTTACGGCGCTAATCGTGCGGTCCATCAACGCGCCGCTACGTCGTCTTGAGCGCAGCATGGACGCCATCACACGGGGCCAGCTCGATGTCGCGGTGCCAAGGGCTGGCCGAGACGAGATCGGCGGGATGACGCGGGCGCTGGCGATGTTGCGCGACAGCCTAGTTGAGGGCCATCGGTTGGAAAAGGAACGCCAGCGTGCCGAGGCCGAAGCCCGGCGCGCGCAGGCTCAGCTCATGGAAGCCATCGAGGCCATCTCCGAAGGGTTTGCGCTCTACGATGCGGACGACCGGCTAGTCGTTTGCAACAGCCGTTTCAAGGAAATGTATGCGGGCACCGGCCTCCCGATTCAGCCGGGCATTAAATATGAGACTATTCTGCACAAGATGGCCGAGCAGGGTATCGTCCCTGTCACTCCCGACAAGGGCAACGCATGGCTTGCCGAACGCCTCGACCGTCACCGCAATCCTAGGGGCGCATTTGAACAACAGCGCAGCCAGGGGATGTGGCTCAAAATCAGCGAGCGACGAACCGCGGATGGCGGAATCGTCGGCGTGTTCACTGACATCACAGAGCTTAAGGATCGCGAGTTGCAACTCGGTGAGCTCGTCGACCGGCTGGCCGAAGCACGCGATGCCGCGATGGAAGCGACGGTCGCCAAAAGCCGTTTTCTAGCCAACATGAGCCACGAGCTGCGCACGCCATTGAACGCCGTTATCGGGATAACCGAAATGCTCATGGAGGATGCAGAGGAGTCGGGCGACAGGACAGTCCGCGAGCCGCTGGAGCGGATCTCACGCGCTGGCAAGCATCTACTGCAGCTAATCAACGAAGTGCTCGACCTGTCGAAGATTGAAGCTGGGAAGCTTACGATAAGCTACGAAACAGTTCCTCTGGCGCCACTGGTAGACGATGTCGTCGACGAGGTCGAACCGCTCGCCGAGAAGAACGGCAACCGCCTCGTGGTCGAATGTCCGCCGGACATCGGCGCCATCCGCTCCGATCCAACGCGCCTGCGACAGATCATACTCAATCTTTTGAGCAATGCTTGCAAGTTCACCGAGCACGGCACCGTATCGTTGTCGGTCGTCCATAGCCGAGCAAACGACGAAGACTGGATTTCTATTCGCGTCGGCGATACGGGCATTGGGATGACAAAGCAACAACTCGGCAAGCTTTTTCAGGAGTTCAGCCAAGTCGACAACTCGATGACCCGAAAATACGGCGGCACGGGATTGGGGCTCGCGATCAGCGACCGCCTCTGCCGTTTGATGGGCGGCTCCATTGAGGTTGAGAGCGAACCGGGCGTCGGCACGACCTTCAACGTACGCTTGCCCGCCGACCGCCCGGGCTTACCCGATGCTGCGGCGATCCAGACCGAACCGCCACCCGCTGAATACGCGCTCGCGCGCACTAACCGCGTCCTCGTGATCGATGACGATGCTACTGTGCGCAACATGATGCGCCGTTATTTGAGCCGCGAGGGCTTCGACGTGGTGACAGCGGGCGGTGGACGGGAAGGGCTCGAGTTCGCAAGAGAGCTGCATCCCTCGGTGATCACATTAGATGTGTTCATGCCCGACCTGGATGGTTGGAGTGTTCTCCAGGCGATCAAGAAGGACCCGGATCTGAATCGCATACCGGTAATTATGATGACAATCGCCGACGAGAAGCAAAAGGGTTTCACTCTCGGTGCCGCGGGATACTTGACGAAACCCGTCGATCGCGCGCAACTCGCCGAGCTGCTCAATCGCTTTAAGGCTCATGCGACGACACCGCGCGTCCTCGTCGTCGAGGATAACTTAACAGACCGCGAAATGATGCGGCGGCTGCTGGTCGGTGAAGGGTGGGAGGTGACTGTCGCAGTAAACGGCCGCAAAGCATTGGAACGATTGAAATCGGACCATCCCAATCTTGTCCTTCTCGATCTGATGATGCCGGAAATGGATGGGTTCGAGTTCCTCGCCGAGTTCCGCAAGAATCCGAAGTTCGCTTTTACGCCGGTCATCGTCGTCACCGCCGCTGACCTCAGTCCTGTGGACCACCAGCGTCTTAGCGGAGGAGTCGAACACATTCTTCAGAAGGCCGCTTCCAGCAGGGAGGATCTCCTCCAGCAGATTCGCAGTCTGATTGGGCGGTATGCCGTTGCTGCGCCCTTGAGCGTGATGGATGGCTAACGATGGCGAAGATTCTTTACGTCGAGGATAACGAAGACAATCTTTATATGCTGTCCAATCGCCTGACACGACGGGGCTACGAGGTTGTTTTGGCGCGTGATGGCGCCGAGGGGATTGCTATGGCGGGAAGCGAGGCGCCTGCACTCATTCTTATGGATCTAAGCCTGCCGGTGATTGATGGTTGGGAGGCGACTCGGCGGCTCAAGGCTGAAGCCTTGACGCGGAACATTCCCGTGATCGCACTCTCGGCCCATGCGATGCCCGGCGATCGGGAACAGGCGATCGCGGCCGGATGCGATGACTATGACACCAAGCCCATCGAGCTGCCGCGTCTGCTAGAAAAAATTGCTGCCCTCCTTGCCCGCCCGAGGCCCTAGGAAACCCGCCGCTGGGGAGATGAATAGGTCCGGCCACAAGGTTCTCGTCTGGGACGCCCCCACGCGCCTCTTTCATTGGTTGACCGTGGTGCTGGTAATGGCGGCCTATGCCACGTGGCAAGTGAATTGGATGGACTGGCACGCATGGACGGGTGACGCGGTGCTTGCTCTGGTCCTGTTCCGCCTGTTGTGGGGTTTCTTTGGCAGCGAGACGGCGCGATTTTCCGCCTTTGTCTCTTCGCCAGGTTCGGTGGCGGCCTACGTTGCCACTCTCCTGCGCCGCGATGGCGATTGCCAGGTCGGCCATAATCCAGCCGGCGGCTGGATGGTTCTACTCCTGCTCGCGCTATTGGTCGCGGAGGCGCTAACCGGCCTGTTTGTCAACAATGACGTGGCAAATGAAGGGCCACTAACTGAACTGGTCCCCGCAACGATCGCTAACCTCATCACGGATTTGCATTTGTACTTCTGGGACGCCTTATTCGCGGCCGTGATTTTGCACGTGCTGGCGATCCTATTTTATGCCAGGGCAAAGCAGCACGACCTCGTTACGCCAATGATCACTGGCTTCAAGACGCTGCCGGAGGCTATAAAGAAGCCACAACTGGTGGGCGCGGCACGCGCCGCGTTTCTATTCGGCTGCAGCGCGCTCGCGACAGTTGCGCTCGCCCATTTTTTGTGAAGGCGGATTACCCTTTGGGCGGCACGACTTGGCCACGGATTTCGCCGCCCGGATTGGCTTGAGTGTGCACGTTGATGTACCACTGGCCGGCGGTGAATTCCTGTGCCTGCTCGGGCGTAAGCGTCGCTTCCCCTTTGAAGGGGCTCTCGGCAGGACTACCCTTCGTAGAGAGCCAGATCACCACTGGTCCGTTTTTGCCCTTATCTGCTGGTCCGTGGAAATGCGCCATGGTTGCCTGACCTGAAAGCCCGCTGTACGTGATGGTCCAGGTGACGACTCGCGTGGTTGGATCGTAAGTGATAGCGGCGCTTCCCTTGCCGGTCGTCTCGTTCGGTGGCACCTGCTCCTGGCCTGTGAGCGGCACAGTGAATGACAGTGGCGCCGCCTCAACCAGTCCTGCCCAAGCAACTGATGCTAGGCAAGCAGTAAGGATCAAGGGCCTTCGTGATATACTTTTGAACATGCTTTGCTCCCTCAGGTCGTCGATCGTCTAAGCTCTATCATAGGCGTTTCACCGGTCATTCAGAAGCCGTCAGATGTCTGGCGAACCCGACCTCGGATGCCGCTTTCGGAGGAATAGCGGACATCCTGACGCCGCTCTCAACCCAGATCCGGTGCAAAATGACGGCCAACCGGGATGATCATGCTCGCCAGATTGGTCCCGGGGCGGGCGCCCCGACAGACTTTGACTTCCGAAAACGGTAGACCAGTAAGCGGATTTGTTCCCGTTGTGTTGGACAGCAGCCCGGTAGGAATGGTCGGAGAGACGGTAAGTTCGGATCGTGCAGGCAAGAGTGTAGTATTTCCGCTCAGTACCGGGTTGACAGTATTCCCGCCCAGCATCGAAGCGCCGGT
>Ga0187769_10000701_pt1 | contig 18523 bp, 20 predicted proteins | sample 0116_SJ02_MP02_1_FD_133140 | JGI IMG/M metagenome (GOLD analysis project Ga0187769, IMG submission 133140) | Tropical peat soil microbial communities from peatlands in Department of Meta, Colombia - 0116_SJ02_MP02_10_MG | ecosystem: Environmental > Terrestrial > Soil > Wetlands > Peat | place... | reverse complement strand
TCTTCCTGATAGGGGATGTTTTCCTCGACGCCGCCGGGTCCCTCTACAACGGCTCCCTGTACGGGTACGGCTCCTCTCCGGCGTATGATCTAGTTTTCACCGTATCGATGACTGTCGGATTCCTTATCCTTTTCGCCGCCGGAGGCAGGAGAAAGATGATGCTCACGCCGACCGAGCTCGCCTTTGTGATTGCACTCGGGATAGCGTTTCAGAATCTTACCGAAGGGCTCCTCTTTGGTGCGCTCAGCGTGGGGTTCGGGCTCACGGGCTCAGCGCTCGTCGTCCTGGTCGGGTTCATTTTTCAGAACTCGACCGAGGGTTTCCCCATAGCCTCGCCCTTCCTGGGCTCGACGGAGGGGAAGAGCGGCGTAATCACTGGAGCCCTGATGATCGGAGGGCTCCCGACGATTCTCGGAGGTGCGGTTGGATACTTCTACAACGCCACCATCTTCGACCTGGTCTTCTACGGCCTCGCAGTTGGTACCATGCTCTACGTCATCCTCCCCATGCTGAGGCACATTCTGGCCGGAACGGCCTCGAACCAGGTCGGGGTCGCCTACGCAGGGGTGTTCGTGGGATTTGTGCTTGGCTTCGCTGTAAACCTCGTGTGATAGATCTTGACTCGGGCTCCTCACCAACATAATAGGCCCCTCGGCGGGGCCTGAAGGGACATCCATGAGTCGAAGAGGCGCAGGGGAGCAGGTACAGGCACCGAGGTTCTCTGCCGGCTACATGGACAGGTCGACCGACCCCAGGAAGGATTTCTATCGCTACGCCGCTGGAAGGTGGCTGGAGACTCATCCGCTCCCTCCCGACAGGCCACGGTATGGCGCCTTCAACGAACTCTTCGATTGGAACCTGTCGAGGTTGAAGGTCATAGCCGAGAGGTGCGCCCGAGGTGCTGCGAGCCCAAGCGATCCCGCAATCAGAATGGTCGGAGACTTCTACCGGTCCGCTATGGACACGAGGAGAATAGAGGCAGCCAAATTCGAGCCGATCGAGGACCTTTGGCAGGCTGCAACGAGGGTGAACTCGCCTGAAGATGTCGCCAACGCCATCGCGCTTTTCCACAGCCAAGGTTTCGAGGCAGGGTTCAACGCGTTCTCAAAAGCTGACGACAAGGACAGCGCCCACTATGCTTTCTATTTCGAGCAGGGTGGCCTCTCCCTTCCTGACCGGGAGTACTACCTCTCCGAGGACTTCGCCGCGATACGCAAGCAGTACGTAGACCACATCGACCGGATGTTTGCCCTTAAAGGGCTGACAAAGGCGCAGGGGAAGCGGTGGGCCGCGAGTGTCCTGAGGGTGGAGACCCTCCTCGCCCGGGCGAGCAGGACGCGGACTGCGCTTCGTGAAAGGGAGAAGAACTACTACAGAAAGACAGTTGCGGAACTGAAGGATGAGTATCCCTCTCTTCTCTTGAAGCGATATCTCAAAGCCATGGGCGTCCCTCCAATTCGATACGCCGTAGTCGGCCAGCCGGAGTTCTTCGAAAGACTGGACGCTCTATTACGGAAGGGTGACATTGACGATTGGAGGGCATATCTGTGCTGGACGGCTCTCAACTCCGCAGCTCCCTACCTGCATTCTGCCATCGAGGAGGAGAGCTTCGATTTCTTTCAGAGAAAGCTCACTGGGCAGAAGAAGCAACAGCCCAGATGGAAGCGTGCGGTGCGGGTGGTAGACTCGTCGATAGGCGAGGCCCTCGGGAGACTGTACGTCGAGGAGAATTTCCCTGTAGAGGCACGACGTCGTGTCAACCTCCTCGTCGACGACCTGAGAGAGGTGTTCCGCAAGAGACTGGAAAGCGCCCCGTGGATGTCCGAAAGGACCAGGAAGTTGGCCCTCGCGAAATTCAGCAGGTTCAGGACGAAAATAGGCCACCCTGAGAAGTTCCGCGACTACTCTGCGCTTCGCATAGACCCTCACGACTACGCGGGCAACGTCCGAAGGTCGGCGTCGTTCGAGGTTCACAGGCAGACAAGCCGCGTGGGAAGGAGGGTGGACAGGAAAGAGTGGTTGATGACACCACCGACCGTGAACGCCTACTTCGAGGAGACAGTAAACGAAATCGTCTTCCCCGCCGGAATACTACAGCCCCCGTTCTTCGACCACAGGGCCGATGACGCCGTGAACTACGGAGCCATCGGCGTCGTCATCGGTCACGAGATCACCCACGGCTACGACGACCAAGGAAGGAAGTACGACAGCGAAGGAAACCTGAGGGATTGGTGGAAGAAGGAAGACGAAGCGAGATTCAGGAGGAAGGCGAATGCTGTGGTGAGGACTTATGACTCACAGGAAATCCTTCCGGGGTTGCACGTCAACGGGAAATTGACCCTGGGGGAGAACATCGCAGACCTTGGAGGCGTGGCCATCGCATTCGACGCGCTACAGAGGCGACTGGCGAATGGTACCGGGGGCCGAAAGAGGATAGACGGCCTGACCCAGGAGCAGAGGTTCTTCATATCCTTCTCCCAGGTATGGAGACAAAATACCTCTGAGATGGAGGCGCGCAGACTCGCCACAATCGATCCGCACTCGCCAGCGAAGGTGAGGGGCGTTCTGCCAGCGAAGAACCACCCAGCCTTCGATATTGCTTTCCCGGCGCGGAAGGGAGAGAGCGAAGGCCTCTCTAGGATAGGGGTCTGGTAACAAGGTAGGAAGGTTCCGGGTGCTATCCTCCAGACTGAAGGAGTTCGCAGCGTCCTTCGGTCCGGCATGGATAGTAATGATTGCTGACGTGGACGCACCCAGCATCCTCACCGCAGCAACCGTCGGCGCGACCTACTCCTATGGGCTCATATGGTTCTTCCTAGTTCTGATCGTTCCTTTGTTCGTGATTCAAGAGGCGAGCGGCCGCGTCGGGATGACGACCGGAAAAGGACTCGGGGAGGTCATCAGAGAGAACTACTCTAGGCGGGTCGCTGCGCTCGCAAGCCTGCCGATGGCAGTTGTCAGCGTGGTGAGCTACGTCGCAGAATATGCGGGGATAGCCGTTGGGATGGAGCTCATCGGTGTCCCTCCGCTGGTCTCGGTTCCGCTAGCCTATGTGGCGTACGTCGGAGTGGTTGTCCGGCGGAGGTACCTAACAACTGAGAGGGCACTGCTGATCGTGTCTGCTGTGCTCATCGTGTCGTACGCAGGTTCCCTTCTTGCAAGGGGATTGACCTCCTCCGGCCCCTTCTACGTAAGCGCTAATTCTGGGTACCTGTTTTTGCTGGCGGCCTGTGCGGGGGCCGTTGTGATGCCTTTCATGTTGTTCTATCAGGCTTCCGCTACCGCAGAGAAGAGGCCCACGCGTCTTTGGGCCATGAGGACGGAGACGCTGGTCGGCGCCATCGCGAGCGAGGTTGGGATGATTGTTGTGGCCATGGCAACATCGGGCCTGAGCACCTCGCTCAACCTCGCCGATCCGAAGGCCCTCGCCCTGGCCCTCTCCTCACTCGCCGGGCCCTACGCACCGTACGTGTTCGCTGTTGGGCTGGTGGCGGCCGCCTTCCTGGCGCTTGTCGTGATCTCTCTGGGGAGCTCCTGGGCGATTGTTGACACGATGGGGTGGAAGAAAGAGAGCTTCCTTTGGGTGTACGTGGCGGAGTCTGCCCCAGCGGTTGTAGTTCCGATCCTTTACCCTGCGCCTCTTTCCCTCGTCCTAGAACTGATGGTGATTTTCGTCTTCGTTCTGGTGGGTCCCGGGGTCCTGATGGGCCTCATGAGCGCCAACAGGCGCATAATGGGCGGGAATGCGTCGGGCAGGGGTTGGAGTGCTGCCTACTGGCTGAGTCTAGCGGCGGTCATTGGTTTCGGAGTTTTGGCAGTCGCCTCGGCACTCTGAATCGTCCGAGAAGAGCATCACAACCCCCTCGCAGTCAGATGAAAATGGTGAGGAGCGTCGCTGAGAAATTGGGCACAAAGACCCCCGGCAGATGCAGTAAAGGCGGCCTTGACGAAGCCGCGAAAGCCATGAGGTTAGCCCCGGACGACTGCCTCACGACAGATGAATGGCGCGTGATATCCAGATGGGACCTTGTTGTCAAGCCATGGAGAGCGGGGAAGCTGGAGGCTGCTGAGTAGACGCGCCAGAAGAGAAAACCAAACCTACACATAACGAGGTAGCCTGAAACGTTGGTCGCTTATCTGTTGGTCATCTGGGGAATTCTGATTTTCATCTTCAGTGCGCCAGCCGCTACTTTTGGGGGTAGCCCGGCCTGGATTCGAACCAGGGTCTCCGGCTCCAAAGGCCAGAATCCTTGACCGACTAGACGACCGGGCTACGGGTTGAAGCCAAAACCCAGTGGTGATTTAGCCTTGCTTTGCGGACTTCTCGATGAATCCGGCTATCTTCGGTACTGGATCTTCCATCGAGTCGAGGACCGACTTTGCCCTCTTGGAATAGCCATCCCTGAACCCATTGGACAGGAATCTCGTTGCGCTAGATACAAGCGTGACAGGGGTCAACGCCCTTGCCAGCAGGGTCCTCCTCTCAAGATACTTGTCGGTGTAGAGAAATCCCTGAAAGGCGGAGATCGTTGGCACCCCCATAAGGGCCGCCTCGGCACTCATGGTCCCCCCCATACCAACGAAGAGATCCGTCACCGATAGGAGGTCGTGCCCGCTCACGATATCGTCGGGGACGAAGCATCTGGAGCCGAATTTGTCCTTGACCTCTTTGACCTGGAAGTCGTACCTGCAGAGGGCGACTACGTTCGTGTCTGGGAATGCTTCGAGGAGCGTCGAGAGCACTTTGTCCGTCCACGACATGTCAGCATTGGCGAGGTAGGGCGCGTCGCTCTCCGCCATCCTGACCGTGATGGTCTTCTTCCCTGAATCGAGTTTTGGCATAGGGCCTGGAAGTGGCTCTCTCTTCAGCCAAGCCGCTGGGTCCAGCGCCCGATATGTCGTTACCTGCTTTCTCCCGATACCGAACTTCTCCCATGCCTTGTACGGAATGACCCAGGGGCAGAGCAGGTGATGGCTCAGAGGTATCGACAGTCTCCCTGCGACCTCGGAGTGGGGGGAATCGTTGACCGCGATGTGCTTGAACCCCAGCCCGAAGGCGATACGCGCGCAGATCGCGGAAGCAATCGATACCGCGACATTCGGCCTAAATTCCTGCACGATTGGAATCATTTCAGCTTGGCGCCTCGTTGCTGCTAGGAGTTGGTCTTCCGGGCCCCTAGTCCCTCTGTCTCCGACATATCTCAATTGGAGCCCCGCCCTTTCAGCGAGGGGGCCCACCTCCCTGTATCTCCTTGAGGTGGCCAACACCTCAAAGCCGTCTGACCTGAGGTGTTCGATGATTGGCCTGAAAAAGAGAATCTGCTTCGGGGTCAACAAGTCCAGCCACACGCGCAAACTTAATCCCTCGCGCGTTAGCCAAGCAATTGCATACTAATCATTTTGCGTGACCGACTCCGTCATGCGGTACGCTTGCTGACTGTCCACTTCGGCCGGCGTCCCCAGAGGTTACTTTCACACTACTCCACAGACGAAGAGTATCAGAACGTGTCCTCTCTTTTATGCGAGAAGGGCGGGTTCTAATTCTATGCCTTCGATTACGGCACAACGGGCATGTTAACTGATGACTTCTCAGGACCAAAGTATATCTACAAACCACCTTAGAGCCACAAAGAGCTTTTGCCAAAGATCAAGGTCGCGATGTATGGGCTCACGAGCGAGGCATACAGGGTAGCGGCGACCCTTGTAGACAGGGCCCAGGTCACGATTGTAGACGAGACCCTGCAGATGGCAATGGACATCGATCCCGCGTTCATGAAGAAGAACCCGAGCCTGCAGGAGATTATGGCAGAGGAGCCATTGCTCAGGTTCAAGCCGCTGGAGCAGGTCCTCGGAGAGGCACAGGTCATATTCTTCACCCCCAGGCTTAGGAGACCCTCAGACGAGACGCTCATCGAGGCGGGGACGAAGCTGAGAGACCTGGCGAGGTACCTTTCAAAGGGGGTTACCCTGGTCAATTCTCTCCCCACCGGCCCGGGAGGGAATTCGGACAACATCATGCTCGCTGAAAAACAGACTGGACTGCAGGTAGGTTCGACGCTGACGTATTCGTACATGCCTCTGAGGCCTGGAGAGTTCAAGCCGGCGGTGATTTCTGTCGCCGGACTGCTAGAGAAGGGAGCGCTGCAGACTCTGGGGTTCACCCCTAACTCCCAGAACGTCTTCTCAGCCGAGCTGGAGTACGCGTCCAGCGTCATGGAGTCAGCCGTCGCCTCGGTCACTGAAATCGAGCTGGCGAGGAGGGCGAGGGAGGCGAAGGTGACGTTGCAGAGGTCCTCCGGCGCCTACCTGGACGAGTTCTCGAAGTGCCTGTACGAGCTCAAGGCAATTCAGGCGAGCGAGGAGACAGGGGAATCCATCTCGTACCTGGCGGGGGCGACACTGAAGAGCTTCGACAACTACATCAGGTACGCCGTCGACGAGACGAGGGATGTGCTCAAAGAGAAACAGCTCAAGGCCAGCAGGACGAAGATCTCCCTCCTGTGGAACTTGGACAAGTACGAGATGAGGGGAGAGAGGCTCCAGGTGGCCGAGAGCATTCAGCAGCGCCTTAGGGACTACGTGACAGACGTTGACGTGGTCTCGCGTACAAAGGGGAGGGGAGGGGCCGAGCTCCTCGATCCTCTGAAGCACAACGTCGTCATTGTCTGCTCGAAGGAAGATTGGGACGTAATGAAGCAAGCCAAGAAGGAGCAGAGGAGCGTGGAGACGACGGTGCTGCTGGCGACCCCGAGCCTGAGCAGAGAGTAAGGATGGCCCCTGAGCTCCGACAGCAATAAACTGATTGTAGCACAGGCGGGGCAACGGTGCGCCCTTTGCGGCGAGATGTTCGAGCGTTATGCGGTGCCGTACAAGGGAGAACTGGTCTGCATCGAGTGTGCGATGCGGCGACTCGATCTCAGCATCTTCGGGCTAGAGGTTGAATAGGCCAATCTCCCATAACAGCGCCAGTTGACATTAACCATATATCGCCTGTGTAGCAAGCGACGATCGAGTTGCAGGTCGGCGTCATAGGGACGGGCGGGTGGGGGAAGAATCACGTCCGGGTGCTGAGCGAACTCCAGTACTTGGCCGCAATCTGCGACATGAACGCTGAGAGGGCTGACACCTTTTCCAAGAAATACAATGTTCCCGGGTACGCTTCTGTCGACGAGATGCTGAAGAAAGAGAGGCTTGATGCGGTTACGATCTGCACACCGGCCTCGACCCACTTCACCATGGCGTCGATAACCCTGGCTGCAGGGCTCCACACATTCGTCGAAAAGCCCATGACGACCAGCGTGAAGGATGGCGAGATGCTCATTGAGGCGGCGAAGAGCGCCAACCGATACATTACCGTGGGGTTCATCGAGAGGTTCAATCCTCCCATCACCTCCCTCAAACAGATGATAGCTGAAGGGAAGATGGGGGAACCTATACTCCTCGAGTTCCACAGGGAGAACAGGAGGGGAGAGAACATCAGCGATGTCGGGATCGTCAAAGATGCCTCGATCCATGACATAGACACGGCCTGCTGGCTCTTCGGGGAGGTCCCAAGGGTGGTCTACGCGAGAGTGGGGGCGATGCACGTCCCTCTGGAGCACGAGGACTTCGCTGCGATACTTCTCGGGTTCACGGGCCAGAAGACAGCTTTTCTAGTCACCAACTGGATAACACCGAACAGGGTGAGGACGCTCAGCGCCGTCTTCTCCGGGGGAGTGGTAGACGTGGACTTCGTGACCCAGAAGACGAGCATCCATGAAGGGGCTGCCACTACAGTTCCGACCGTCCCATTTCAAGAGCCTCTCATGCTCGAGCTCAGAGGATTCGTCAACGCCCTCAAAGAGAACAGGCAGCCGTTGGTGACGGGACAGGATGGGCTCAATGTTACCAAGATAGCCGAGGCGGTCCTGGCTTCGAGCTCGTCGGGGACCCCCATCTACCTTGGGTGAGAAAATGAAGGCCGTTAACTTCGTTGCCTCTGACGCGAAAATCGGGAAGAACGTGCGAATCTGGCACTTTGCCTACGTGGGTTCAAAGAGCCAAATCGGAGACGATGTGAAGATAGGATCTCTTGCACATGTCGATTACGACGTCAGGATAGGGAGTGGCACCAAGATCGAAGGTCTTGTGTACATCCCTCCGCTGTCTAGGATTGGCAAGAGTGTCTTCATAGGGCCGGCGGCTGTTCTCACCAACGACCCCTACCCGCCGAGCAGGAAGATGGTCGGGGTTATCATCGAGGACAATGCCGTGATAGGGGCGAGGGCGGTCATAAAGGCAGGGGTCAGGGTGGGCAAGGGAGCAGTGGTGGCAATGGGCGCAGTGGTAACGAAGGACGTTCCGCCAGGGAAGGTGGTAATGGGCGTGCCCGCCCGCGTGAAGTATACCCGGAAAGAGTTCGACGCTAAGATGAGGGCTTGGGAGCGTTCCTGATTCTGGCCTTGACATAAATCCTGGTCAGGCCTATCATGACGACAAACCACAATGCGACCAGGCCGAGGCTGAGCAGCAGTTTCAGTAGGGCCAGCCCTGTGTAGGCCGGGAGCGAGTGAGGAATGGGACCGAGTGGGACAACGAGGTTGAAGAAGAGGTATGTTTCAGCGATGATGAGGAGGAATGCGACGGCCTCGATCCCAAAGAGAGGGGCTAGCTTCATTCTAGTGCACCCAAGTCAGGACTGATGTCGCTACCGAGAAGATACATGCCACAAGAGTCAGGTACAGCAGGTCCCTCACGAGGTCCTTCTCTGATAGGGCTCCCGCCAGCAATACTAGCCTGATGAGCGTGTTGGGGGCGTTTGGCTCGATTGATGGATACAATAGGCCATCATCCCCGATGTATGTAGGTCTGGAGGACATCTTGCTTCTCTCGACGAAGCCGCGTACGCTTGACAGGGTGTAGAATGAATTCAGAATGGCAGGAACGATTGCGATTATCGCCGCGATCTCGACCCCACCTGTAACGGCCAGACCTGCGAACATTGCCCCAAAGACCAGACTCCCACTGTCTCCATCGAAGGCCTTCGAAGGATAGCGGTTGAACAGGAGAAAGCCTGCAGCCACTGCGAGCAGTGGCAGGGTGGCTGCGACCCTCGCCAGGGAGAACCCGGATGTGTAGGCCGCGTGAAGGGATACTCCCACGAGAAGGGCTAGGGCGGTTAGGAGGGTGAACCAGGAGATCTCGCCGTTGAAGGCGTCCATCATATTGAAGGCGTTTGACACCACGGGGAAGGCGGCCACTGCGAGCAATGTGTAGAGAAAGAAGTGAGGGGCCGTGTCCCCGAGTATCGGGAACGTTATGACAGGCTGGTAAAGGTCGGGTATGAACGCAACTACTCCGGCAAAGGCGACGCCTGCCAACACTAGAAGGAGTGGCTTGGTTTTCCCGCCGAGAACGAATAGGTCGTCGGCAAGGCCAATGATGAAGGCAACCCCGGCCCCAAGCGTTATGGCTACGGGCACCCATGATTGAAAGCCGATGGCGACTACCATTTCCCCGAGCAGGGCCGCCACGAAGAGCACTGGCCCCACGGGCTCGGGAACCTTCGCCGGAGGGCTCTTATGGACATCCTCCGATGTCCATCCTTTCTCGGTCAGAAACTTCAGGAACGGCGGGAGCCCTAGCAGGACGGACACGAACGGGACCAGGAACGAGAGCAAGAGGAGACCGCCGTCGGCCAGCCCCGAAGGCAACGTTGCCGACCGGCCATTTCTTTCTCAATAAACGGTTTCCGGTCGAGCTTTCAGTCGTCTAATGTTAAATAATGGCGCCGAACGACCAGCCCTTCACATGAATGTACGCGATCTGAGGGACGGCATGCGCAGGGTAGACGCTGAAGGGGAGATAGTCGATATGGCCGAGCCCCGCACGGTCAACCTGAGGACTGGAGGCGAGGCGAGGGTTGCCGACTGCATGCTGAAGGATGAGAGCGGCCAGATCAAGCTTTCACTCTGGGACGACCAGATTGACATGGTCAAGCAGGGTTCCAAGGTAAGGGTGACCAACGGCTACACGAACAGCTTCAGAGGGGAGCTAAGGTTGAACGTTGGCAAGTACGGGCGGCTCGAAGTACTAGAACCTTAGCAAAACTCTCTTCTTCCAGTTACGATACACGCGCAGTAGTGGTATATTCCTAGCAATTGGACGAAGGTTCTAAAACATAGGCGGTGCGGTCGTGACCTGTCTTGGGTACGGGGGGGCTCTTCTTGAGGAGACTCAGGGCGAAGGTGGCTGCAGAACCCTCGGGTTTCGTCTGGGTGCAGAATGGCAGACTTGCAGGGTCAGGATACCCCGCTTCAAGGTCACAGGTGGAGTGGCTGGTCAGGGCAGGTATCAACAGCATCCTGACACTGACCATCGATCCGCTCCCTGCGGAGCTCACGCGCGACCTCGGAATCATGACGGGGCACATCCCCATGCGGGACCATCAACCTCCAAGTACCGATGATTTGGGCAGAGCTGTAGAATTCGTGGAAGGGCAACTGGCGACCGGCAGGGTCGTGTTGGTACACTGCCTGGCTGGTGAAGGGAGAACCGGGTGCGTGCTTGCGGCCTACCTGGTCAGGACCAAGGGGCTTGACCCAGATCAAGCGATGGCGGAAGTCAGGAAGGCAAAACCACAGTTTATTGAATGGCGTCAAGAGAGCTCCGTGCGCGAATTCGCCGCGGAAACTCAAGGTTCGGGTCATCAGAAGTAGGCCCATGGTGCAGATGGATAGGACCTAACTCGAGGGGTTCTTCTGAGGCATCTTCCTTGCCCCAACGTACGAGACGAGTATGACTGCTGTCAACATTACGACGCCGATGGCCGCGACGGGGAACTCGGAGACTGCGTTGGTGGTGGCGGAAGTCGAAGATGACGACTCACCGAGCACCTTCACTGTCCCCTGCATGAATTTGTGAATCGAGCAGTGGTAGGCAAAGACTCCGGCAGTTGTGAATGTGTGGGTAAAGGTCGTTCCTGGACGGACCGTGCTGTTGAACGAGCCGTCATTGGCAGTCACCGTGTGGGTCACCGAGTCCTGGTTGGTCCAGGTGACCGTGTTGTTGACTCCTATGACGACGGTGATGGAACCGGGATTGAAGGAGAAATTCTTGATGGCAACGTCGGCGGTGCTCTGTGCCGTCGCGACAGGAGGTGACAGAATAGCGGACAGCCCTGCAAGGACCAGAATGGAGACCAACAGCAGCAGTAAGGGATCGGCCCCAGACATCGATCGAGTCGGAATGACCCTCGTTGTCAACTCTTGTTCCAAATCAGACGACCCGCTTTGATGATATGAGGATTCTTCCAAATAACGTCCAAATCCGGGATTTGGATGCTTCATCCCGTCGGAGTTTCAGAGCGTGACCCTGAGGAGTACTATCAGGCCTGCAAACTCGAGGACCGCGACCGCAGCGAAGTAGGGCGAAAGCTGCCAGTTGTAATAGTCGTTGAGGAAACCACAGACGTAGGCCATGCCCGAGTTCTGGGCTACCAGAAGGCCCGAGAAGATCATCAAGCCATAGGTGTATCCGGCGTGGGTCCTGCCAACCATTCTCGCGTAGAGGTAGATCAGGCCTACAAGGAGAGCTATGTTTACGAAGGACATCCCAGTCGCTAAGGTGGCATAGGCATCCAAGTCTGTATGGGCGAATTTCTATCTCAAGGCTATTAACCGTTTTTCCAAATTTGGTGGATTGCTACTAACTCCTAAATAGAAACCGGAATTCGGGATGCTGAATGGAAGAGGACCCGGAGCTACGAAGGACCCTCTGGTTCCTCCTTGGAGGGAAGAGGGGCGGCGAGAACAGGGCCAGGATAATCTGGAGCCTGAGAGCGAAACCGAGCAACATCAATCAGCTGGCCACGGAGCTCGACCTCCAGTACAAGGCGGTCCAGCACCACATCAAGATCCTTGTCGGGAGCTCGCTCTTGGCCCCGTCAGGAGAAGGTTACGGCGCGGTGTACCTTCTCACACAATGGTTTGAATATCATTTCCAGCAGTTCGAGCAGATAAGCGCGAAGCTGGGATTCGGAAGAAGCTCCCCCGAGACATCGACCCCTGACACCGAGCCGAAATGACTCCAATCGGCTAGGCGTGGTGCCTGCCAAGGAACCTGGTGACCCTTTCCATGAAAGACTCCCTTTCTTCCCAGAAGGGAAGATGAGAGCTGTTCGGGAAGATTGTGAGCTCCGAACCACGGATATGCTTATGGATCTCTCTCGCTACGATGGGAGAGACTTCGTCATATCTGCCACCGAGGACCAATGTTGGAACCCTGATCGTCTTGAGCTGGTCTGTGACATCCCAGTAACGCGTGTTTCCGATTATCGTGAACTCGTTTGGCCCGTTCATCGTGCCATAGACCGGCTTGCTGACGTGGTCCAGGGAGTAGGTGAGTTCCTTCGGCCACGGCGACAGCCGGCAGAGATGTTTGTTGTAAAAGACCCTCACCGCCTTCTGATAGTCGGGGTTCTCGTAGTCACCATCAGCTTCGTACTTCGCTATTGTCTGTTGAACGTCCTTCGGAAGCCCACGTTTCATCCTGTCCATCTCCCTGATGGTCAGGGGGACACTATGCAGGCCTCCGACGGTCGTCATGGTCGTCATGCTGCGCTGATACTTCAGCGCGTAGGCGATGGCGAGCATGCCTCCCCAGCTCGAGCCTATAACGTGCGGCCTCACTAGCCTCATCTTCGTTCGGAAAGCTTCAACCTCTTCGACGTAGCGTTCCGGGACAAAAAGCGTGGTGTTCTTGGGCAGCTGGGAGCGGCCGCACCCGAGTTGGTCGTAGAAGGTGACCCTAAAGTCGGGACCGGCGAGGTCAGCCATTGCTAGAAGATAATCATGGGTCGCTCCGGGTCCCCCGTGAAGGCAGAGTATCTCCCCCTTCCTAGGTTCGCCGAACTGGCGGTAGAACAGGTCGAAGCCAAGTATGTTGACATAGCCTTCTGTCTGCTTCACGAATCCGGATGGGACTGGGCCGGCTTAAAGTTTGGCCGACCCTCTCTGCCCTGGGCTAGGTGTCGAAGGTCGATGGATGGACGAGATTCAGCTCAGGCTTGCAGACCTTGCACCGCTTCGCCTTGAACTCTTGGGCCGCAGTGGCGATGCTGTCAACCCAGTAATAGCTCCCCTGCTTGCGGTCGTTGATGGTGACCTTGAGGTTGAAGCTGTCCGCTTTGATGCACTTCGAGTTCACCTTGTGAATGATTGCGTCCCGGACGTTGTCAGTGATAACAAAGTAGCCGTCGTCTGCAAGCCTGAACCTGCGGAGATCATCGAATGTCTTTACCTCTTTGACTTCCGTCATGCGTGACATTGTCCAATTTCCCGACAAATATCTGTTTCATGGAGATGTGTTGCACCCAGCCGAACATGAGATGACGGGATGAGAGTCGGACGCCGGATAAAGGGCTGAGGCGGATAATGAAAGCGACCTCACGAAGCGGCGAAACGTGCCGTGGGGAGAAAGAATTCTCAGGTCTGAGAAACGTCTTTGCTCCTTAAATCTCACATGAAGCAATAAACTGTTTTTGAGAACGATACGAAACTTGTCTAGCGTAAGACCGATAGTAATCGCATTCATCATAATCGCTCTCCTCGTTGGCGTAGGGATCGGCTATGCGATAGTGCCGGCCCCTGCGCCCCCCAAGACAACTCTACCTTCCACAATCCCGATTGGTGTAATGGTTACACTGACAGGATCCTTCTCCAGCTACGGTGCAAGAGCCGAAGCGGCAGCAAAGGTTGCGAATACTCAAATCAATGATTACGTGAAGTCCCTGAATATTCCTACGACCTTCAACTTCCTGTACGAGGACACAGAAACTTCGCCTCCCAGCGTCGCCCTGACAGAGCTGCAGACTCTGTACACCCAGGGTGTCAAGGTCGTTATCGGAGGGATGACCAGCGGCGAAATGGCCGCGATAGACTCCTTCGCTGACACGAACCACATTGTCGTGATCGATGGTACATCGACCGCAGGCCGAGGGAGTGTGGCCCCTCCGGGAGACTACGAGTACAGAGACATGCCAGCTGGTGGAGCTGAGGGAGCCGCTCTCACGGCCGCCTTGATGAGCAAAGGATACAAGAACGTCGCCATGATATCTTCCTCAGACACCTACAGCCTCTCGATTCGCCAGGCATTCAAGGATGCATGGCTCGCTGCAGGGGGCAACCTTGTCGCCGATATCAACTACTCCTACCCTGCCACCACGGACTTCACTGTGCAGCTGAACGCGCTCCAATCAGCCGTGGCGCCACTGATGGCGCAAAACAAGAGCGTCGCAATATTCGCGAACATGTGGGAGGACGTCGCCACGATTCTGACCCAGGCGAAGAGCAGCAACAGTCCGCTGCTGTCCCTGACGTGGTTTGGCCCAGACACATACGCGCAGGACAACACGATCATTTCGAATGCTGGACCAGAAGCCAACCAGGTGAATCTGATATCGGTGATATTCGCAGCACCCTTGACCCCCACGCACGCTGAGCTGAACGCAGCGGTCAATGCCTCGATAGGTCAGGAGCCCGACATCTACGCATGTGCCACCTACGACGCAGCGTGGATTGCAGCTCTCTCGATCCTGTCCGCCGGCCAATACAACGGGACTCTGATTAAGACAGCCGTGCCGACCATAGCAGGACAGTATTACGGTGCCACCGGCAACACGGCACTCAACTCTGCTGGTGACAGAAACACCATGGACATGGAGTTCTGGGCGGTCGTTTCCGGGACCTGGGATAGAGTCGCCACCTACTCGTCAGTAGACCAGTCCGTCACTTGGTTGATGGCCGTTTAGGGCCATCACCCCCCACTTTTTTGCTCCTCATCTCGGTCCCTCGAGCTCGGAGTGAGCTCGTCCCGTGAATCCGGTCACGCTCCCCACGATCATAAGCTGGCTGACGTATTCGTCACTTCTGTCAATGATGGCTCTCGGGGTTACTCTCCTTTACCGGACGACAAAGGTAGCGAACTTCGCCCACGCTTCTCTTGTGACGTCTGGGGCGTATGTCGCGTATTCCTTGGTCGTCGTGCTGCATCCCAATCCGTACTGGGGCGCTCCGCTGGCGTTCCCCGTAGTCGGAGGGCTAGGTCTGCTGCTGTTCTACGGCGTGCTGGAGCCGATGAGACGAAGGCATTCGCCTACCGTCATGCTGATGGTCGCGACGCTTGCATTTGATATCGTTCTGTTCGGCGTCTTGAACATAATTGCCGACTATCTGGCAAGCACCTACTTTGTTCCCTCGCGCAACATTCTGCTGAGTTCGTCTGACTTCACATTCATGGGCCAACCCGGGATATTCTTCGTCTCAGTTGGGGTATTGTCCCTCTGTTCGGTGGTGCTGTACATTCTCCTGAATTTCACTACACTGGGCATTGCCCTGAGAGCCTCGATGGAAAACTCCAGCCTTGCCCAGGCGATCGGTGTGAACGTCACTCTGATGCTAGCGATCTCATGGTTCGCCGCAGGCGGACTCGCAGGAATCTCGGGTGCCTTGCTTCCCATGTGGACTCAGGTCAACCCGAACACAGGAACTGTCCTCTTGGCGAGCATTTTCTGTGCGAGCATCGTGGGCGGCCTGGACGAAATCTATGGTGCCGTGCTAGGAGGCTTCCTTCTCGGATTCGTCGATGTGGTGGGAACATCAGTGTTGGCGTCCAGCATCGGCGCCTGGATCGCCTTCTATGAGCCCGCCGTCCCGCTCGTCGTCCTCTCTGTGACCCTTATTGTTGCCCCCAAGGGGTTGGCAGGGTTCCTGGCTCGGAGGAGGAAGTAGCTATGACCCTAGACCAGGTCATCCTGTTCACCGTCGACCTTCTCGCTCTCTTCTCGGTCTACCTGATCATCAACCTTGGCCTCAACCTGCAGCAGGGCGTCACTGGCATACCCAATTTCGGACTCGTTCTAGCCGTAGCAGGGGGCGCCTACATCACCGCGAGCCTATCGACGAGACTCGCCATCTATCTTCTTAACGTGCACACCAACCTTGACCCAATTATCAACAACGTCGCAGTGCTTCAGCTTGTGAACCCAATTCTCCGCTCATCCCCATGGTTATCCGTCGGCCTGCTGGTCCTGTTTTTGATAATAGGCGGGGCTTCGGGAGCTCTAATGGGCCTGGTATCCTCGGCGCCCGCCGTCAGACTCAGGGAAGACTACCTTGCCATTACCCTACTTGCCTTTGGCGAGATACTGAACGTCATCGGGACCGGATACGACCCCCTAATCGGGGGGCCCCCCGGGACGAGCCTACCGGACATCTTCGGCTGGGCCGGGCAGTACAGGTTCTATTGGGCGACGCTCATTATGCTCATGGTGGCTGTCATAATATTCGTGTACGTCGAACGCTTGGTCAGGACGCCCTTCGGCAGGGTCCTCAAGGCCATTCGGGACAACGAAAACACCGCAAGGTCCCTCGGTAAGAACATCACCAGGTACAGGATGTCATCGATACTCATAGGTTCCATACTGTGCGGCATAGCGGGGGCCCTGTGGGCGCTCTACAGCGGCGCAGTGACACCAAGTTATGACAGGTTCGATTACACGTTCCTGCCGTGGCTCATGATCCTGCTAGGGGGAATGGGGAGCAACGTTGGAACCGCCGTGGGCACCTTCGTCTTCGTCACCCTCGACGAGCTCATTGACTACTTCAAGTACTCGTTTGCCCCCTTCCTCCCGTTTAATGTCGTCTGGTTGAACTACCTTCTGCTGGGCCTCCTGACGATCTTCATCCTGATCTACAGGCCGGAGGGCATCGTCCGCGAGAGGTGGACCCCTGCGCCGGCGGCACAGCAACAGGCGGGAGGAGCGAAGCCTGGCTAGTGGTCTAGTTTGGCTAGTCTGCTTTCAGCGAAGGAAGTCGCGACATCGTTCGGCAAGCTCCGTGCCCTTGACGGAGTGACCCTCAGTGTGGAGGAGGGAAGCGTAACCCTTCTGATTGGACCGAACGGCTCCGGGAAGACCACTCTCGTCAATGTCATCACAGGGTTCCAGAGGCCCGACGGAGGGCACGTCTACTATGGTGAGAAGGAGATAACCGGCTGGTCCCCTCAGCGCGTGTACCGGGTGGGCATCGCGAGGACTTTCCAGGTCCCTTCCCTGTTCGGCAGGCTAACCACACTCCAAAATCTTCTAGTTGCGGACAAGACCCATCCTGGAGAGTCGTTCCTGAAATCACACCTCAGACGCCTTTGGGTCAATCACGAGAAGGAGGCAGTGGAGAAGGCATCGAAGATACTCCAGGGGCTGGGACTCGCGGAACAGTCTGACAAGCTAGCCTCTGTCCTGAGCGGAGGCCAGATGAAGCTAACAGAACTCGGGAGAGCTTTGATGAGCGATGCCAAGCTGTACCTCCTCGACGAGCCAATATCAGGGGTGAATCCAACCCTGGCCCTCGAAATTTTCGCAAGGATTGTCTCCCTCAGGAAAGAGTTCGGGGTGACTTTCTTCATCATCGAACACAGGCTCGACATCGCCCTCAGGTACGTCGATTACGTCAACGTTATGGCGGCAGGCAAACTCGTTGCGGCTGGCACGCCTACCCAAGTCGTCAGCGACCCCAAAGTGATCGAGGCTTACTTGGCCAGGTAAGGTGTTGATTTGTCTCTAGATGTCCAAAATGTTTCCGCAGGATACGGGAAGCTACAGATCCTCTACGATGTGAACTTCACGGCGAAGTCGAAGGAGGTAACCGTCGTGGTGGGCCCCAACGGCTCTGGAAAGAGCACACTGCTGAAGACGATCGCAGGCTATACGACCATCTATGGGGGCGAGGTGAGATTCCAGGGGCAGGATGTAACAGGAATGGCTCCACACAGGTTAGCGAGGAAGGGACTCGCCTACCTTCCGCAGATAGACAACGTGTTCGCTGCCTTGACGGTCAACGAGAACTTGAAGCTCGCGGGACGGTCTGTCAAGACTGATTCGTACCTGACCAGATACGAGCGAGTATCTCGTCTGTTCCCCCAACTCGGTGCCTATGCCAAGACGAAAGCCTTCAACCTAAGTGGGGGGGAGAGGCAAATGCTCGCAATGGGAATTGCGCTAATCCGAAGCCCGAGCGCAATCCTCCTGGACGAGCCCACGGCAAACCTAGCCCCGAAGGTCGCGACACAGGTGCTGGATGCGATTTCAGCCCTTGCAAGAGATGTCGGACTGTGCGTGGTGGTTGCAGAGCAGAACGCGAAGAGGGCGCTCGAGCTGGGAGATGCCGCATATCTCCTAGTGAGCGGCAAGAACGCTTTCACCGGTGGCGCTAAGGAGCTGCTCGAGCACAAGGATTTCGGGAAGCTCTACCTTGGTTTGCTCCCGTCGTAGCACCACGTTCTGCGGCCAGCAACCTGAATGAGATGCTGGCTAGATGACCAAGCGTCCTGCCCTTCCCTTTCGAGAGCATCTCTCTCCGTGCGATGCTTCCCCGCCCCAAAGACATCCTTGTTGCGAGGAGCAGATATATGCGAGTTGGCTTGGGTCATTCTTGGATGTGAAGTTTCCTTGAGTTTCGGCAAACACGATACTCAGATGCATGAAGGA
>Ga0187769_10000700_pt1 | contig 18528 bp, 18 predicted proteins | sample 0116_SJ02_MP02_1_FD_133140 | JGI IMG/M metagenome (GOLD analysis project Ga0187769, IMG submission 133140) | Tropical peat soil microbial communities from peatlands in Department of Meta, Colombia - 0116_SJ02_MP02_10_MG | ecosystem: Environmental > Terrestrial > Soil > Wetlands > Peat | place... | reverse complement strand
TTGAGCAACAACGGCTACGAAGTGGTCAACATCGGCATCAAGCAACCGATCGCCACCATCCTTGAAGTGGCCGAAGACAAGAGCGCAGATGTGGTCGGCATGTCGGGCCTGCTGGTGAAATCCACCGTGGTGATGAAGGAAAACCTCGAGGAGATGAACACCCGCGGTGTGGCTGCGAAGTTCCCGGTACTGCTCGGCGGTGCCGCGCTGACCCGCAGCTATGTGGAGAACGACCTCGCCGAGATCTACGAAGGCGAAGTGCACTACGCGCGAGACGCTTTCGAGGGCCTGAAGTTGATGGACATCATCATGAGCGCCAAGCGGGGCGAGGCACCGGACCCGGGCAGCCCGGAGGCCTTGGCGGCAGAAGCTGCCCGGGAGAAGGAGGCCGAACGCAAGGCCCGCCATGAGCGGTCCAAGCGCATTGCGGCGGAAAGGAAAGCGGCCGAGGAACCGATCGTCGTGCCAGATCGCTCCGACGTCGCAGCCGACGTCGAGGTGCCGGTGCCGCCGTTCTGGGGGTCGCGGGTCGTCAAGGGTCTGGCGGTGGCTGACTACACCGAACTGCTCGACGAGCGCGCGCTGTTTCTGGGTCAGTGGGGTCTGCGCGGGGTGCGTGGCGGCGAGGGGCCGTCGTATGCGGAGCTGGTGGAGACCGAGGGCCGGCCGCGGCTGCGGTACTGGCTGGACCGGTTGTCCACCGACGGCGTGCTGGCACATGCCGCCGTGGTCTACGGCTACTTCCCGGTGGTGTCTGAGGGCGATGATGTCGTCCTACTGAGCGAGCCCCGGCCTGATGCCGAGCAGCGATTCCGCTTCAGCTTCCCCCGTCAGCAGCGCGACCGGTTCTTGTGCATCGCCGACTTCATCCGCTCGCGCGAAATCGCGACCAGGTCAGGTCGGGTTGATGTGTTGCCGTTCCAGCTGGTGACCATGGGTCAGCTGATCGCCGACTTCGCCAACGAGCTGTTCGCGTCGGACTCCTACCGCGACTACCTCGAGGTGCACGGCATCGGCGTGCAACTCACCGAGGCGCTGGCCGAGTACTGGCACCGCCGTGTCCGCGAGGAACTGCGATTCGCCGGCGACCGGGCGATGTCCGCCGAAGACCCCGACGCCAAAGAGGACTACTTCAAGCTGGGCTACCGCGGCGCCAGGTTCTCCTTCGGCTACGGCGCGTGCCCCGACCTGGAGGACCGGGTCAAAACCATGGCCCTGCTCGAGCCGGAGCGCATCGGGGTCACACTGTCGGAGGAGATGCAGCTCCATCCCGAACAGTCCACCGACGCCTTCATCCTGCACCACCCCGAGGCCAAGTACTTCAACGTCTGACCGGATAGGGTTTACTGGGCGACACCATGGCCGGTGATGACGTCCTCGGGCAGGCGCCACCGGCGTCCCACGAAGACCTGCCCGCCGACCGTCGTGCCGCTCGGGTCGCCTTCTTCTCCGCCATCCGCTTCGCGTCGGTGGCTGCGATCGGTGGGCTGTTTTTCGGCTACGACATCTCGGTGACCAACGGCGCGGTCAAGGCGCTACAGGCCCACTTTCACATCGGCAACGCGTTGTTGGGTTTCGCTGTGGCCGCGGCACTCATGGGCGCGGCCGCAGGAGCGATGACCGCCGGGCGAATCGCCGACCGGATGGGTCGATTGGCGATGATGAAGCTTGCCGCTACGTTGTTTATCTGGTGCGCAATCGGGACCGGGCTGGCCAGCAGCATCTGTATGTTCGTCGTCTTCCACGCCGTCGGTGGCATTGGTATCGGTGTCGCGTCCGTCGCAGCTCCGGCATACATCGCCGAAATCTCACCGCCACGTTTCCGCGGCCGGCTCGGCTCACTGCAGCAGCTTGGCGTCGTGATTGGCATTTTCGGGTCCCTGGCGCTGAACTGGGTGCCATTTCACATCGCGGGGGGATCGAGTGGGCAGCTCTGGTTGGGACTGGCCGCTTGGCGATGGACATTTCTGGGCGAGGTGATCCCGGCGCTGGTGTATTTCGCGCTCATTTTCACCATCCCGGAATCCCCGCGCTATCTGGTTGCAAGGCAACGGGTTCGCGAGGCTCGCGGGGTGCTTTCCATGCTGCTCGGTGACCGCGACGTGGAGCACACCATCAACCGGATCGCCGAGACGCTGAAAGAAGAAAAACCGTCGTCCTGGCGCGATCTGCGGAAGCCGACCGGCGGCCTGCACAGCATCGTCTGGGTCGGACTGGGGCTGGCGGTCTTTCAGCAGTTCGTCGGTGTCACGGTGATCTTCTATTACTCCGATGTGCTCTGGGAGGGAGTGGGATTCGGCGAGAAGTCGAGGTTCACCATCGCTTTGGCGACCACCGGGGTCAATGTCCTGATCACGTTGGTGGCGATCGCGCTGATCGACCGGACCGGCCGTCGGCCGCTGTTATTGGCTGGATCGACGGGGATGGCGTTGACGCTGGCGACGATGACCGTCGCTTTTACCAGCGCCGCGTTCATCGGTGACCGGCCAGACCTCGCCATTGCGTTGGGAGTGATCGCGCTTATCGCCGCCGACCTCTTCGTCATCGCGTTCGGCATTTCGTGGGGTCCGGTCCTGTGGGTGGTGCTGGGCGAGATGTTTCCCAACCGCATCCGGTCGGCTGCGCTGGGACTGGCGTTCAGCGCGCAGTGGATGGCCAACTGGACCATTACTGTGACTTTCCCGGCGCTGCGCCACGCGCTCGGTTTCGCCTACGGCTTCTACACGACGTGTGCGGTGCTGTCCTTCTTTTTCGTGTGGAAATGGGTCCGCGAGACCAACGGCGTATCCCTTGAAGACATGCCCGACGAAGTCTCCCCGACCTGAAACCGCCGTGACTTTGCTTACCCGCGCATGAAACAATCGCTGCCCGTGAAGACCTTTGAGGATCTGTTTGCCGAGCTTGGCGAGCGTGCCCGCACCCGCCCGCCCGGCAGCAGCACCGTGGCCGCACTGGACCGTGGGGTGCATACGGTGGGCAAGAAGATCCTGGAGGAGGCCGGTGAAGTGTGGTTGGCGGCCGAGCACGAATCTGACGACGAACTCGCCGAGGAGATCAGTCAGTTGCTGTATTGGACGCAGGTACTCATGATCGCCCGCGGGCTGACGCTCGCTGACGTGTACCGGAAGCTGTGATGACAGCGCTGCATCGAAACGGCTCCACCAGACTGCGGATAGCGGTTCCCAACAAGGGCGCACTGAGCGAGCCAGCCGTCGAGATCCTCGCTGAGGCCGGGTACCGTCGTCGCACCGATCCCAAAGACTTGACGGTCATCGACCCGCACAACCACGTCGAGTTCTTTTTCCTGCGACCCAAAGACATTGCGATCTACGTCGGGTCGGGCGAACTCGACTTTGGAATAACCGGAAGGGATTTGGCGCGTGAGTCCGGCGCGCCGGTGCACGAGCGACTGGCGCTCGGCTTCGGGTCGTCCAGCTTCCGTTACGCCGCACCGGCCGGACGCGACTGGACCATCGACGACCTGGCCGGGCGCCGAATCGCCACCGCATACCCGAATCTGGTGCGAGAAGACTTGGCGGCCCGGGGTATTGAGGCGACCGTTATCCGCCTCGACGGCGCAGTGGAAATCTCCGTGCAGCTCGGGGTGGCCGATGCGATCGCCGACGTGGTGGGTTCCGGTCGCACCTTGAACCTGCACGATCTGGTGGCCTTTGGTGAAACACTCTGCGATTCCGAGGCCGTCCTCATCGAACAGGTCGACCCAGACGCATCGGACAGCGGGCCAGAGCCCTCCGCTCGTGAGCAGCTGGTGGCGCGGGTGCAGGGCGTGGTGTTCGGTCAACAGTATTTGATGCTGGACTACGACTGCCCGCGCTCGGTGCTCGACGAAGCCACGGCGATCACACCGGGTCTGGAGTCACCGACAATCGCCCCGCTCGCGGACCCCGATTGGGTGGCGGTACGCGCACTGGTGCCGCGTCGGGACGTCAACTCGATCATGGACGATCTGGCGGCCATCGGGGCCAAAGCGATCCTGGCGTCGGACATCCGGTTCTGCCGGTTCTGATCATGAATGCGCCGGTGCAGCCGGCTGTGCTGTGTTAGCGTCCCGCTAGAGCCGCGTTCTGTAGTTGAGCCCTCAGGAGGGTCGCCGTGACGCATTTCTATGTTCTGCTGCTAGCTCTGGGAATCGGTGTCGTCGCCGGGTTGCGTTCTATGACAGCTCCCGCGGTAGTCGCGTGGGCCGCCGTGCTGCATTGGATCAACCTCAATGGGACGTGGGCGTCCTGGCTGGGGCATCCGGTGACGGTCGCCATCCTTACCGTCCTCGCGATCGGTGAATTGGTTGCCGACAAACTGCCCAAGACACCCAGCCGCACTGCGCCGCCGTCGTTCGCCGCCCGAATTGTGTTGGGCGCGTTCGCCGGCGCTGTCATCGGCACCGCATGGGGCTACACCTGGAGTGCACTCGGGGCGGGAGCCATCGGTGCGGTGCTAGGCACCCTCGGCGGCTACCAGGCGCGGACCCGCCTGGTCGCGTCGCACGGCCACGACCTGCCGATCGCCTTGCTCGAGGACGCGGTCGCGGTGCTGGGTGCGTTCGCGCTTGCCGCGGTAACAGCTTCTCTGTGACAGGGCGTTTCGACGCGATCATAGTGGGCGCCGGCCAGGCCGGGCCCTCGCTGGCGGGTCGACTCACCGCGGTCGGCCACACCGTTGCCATGGTGGAGCGCAAGCTTATCGGCGGCACCTGTGTCAACACTGGATGCATCCCGACCAAAACCTTGGTGGCCAGCGCGCATGCTGCGCACCTGGCCCGTCGCGGCGCCGACTTCGGCATCGGGACCGGAGCGGTCAGCGTGGACATGGCGAAGGTAAAGGCACGCAAAGACGAGATCATGCTGGGCGACCGCAAGGGCGTCGAGGACTGGTTGAACGCAATGGACGGCTGCACCGTCGTCCGCGGGCACGCCCGATTCGAGGATCCGCACGCGCTGCGCGTCGGCGATGAGGTGCTGCAAGCCGAGCGGATCTTCCTCAACGTCGGTGGCCGTGCGGTGGTGCCCGACCTTCCGGGCCTTTCGGAAGTTGAGTTCCTTACCAACGTGTCGATCCTCGAACTCGACACCTTGCCCGAACATCTCGTCATCGTCGGTGGCGGCTACATCGCGCTCGAGTTCGCCCAGATGTACCGCCGTTTCGGCGCCCGGGTGACCGTCGTCGAGAAAGGGCCGCGGCTGGCGTCCCGCGAAGACAACGACGTCTCGGACACCATCAAAGCGATCCTGCAGAACGAAGGCATCGACATCGTGGTCGATGCCGCTGATATCCGGATAGCGAAGCGGGACAGTTATGTTGAAGGCTTCGAAGTGACGTCGCGGGCCGGCGCCGCGCCAATAGCCGGCAGTCATCTGCTGCTGGCGGTCGGGCGGCGGCCCAACACCGACGACCTCGGCCTTGAGCATGCCGGTGTCCGAACCGATGCCCAGGGATATATCACGGTCGACGACCAACTGAAAACCAGCGTCGACCATATCTGGGCAATGGGCGATTGTAACGGCAAGGGCGCCTTCACCCACACCTCGTATAACGACTTCGAAATCGTCGCGGCCAACCTGCTCGACAATGACCCACGCCGGGTCAGCGACCGAATCCCTACCTATGCCCTCTACATCGACCCACCGCTGGGACGGGCCGGAATGACCGTCGAGCAAGTGCGTGCGTCGGGCCGCCCTGCGTTAGTCGGTCAACGGCCCATGACCCGGGTCAGTCGCGCGGTGGAAAAAGGTGAGACACAAGGCTTCATGAAAGTGGTAGTCGACGCTCAAACGCAGCAGATCCTGGGGGCGGCCATCCTCGGTGTCGGTGGCGACGAGGCCATCCACGAAATTCTGGATGTGATGTCGGCGAAGGCGCCCTACACCACGCTGGCGCGCACCATGCACATCCACCCGACGGTCAGCGAGCTGATACCGACGATGCTGCAGGAGATGTCGCCGCTGCAATAGGCACTACGCCGCCGGGTCTGCCTGCTGCAGAACGGCGTCCGCATCACCCTCGTTAGGATGCTCCGGCCAACCCGGGTACGGCGGCGGCGTCCCGCCGAAGACCGGGCAGTGCGCGTGGTGCGCGCACCAGTCGCACAGCCGTGATGGCCGCGGCCTGAAATCGCCTGTTGCACCGGCGGATTGAATCGCCTGCCAAATCGCCATCAGTGTCTTCTCGAAGCGCAGCAGCTCGTCTTCGTCGGGGGAGTAGTCCAGCAGCTGACCGTCCGCCAGGTAGATGAGCCGCAGCCGTGTCGGCAGCACGCCGCGCGACCGCAGCAAAGCGACCGCGTAGAACTTCATCTGAAACATCGCCTTGAACTCGGCGAGGGCCCGCGCTTCCGGCGGCGCCTTGCCGGTCTTGTAGTCCACCACCCGCAACTCGCCGGTAGGTGCGACATCGATGCGATCGATGATCCCGCGCAGCAGCGTGCCGTCGGCAAGCTCGACCTCGATGCGCTGCTCGCAGCTTTGCGGGTCGAACCGGGTCGGGTCTTCCAACCGGTAATAGCCGGACAGCAGCGCGCGGGCCTCGTCGAGGAGTTGAGATTGTTGCTCGGCGTCCAACTCGGCGACCAGGTCGGGCGCCGCCGCGATCACCTGCTCCCAGGCCGGGCTGACCAGTGTGCCGGCGGCCTGCGGGCCGCGTTCTGTCGCGGGCAGGCTGTACAGCTGCTGCAGAGCGGCATGCACCACCGAGCCGCGCAGTTGTGCCGTTGACGGCGGCTCAGGAAGCCGATCGATCGCCCGGAACCGGTAGAGCAGCGGGCATTGCTTGAAGTCCGCCGCACGCGACGGCGACAGTGCTGGTCTCGACGCCGGACTCGACCTGGCTACATTGCCCGGTTCGACATTGCCCGGTTCGGGGCTCATGCGCGCCACTCTCCCGCGCAAGCGCGAGGTGCCCCCACCTCATCGCTGCTTTGTATATCGTCGCCGACGCGGCTCATATCCGCAGCCTAGGAGCGAGGTCGGACAACCCCGCGCACCTTTTCCGGCGCGTCTGCTGGCAGGCTAGACAGCTGTGTCTGCAACCGGGCCGTTCGCCGTCGGCGATCGTGTCCAGCTCACCGACGCCAAGGGTCGGCATTACACGATGCTGCTCAGTCCCGGCGGCGAATTTCACACCCACCGTGGCGCGATCGCGCACGACACGGTGATCGGGCTGCCGGAGGGCAGCGTGGTCAAATCGACCAACGGCGACCCTTTCCTGGTTCTGCGTCCACTGCTGGTGGATTACGTGATGTCCATGCCTCGCGGCGCCCAGCTGATCTACCCCAAAGACGCCGCTCAGATCGTGCACGAGGGCGACATCTTCCCAGGCGCCCGGGTTTTGGAGGCCGGTGCCGGCTCCGGGGCGCTGACCTGTTCGCTACTGCGCGCGGTCGGGCCGCACGGGCGGGTGATCTCCTACGAGGTGCGCGCCGACCACGCCGAACACGCTCGCCGCAATGTGGAGACGTTTTCCGGAGGCGTCCCCGAGAACTGGCGGCTGGTCCTCAGCGATGTCGCCGACGCCGACTTGGCTGACGGCTCGGTCGACCGGGTCGTGTTGGACATGCTGGCGCCGTGGGAGGTGCTCGACACCGTGTCGCGGGTTCTGGTCCCGGGCGGCGTGCTGATCGTGTACCTGGCCACCGTCACTCAGCTGTCCAAGACGGTGGAGGCGCTGCGAGACCAACAGTGCTGGACCGAGCCGCGCTCTTGGGAGACGCTGCAACGCGGCTGGAATGTCGTCGGATTGGCCGTGCGGCCGCAGCACAACATGCGCGGCCACACCGGGTTCCTGGTGTTGGCGCGTCGACTGGCCCCGGGCACCGTCACGCCGACGCCGCTGCGCCGCAAGCGCTGAGCCGCCGGATTAGTCGTCGCTGCGGTGCAGGCCACGGCGCACCGACAGCAATTCGAACTCCGGGTGGGCGGCCACTAACCGTTCAGCCGCGTCGAGCACATCGACGGCGTGGCCGCGGTCGGCGGACACCATCGCCACCCCGATGCCCGCCCGTCGGTAGAGCTTATGCAAGCCCGTCTCGGCTGCCGACACGCTGAACTTGCGCTGCAACTCCGCCACTACCGGGCGGATCACCGATCGCTTCTGCTTGAGTGAGCGCACGTCACCGAGCAGCAAATCGAACTCGAGCCACCCGATCCACATCGCAGGGTCAGCGGCCGGGTGTCGTCGCTGGAGGCGGCGCGACTTGCGCGGTACGGAAAGCCAGCAGCACGTCGGCGGTTCGCGACGACAGCTGCCACCCGCCTTGGTACGGCGTGAATTCCATTGGGAAGGAGAACCTGTGCCCGCGGGGATTCGGTGAGCTGACGTTGACGTTGGCCACCACGTCGGCCGGATTCCGGTCCGACCATGCGACGTCTCGCACATCGACCTTCATCGGTGCAAAGCCGCCGTTGAGCAGCGCGGCGGCGAACTGGTCGAGCACGGCCGCGTTGTCCGGGGTGGCACCTTCGACCAGGTTCAGTTTCTGACTGCCGGGCACCCCGGGGTCGCCGAGCCGGTACAGCACCGCGGCCAGGGCCTCGGGCGGCGGCAGCGGAGCGACTTGCGCAGCCGGTGTCGACGTCAGCGACGCTGACGTCCGCGGCTCGTTCTGAGGCGAAGCGCTGTGCTCATCGCCCGAGCACCCAGAGAGGCCGAGCGCCGCCACAATCGTGGCGGCGCTCAGGACTGCGGTTAGGTGTCGGCCCATCCAGCAGCGGTCAGCCGCCCGCCGACTGCACCGACTGGATCAATGTCATCGCCGAGGTGTGCGATAGCTTCCAGCCGCCCTGGTCGACGAACGTGATGTTCTCGGTCGTCGGGGCCAGGTGCGGACCCGTGGCGGTGACATTGGCCGAGGCTGTGGCGGGGCCGGCGGGCTGAATGTTGGCGATGTTGAACGTCAGCGGCAGGCTGCCCTTGGCGGCGGCTTGCTGCAGCTTCTTGTCGGCGAAGTGGCCCTCGACGCCGCCGACCCCGCCCTCCACCAGATTGCTCTTGCTGGCGAACGGCACGCTCGGGTCTTGCAGGGTGTTGAGCAGGCTGACCAATACGTCAGGCGTGGGCACATCGGCGCCGGGCACGACCGGGTCCAGCGGCAGCGGGGCGCTCAAAACGACCGGTTTAACCTGAGGCAACGCGGCGGTAACAGATGCAATGCAGGTCACACCCGCGGCCGCCGCGCCGATTGCGGCGACAGCCGCCACGCCCGTGGCTAGGGATTTCACGGTCACAGATGTCCTCTCCGATCAGGCAGGTTCAACATGATGTTAACGCTGATGCCAGTGTGCCCCATTTCGAGTTCCCGCATGAATTGGAAATCGCCGGTAGCGTTGGGGTATCCGCCGCACCACCTTCGGGAGCGGGAAAGGAGCGCAACATGGGTGAGTCAGAGCGCGAAACGTTCGGTAGCCCGCGCGAGCCAGACCTGTCCGGCGAGGACGCGGCCGAATTGGAAGAGCTCCGGCGCGAAGCGGCGATACTGCGTGAGCAACTCGAAAACGCCGTCGGATCGCAGAGCGCCGCGCGCAGTCCCCGCGACATCCACCAGCTTGAGGCAAGAATCGATTCACTCGCCGCGCGTAATTCCAAACTGATGGAAACGCTCAAGGAAGCCCGGCAGCAGCTGCTGGCGCTGCGCGAAGAGGTCGACCGGCTCGGGCAGCCGCCGAGCGGCTACGGCGTGTTGTTGTCCACGCACGACGACGACACCATCGACGTGTTCACCTCCGGGCGCAAGATGCGCCTAACGTGCTCGCCCAACATCGAAGTCAAGTCTTTGCGGAAGGGACAGACAGTTCGGCTCAACGAGGCTTTAACTGTCGTCGAGGCCGGCACCTACGAATCGGTCGGCGAAATCTCCACGCTGCGCGAGATTCTCAACGACGGGCACCGGGCCCTGGTCGTCGGACACGCTGACGAGGAACGCATCGTGTGGCTGGCCGACCCGTTGGTCGCCGAGGATCTGCCCGACGGGCACCCCGACGCTCTCAACGACGACCAGCGGCCCCGCAAGCTGCGTCCCGGCGACTCGCTACTGGTCGACACCAAGGCCGGCTATGCGTTCGAGCGCATTCCCAAAGCCGAAGTCGAGGACTTGGTGCTGGAAGAGGTGCCGGACGTCACCTACGACGACATCGGCGGGCTGGGCCGGCAGATCGAGCAGATCCGCGACGCCGTGGAGCTGCCGTTCCTGCACAAGGAGTTGTACCGGGAATACGCGCTGCGCCCGCCCAAAGGGGTGCTGCTCTACGGCCCGCCCGGTTGCGGTAAGACGTTGATCGCCAAGGCCGTCGCCAACTCGCTGGCCAAGAAGATGGCGGAGGTTCGCGGTGACGACGCGCGCGAAGCCAAGTCGTACTTCTTGAACATCAAGGGCCCCGAGCTGCTGAACAAATTTGTCGGCGAGACCGAACGTCACATCCGGCTGATTTTCCAGCGGGCCCGCGAGAAGGCGTCCGAAGGCACGCCGGTGATCGTGTTCTTCGACGAGATGGATTCGATCTTCCGCACCCGCGGGACCGGGGTTTCGTCCGACGTCGAAACGACGGTTGTGCCACAGCTGCTGAGCGAGATCGACGGCGTGGAGGGCCTGGAGAACGTCATCGTGATCGGCGCGTCCAACCGCGAGGACATGATCGACCCGGCGATCCTGCGGCCCGGGCGCCTCGACGTCAAAATCAAGATCGAACGCCCGGACGCCGAATCCGCGCAAGACATCTTCTCCAAGTACCTCACCGAGGAATTGCCGGTGCACGCCGACGATTTGGCGGAATTCGGTGACGACCGCTCGCTGTGCATCAAGGCGATGATGGAGAAGGTCGTCGACCGGATGTACGCCGAGATCGACGACAACCGGTTCTTGGAAGTGACCTACGCCAACGGCGACAAAGAAGTCATGTACTTCAAGGACTTCAACTCCGGTGCAATGATCCAGAATGTCGTCGACCGGGCGAAGAAGAACGCGATCAAGTCGGTGTTGGAGACCGGTCAGCCGGGTCTGCGCATCCAGCACTTGCTCGATTCGATCGTCGACGAGTTCGCCGAGAACGAGGACCTGCCCAACACCACCAATCCCGATGACTGGGCCAGGATTTCAGGTAAGAAGGGTGAGCGGATCGTCTACATTCGCACCCTGGTCACCGGCAAGAGTTCGAGCGCGTCGCGGGCCATCGACACCGAGTCCAACTTGGGCCAGTACCTTTAGCCGCAGGGTCAGTCAGTCACCAGCGAATAGCTGTTCTTCAGGTCGTCCTGCAGAACCTGCGCGGTGCGGTTACTGGTGTCGATGCGCAATGGGCTTTCCAGCACTCGTGACTGGTAGGTCCATCCTTCTGGCAAATTGAGCCGGTCGCCGAGTTGGCGCAGGTCGGCTCGGGACAGGTTGGGATCGACAATCTGGCTCCAGGTCTGCATCACCCAGCGCCGGAACGCGGGATCTTGCAGTTCGTAGACCTCTTCAGCGGCGTCGAATGTGAAGACGGTGTGACGGTTGACCTGATTTGCGGTGTAGGGCGCCGGGTTCATCGCTGTCAGCAAGACGGTGGCCTGCAGCTGCATGTCGATGCCGCCGAAGTTTTTGATGATCTTCGGGCCCTGGGGCACCTTCTCGATGCTGTTCATAAGCCAGTACCGCGGTCCGTTGAGCAGGGCTGTGGCAGCACCGTTTTCGGTCGCGATGGCCTGCGCGTCGAGCTTCGACCACAGCTCGGCCGGACAGTCGTTGAGCGGGTAACTGTTGTAGACGCTCGCCTGCGGCCCCGCCTCGCCCGGCGTCACCAGAAGGACTTCGCCATAGCGTTTCCCGGACAAGCCGGTCGTGGGGTCGTTTAGCGCGTCAGTAGACATCAGGGTGAAGTTAACCACTACTTGTACCTGCGTCAATGACGTGTCCCGGGTTGTGGGGCCGGGTTACGTCGGATTTACCGGTTCGCCGTCTGGCCTTCACCGCTGCGCCCCGTCGCCGCTTCGCGGCTCGTAGGTACCCCAGCGGGCCGAGAACGGCCCGCATCGTCGCTGCGCCTAGGCTCTAGGCATGCAACGGATTATCGGGACGGAGGTCGAGTACGGCATTTCCTCGCCGTCGGACCCGACCGCCAACCCGATCCTGACCTCGACGCAGGCGGTGCTGGCCTACGCGGCCGCCGCCGGCATTCAGCGCGCCAAACGCACCCGCTGGGACTACGAGGTGGAATCGCCGCTGCGAGATGCCCGCGGATTCGACCTGAGCCGGTCGGCCGGCCCGCCGCCGGTCGTCGACGCGGACGAGGTCGGCGCCGCCAACATGATCTTGACCAACGGCGCGCGGCTTTACGTCGACCACGCGCACCCGGAATATTCCGCGCCGGAGTGCACCGACCCGCTGGACGCGGTGATCTGGGACAAGGCCGGCGAGCGGGTGATGGAGGCCGCCGCCCGGCACGTGGCCAGCGTGCCGGGTGCAGCCAAGCTCCAGCTGTACAAGAACAACGTCGACGGCAAGGGCGCGTCCTACGGGTCGCACGAGAACTATCTGATGAGCCGGCAGACGCCGTTCTCGGCCGTCATCGCGGGGTTGACGCCGTTCCTGGTATCCCGGCAGGTGATCACCGGCTCCGGTCGGGTCGGGATCGGGCCCGCCGGTGACGAGCCGGGCTTCCAGTTGTCCCAGCGCGCCGACTACATCGAGGTCGAGGTCGGGCTGGAAACCACACTGAAACGCGGGATCATCAACACCCGCGACGAGCCGCACGCGGACGCCGACCGCTACCGACGGCTGCACGTCATCATCGGCGACGCCAACCTCGCCGAGACGTCGACGTATCTGAAACTGGGCTCGACGGCGCTGGTGCTGGACCTGATCGAAGAGGGCCCAGCACACGGGATTGATCTGACCGATTTGGCGCTGGCTCGGCCGGTGCACGCCGTGCACGCGATCAGCCGCGATCCCTCGCTGCGCGCCACCGTCGCGTTGGCCGACGGCCGCGAATTGACCGGCCTTGCGCTGCAGCGGATTTATCTGGACAGGGCGGCCAAGCTGGTGGACGGCCGCGACCATGACGCGCGGGCTGCCGCCGTCGTGGAGACCTGGGCGCACGTGCTCGATCAACTCGAGCGCGACCCGATGGAGTGCGCCGAACTACTGGACTGGCCTGCCAAGCTGCGGCTGCTCGAGGGTTTCCGGCACCGGGAGAACCTGAGCTGGTCGGCGCCTCGGCTGCACCTCGTCGATTTGCAGTACTCGGATGTCCGGCTGGACAAAGGGCTCTACAACCGGCTGGTGGCGCGCGGCTCGATGAGGCGATTGGTGACCGAACAGCAGGTGATCAATGCGGTGGACAACCCACCGACCGACACCCGGGCCTACTTCCGCGGCGAGTGCTTGCGCCGATTCGGCGCAGACATCGCCGCGGCCAGCTGGGACTCGGTGATCTTCGACCTCGGCGGCGACTCGCTGGTGCGCATTCCGACGCTCGAGCCGCTGCGCGGCAGCAAGGCGCACGTCGGCGCGCTGCTGGATTCGGTGGACAGCGCGGTCGAGCTGGTGGAGCAACTGACCACCTAAGCCGGTGGGGGTCGTTAAGCAGGGCAACAGCGGTATTGACCGGTAGGGTGGAGAAACCGACGGACGTGTTTTTCACGGCCGATGACGATGCAGGAGGCAGCGATGGCCCAGGAGCAGACCAAGCGCGGCGGTGGCGGCGGCGATGACGACGACCTCACCGCCAGCACGGCCGCGGGCCAGGAGCGTCGCGAGAAGCTGACCGAGGAGACCGACGATCTGCTCGACGAGATCGACGATGTTCTGGAAGAGAACGCCGAAGACTTCGTCCGCGCATACGTCCAAAAGGGCGGACAGTGACCTGGCCGTTTCGCGATCGCCTGGCCACCCCCTCAGCACTTCCCGGAACCGCTTTTGGCGGTCTTTCCTCATTTGCGGACTTCTTGCGCCGTGAGGCCCCCGAGCTGCTGCCCACGAGCATCGGTAACGCCGAGTCCGGCGGGCTCGGTTCTCAGCTGCCGCATGGAACGACCATCGTTGCGCTGAAGCATCCTGGCGGCGTCGTCATCGCCGGCGACCGGCGCTCCACACAGGGCAATATGATCGCGGGGCGCGATATCAAGAAGGTGTACATCACCGACGACTACACCGCGACCGGGATCGCTGGCACCGCGGCCATCGCGGTCGAATTCGCCCGCCTCTACGCCGTCGAACTCGAGCACTACGAGAAGCTGGAAGGCGTGATGCTGACGTTCGCCGGCAAGGTGAACCGGCTCGCGATCATGGTGCGCGGAAACCTGGCGGCCGCGATGCAGGGCCTGGTGGCGCTGCCGCTGCTGGCGGGTTTCGACATCGACGACCCCGACCCGGAGAAGGCGGGCCGCATCGTCTCGTTCGACGCCGCCGGCGGCTGGAACCTGGAGGAAGAGGGCTACCAGTCGGTCGGTTCGGGTGCGATTTTCGCCAAATCGTCGATGAAGAAGCTGTATTCGCAAGTGACCGACGCTGATTCGGCACTGCGGGTCGCTGTTGAGGCGCTCTACGACGCGGCCGACGACGATTCCGCCACCGGTGGTCCCGATCTGGTCCGCGGGATCTACCCGACCGCAGTCACCATCGGCGCCGACGGCGCAGCCGACGTTCCTGAGCAGCGCATCGCCGAGCTCGCGCGAGAAGTCATCGAAAGGCGTTCCCGCACAGACACTTTCGGACCGGATGCGGAGCGCGCGGGAAGTGATTCATGAGTTTTCCGTACTTTATTTCGCCCGAGCAGGCGATGCGCGAGCGCAGCGAGCTCGCCCGCAAAGGCATTGCGCGCGGTCGCAGTGTGGTGGCGCTGGCCTACGCCGGCGGCGTGTTGTTCGTCGCCGAGAACCCGTCGCGGTCGCTGCAAAAGATCAGCGAACTCTACGACCGCGTCGGCTTCGCCGCCGCAGGCAAATTCAACGAATTCGACAATCTGCGCCGCGGCGGTATTCAGTTCGCCGACACCCGCGGCTACGCCTATGACCGCCGCGACGTCACCGGCCGGCAGCTGGCCAACGTCTACGCCCAGACGCTGGGCACCATCTTCACCGAGCAGGCCAAGCCTTACGAGGTCGAGCTGTGTGTGGCCGAAGTCGCCCACTACGGCGAGACCAAACCGCCTGAGCTGTACCGAATCACCTACGACGGGTCGATCAACGATGAGCCGCATTTCGTGGTGATGGGTGGGACGACGGAGCCGATCACCACCGCGCTCAAGGAGTCCTACGCCGAGAACGCCAACCTGGCCGACGCGGTGCGAATTGCGGTGAAAGCCCTGCAGGCGGGCAGTGCTAACGGGGGCGACGAGTCCACCCTCGGGGTGTCGACGTTGGAAGTTGCCATCCTCGACGCCAAGCGGCCGCGGCGTGCGTTCCGGCGAATCACCGGTTCGGCGCTGGAGCGGTTGTTGCCCGACCACAACGGTTCTGAATCGGAGAACGATTCGGAGGAGAAATCGCCGAAATAGGCTCGGGTTATGTGCTGATCGGCTTGTTGCTCGCATTGGGCTGCTCGGTGTGCTATGGCACGGCAACGGTGTTGCAGGCCGCCGCGACCCGCTCGGTGGACGCCGGCAGCGACTCCGGAGTTGACCCGGTCTTACTGTTGCGCGCGCTGCGGCAGTGGCGCTACCTCCTGGGCATTGGGCTTGACGGCCTTGGCTTTCTATTGCAAGTGGCGGCGCTGCGCCTGGTCCCGATCTACGTCGTCGCCGCGGCGATCGCAGCGTCGCTCGCGGTCACCGCGATCGTGGCCGCATGGGTGCTGTCCGTGCGGTTGTCAAAAACCGAGTGGGTGGCGGTGGGCGTGGTGTGCGCGAGCCTCGCGATGCTCGGCCTTGCGGCCGGACCCGAAGGTTCGCAGCGCGGGCCGGCCGGACTTCGCTGGGCGCTGCTGGTGGTGGTCGCGGCATTGTTCATCACCGGCGCGGCCGCGGGCCGCGTCGGCGACCGCTCCCGCGCACTCGTCTTGGGGCTCGGAGCCGGTATCGGGTTCGGGGTCGTCGAGATCGCCGTGCGCTTGGTCGATCCGATCGATCCGACTAAAGCCGTTTTTTACACCAACCCCGCCGTTTATGCCGTGATCGCAGGGGGGGTGGCCGGGTTTCTGCTGCTGACCTCCGCTTTGAGCCGCGGATCGGTGACCACAGCCGTCGCCGGCATGGTTGTGGGTGAAACGGTTGGCCCTGCGCTCGTCGGGGTGGCGTGGCTCGGCGACCGCACCCGTGCGGGCCTGAGCTGGATGGTTGTGGCGGGATTCGTGATAGCGGTCGCCGCGACTCTGGCCCTGAGCCGATTCGGCGGGGTGCCCGACCCCGTCGAGTCGTGATACCCGCCGCGGGGCGAGCCAAAGTGCAACGACAACACCCGCTTTGGCGCTGTTTGCAATCCGTTAACAGCCGCGTTGCCGGAAGTCGGATTCGGAGCTATCCTGCGAAAGCACCTCGTTAGGCGAGGCTTCTGAAGCGAACACAGGCCACTGATCTGACGACGTCGAGAGACGCCCAAGATCAGGACAGATCTCCCCGGCTTAAGGGGTGGTCCCAAGTGGCTTTCCCAGCTCTGCGGGGATACGTCGTTCAGTGCCAAAGCTCAACGTGTGAGGGCGTCGTCGCCGCTCCACTGGTCCGCCGGGATCCCTCTTTGTGCGCGTCTTGACTGACATCGAGTGTGGAAGGCAGGTGTTCCCATGACCAGCATGATCGACGTCGCCCGTGTCGACTTGGCCGGCTCAGGGGATGGGCTGCGCCTGACTCCCTACGAGGCGATGGCGCAAGACCTAATGTTTATTCGCGCGGAACTGGAGACGGCGGGAATTCCGTTCCTGCTCATCCGCGGCGCTGACGGGCGTCCGGCACTCGTCGTTGATATCGGCCTGCGCGCACGAGTCGCCGAAGCGCTGATGTCAGCGTGCCTGGAGGCGCCGCTGCGTGCCAAGATCCTCGACGGGACGGGGCGCAGCTCGGTGTACCTGGGCGATGGGCTGCTGTCGGCGGACCCGGACCCGCGGCTGCTGAGGGTGTTTCGTCGGCGCGAATGCCCGCGTTCTGGCATGCGTTACGGTGCTTCCGCCGGGGTGGAGTTGCAGTTCTGGGTATTCGACGGGACGCAGGCGATCTGCCCGATTGAAAACTCACTTACTCGTAAGGCGTTGCCACTGAGCGAGATGGTGCACGCAGGCGTGGAACTGCACGGTCGCACCTGGCCGACGATCGCCGGGATGTTCGCGCCGCACGCGGCCGACATCACGTTCGACATCGACATGGTGTTCTCCTGGGTGGACGGCAACGACCCGGAGTTTCGGGCACGCCGGGCAGCAGCGATGGCCAATCACGTTGTGGGCGAGGGCGATGACGCCGACGCGCGGATCCGTCAGATCGACGAACTGAAGTACGCTCTGCGTTCGGTGCACGCCTATGCGCCGTGGGTGCGGCGGATCTTCATCGCGACGGACTCGCCCGTGCCCGAGTGGCTGGCGCCCCATCCGAAAGTCACCGTCGTGCGCGCCGAGGATCACTTCACCGACCGTTCGGCGCTGCCGGTGTACAACAGCCACGCAGTAGAGACGCAGCTACACCACATCCCCGGTCTCGCAGAGCATTTCCTGTACTCCAACGACGATATGTTCTTCGGCAGGGCACTGTCTCCGACAACGTTCTTCTCACCGGGCGGAGTGACGAAGTTCATCGAGGCGGGCACGCGGATCGGGCTGGGGCCCAACCACCCCGACCGCAGCGGATTCGAGAACGCGGCGCGTGTCAATCGGCAGTTGCTGTGGAAAAGGTTCGGGAAGATCATCACTCGTCACCTCGAGCACACCGCTGCGCCGCTGCGCAAGAGCGTGCTGTGTGAACTCGAGCGTGAGTTCCCGGATGACTTCGCGCGCACCCAGGCGAGCCGCTTCCGGGCCAGCACGGACATCTCGGTGACCAACTCGCTGTACCACTACTACGCGCTGATGACCGGACGTGCGGTGCAGCACGAGTCCGCGAAGGTGCTCTACGTCGACACCACATTGCGTTCGGGACTGGCGAAATTGCCGATATTGCTGAAGAAGCGCAAATTCGACTTCTTCTGCCTCAACGACGGCAGCTTTCCCGAGGTGAACGCGCGGGAGCGAGCCGATGTCGTCGGCGAGTTCCTGGAGAGGTACTTCCCGGTGCCCGCGCCGTGGGAGCGGGCAGCCGGGGACGAGTGAAGGCTCCAGCGGGCGGGGGTGCCGCTGCGTCTATGACCTCGCGCTGTCCAGAGCGTCGAGTCGCATCGGTTGTCCATTGTGTTTCGGTGGCAGCGCGCTGTGCGGCTCAGGCTTCAGATGTCGCCACCAGGCCGCGATGTAGAGCAGCATCGAGACCACCAACGCGACCAGCACCCACAACACAATCGTGAGATCTATCCAGCTTCCGAACGCCGGCGAGCCCGGAAGTGCGTTTCTCAGCGGTACCACCGCAAACAGCATCGCTGCGTACCAGGTTGTCATCGGCGACTGAAACCTGCGTGGGTCGCGAAGCGTCTGAATCG
>Ga0187769_10000699_pt1 | contig 18529 bp, 21 predicted proteins | sample 0116_SJ02_MP02_1_FD_133140 | JGI IMG/M metagenome (GOLD analysis project Ga0187769, IMG submission 133140) | Tropical peat soil microbial communities from peatlands in Department of Meta, Colombia - 0116_SJ02_MP02_10_MG | ecosystem: Environmental > Terrestrial > Soil > Wetlands > Peat | place... | reverse complement strand
TCCTAGGGCCAAACCCTAGAACAAAACAGGAACTATGCCAAGGCCTCCCGAAGGCCCCTCAAAGGGCCTCTCCCGGTTCTCTGCAACGGGTCCAGTGCCAAGCCGCCTTGCTGCCATAAGGCCCATGGCGCATAGGTTTTGCCCCCATCGCCCACAGATTCTTGGAAAGCACAGGAACGAGGAGCTTATGCCGGAAGTCGACAGGGAAGGAGAACGCTATGCCGCCGACCGGCCGCAGCAGACCCCGGGCTTCTACCTCAAGGGCTCCCACCAGCTCGATTGGGGGATGAAAAACCGCCTCGCCCGCGTGTTCGCGCCGGCCTCAGGCCGCACCGTGATGCTGGCGATCGACCACGGCTATTTCCAGGGCCCGACCACCGGGCTCGAGCGCATCGATCTTTCCATCGTGCCGCTGCTGCCGTCCTGCGACGCGTTGTTCTGCACCCGCGGCATTCTGCGCTCGCTCATTCCGGCGGACACCGGCAAGCCGATGGTGCTGCGCGCGAGCGGTGGCCCAAGCATTCTGCGCGAGGAATTGTCGGACGAAGAGATCGCGATGGACATGGACGACGCGGTGCGACTGAACGCCGCCGGCGTCGGCATCCAGGTATTCATCGGCGGCGACTTCGAGACCCGCTCGGTCCACAGCATGACCAGGCTGGTCGATGCCGGCCTGCGCGTCGGCATTCCGGTCATGGGCATCACCGCGGTCGGCAAGAACATGGTGCGCGACGCCAAATATTTCCGCCTCGCCTGCCGCATCATCGCCGAGCTCGGCGCGCAATATGTGAAGACCTACTACGTCGAGGAAGGCTTCGACACCGTGACCGCGTCGTGTCCGGTGCCGATCGTCATGGCGGGCGGAAAAAAGCTTGCCGAGCTCGATGCGCTGACCATGGCGTACAACGCCGTCCAGCAGGGCGCCGCCGGCGTCGACATGGGGCGCAACATTTTCCAATCGGCCGCACCGAAGGCGATGATCGCGGCGATCAACGCCGTCGTCCACAAAAATCTCAAACCCAAAGAGGCGTACGAGCTGTTTGGTTCGCTGAAGACGAAGGGGTGAGAGCCGTCATTGCATAGGCGCGCCGGACACCGGCGGGTGCGGATTTGCGCCGTCGAAGATCGCCGGTCGCGCGCAGCGGCAAGCTGGGCTAGGCTATGCGCCGATCGTTCTTTCGACTAGTTTTCGTCGCGGCAACACACCATCGGGGAGGGCACAATGCCCATCGACTTATCGAACGTGAATTGGGTCTTCGTGATTTTAATGGCGGTGTTCGCGTTCGTCGCCGCGTTGCTCGGAAGTCTGATCGCGCTGCGCAGCCGGTTTTTTGGCGCCATCATTGCGGGGATTCTGTTCGCGGTGATGTATGTCGCTTGGAACTATTACCCGCACCCGACGATTCCACTTCCGATCGTCGCCACCTACACGACGCCGAGCAGTTGACCTTTGCGCCGGTCCCGCTATGCGTAGATCGGGGATTTTGCCGGGACAAATGGAGCGGTCATGAACAAGGTCTATGCGGACGCACGCTCCGCGTTGGCCGGGTTGCTCAAGGATGGCATGACGATCATGGCCGGCGGTTTCGGCCTGTGCGGCATTCCGGAGACGCTGATTGTCGCGATCCGCGATTCCGGAGTGAAGAACCTCACCGTGGTCTCCAACAACTGCGGGATCGACGGCAAGGGCCTGGGCCTCCTGCTCGACAGCCGGCAGATCAAGAAGATGATCTCCTCCTATGTCGGGGAGAACAAAACTTTCGCCCAGCAATATCTCGCCGGCGAGCTCGAGATCGAGTTCAACCCGCAGGGCACGCTCGCCGAGCGCATCCGTGCCGGCGGCGCCGGCATCCCGGCCTTCTTCACCAAGACCGGCGCCGGCACGCAGATCGCTCAGGGCAAGGACGAGCGCGAATTCGACGGGCGGCGCTACGTCATGGAGCGCGGGCTCGTTGCCGACCTGTCGATCGTCCACGCCTATTTGGGCGACACCGAGGGCAACCTCGTCTACCGCAAGACGGCACGCAACTTTAATCCGCCGATGGCGACCGCCGGAAAGGTCACCGTCGCCGAGGTCGAGCACCTGGTGCAGCCGGGCGATATCGATCCCGATCATATCGTGACCCCGGGTATCTACGTGCAGCGGCTGATCCATGTGCCGCATGTGGTCAAACACATCGAGCAACGTACCGTGCGCAAGCGCGAGAGATCGGCGGCGCCTGCCGGAACAGGGCTGGAAATCTGATGGCTTGGACCCGCGACCAGATGGCGGCGCGCGCCGCCAAGGAGCTGCGTGACGGCTTTTACGTCAATCTCGGCATCGGCATTCCGACCCTGGTGTCGAACTTCATCCCCGAGGGGATGAGCGTGCAGCTGCAATCGGAGAACGGCATGCTCGGCACCGGCCCGTTCCCCTACGAAGGCGAGGAGGATGCCGACCTTATCAACGCCGGCAAGCAGACCGTCACCGAGCTGCCGACCACGAGCTATTTCAACTCGGCCGACTCCTTTGCGATGATCCGCGGCGGCCACATCGATATTGCGATCCTCGGCGCCATGCAGGTGGCGGAGAACGGCGATCTCGCCAACTGGATGATTCCGGGAAAAATGGTCAAGGGCATGGGCGGCGCCATGGATTTGGTCGGCGGCGTCAAGAAGGTCGTCGTCGTCATGGAGCACTCGGCCAAGAACGAATCGAAGCTGCTGCATCGCTGTACGCTGCCGCTCACCGGCGCCGGCGTCGTCGACATGGTGATCACCGACCTCGGCGTTTTTACCCTCGACCGCTCGGGCGGCGGGTTGACGCTGGTCGAGCTTGCTCCCGAAGTGACGCTCGATGAGATCAAGTCGAAGACCGAGGCGAGCTTCAAGGTCGCCAATACGCTCAAGCACTAACGGCCGCCGCGGGGCGCCGCGTCGGCTGCCCTTGTCGCGCCATCGGTTGAACGGCCTTAGACCTTCGTGACCCGCGAAGCCGTGCTATAGGGCTTCCGAACGCCGGTTCGGCGCGCTTGCCGCCGGGCGATGGCGTGCATTGGTCTTTGGGGGGGAATGCGTGGGTGAAGGGCCGATCCTCGTCACCGAGGACCTGACCAAGGAATTCGCCGGCTTTCTCGCGGTGCGCGCGGTCAATCTGCGCGTCGAGCGCGGCAGCATTCACGCCCTGATCGGGCCGAACGGCGCCGGCAAGACCACGTGCTTTAATCTCCTCACCAAATTCCTTTCGCCCACCTACGGCCGCATCGTGTTCGACGGTCGCGACATCACCGCGCTCAAGCCCGCGGACGTGGCGCGGCTCGGCGTCGGGCGCTCGTTCCAGATCTCGGCCGTGTTCCCGCATCTCACCGTCATCGAGAACGTGCGCATCGCGCTGCAGCGCCGGCGCGGCAATTCGTTCGATTTCTGGCGCTCGAAGCGCGCGCTGCACGATCTCGACGAGCGCGCCGCGGCGCTTCTCGCCGATGTCGGCCTTGCGCCCGATGCCGATACGTTGGCGGTCGAGCTGCCCTACGGCCGCAAGCGGGCGCTCGAGCTCGCGACGACGCTGGCGCTCGAGCCGCAATTGCTGCTGCTCGACGAGCCGACCGCCGGCATGGATCGTGAAGACATCGCCCGCATCAGCACGCTGATCAAGGCTGTCGCCGCCGAGCGCACCGTGCTCATGGTCGAGCATAATCTCAGCGTGGTTGCCGATCTGTGCGACCGCATCACCGTGCTCACCCGCGGCCAGGTGCTGGCGGAGGGTGACTACCAAGCGGTGTCGAACGACGCGGCGGTGCGCGAAGCCTATCTCGGGACCGGCCATGCCTGAGGCGCGCGTCCTTCTCGCCGTCAGCGAGCTTCACGCCTGGTACGGCGAATCTCACGTCCTGCACGGCGTCACCTTCGCCGTGCAGCCGGGCGAAGTGGTCACGCTGCTGGGACGCAACGGCGTCGGCAAGACCACCACGCTCAAAGCCATCATGGGGATCATCGAAAATCGTTCCGGCTCGGTCGCGTTCGAAGGCAACGAGCTGATCCGGCTGTCGTCCGACGCGATCGCGCGCTCCGGGATCGCCTTCTGCCCCGAGGAGCGCGGCATCTTCGCGACGCTCGACGTCAAGGAGAACCTGCTGCTGCCGCGGCAGGTGCGCAGCGGCGGAGTTACCCTCGACCGCATTTTCGCGTTGTTCCCGAACTTGCGCGAAAGGCTCGCGAGCCAAGGCACCAAGCTCTCCGGCGGCGAACAGCAGATGCTGGCGATCGGGCGGATCCTGCGCACGGGCGCTCGCCTGTTGTTGCTCGACGAACCGACCGAAGGCCTCGCCCCGGTTATCGTGCAGCAGATCAGCCGCACCATCAGCGCACTGAAGGCCCAGGGCTTCACCATTCTCCTCGTCGAGCAGAATTTCCAATTCGCCGCGACGGTCGCCGATCGCTACTACGTCATGGAACATGGCCGCATCGTCGACCACCTCGCCGCGGCGGAACTCAAGGCCAATGCCGGCAGGCTCCACGAGTATCTGGGAGTTTGAGGGCGGGAGAGCGTCGCGATGTTCGAGATTTTCGGCATCCCCTCGCAGGCTCTGTTCGGGCAGCTCTTGCTCGGACTGATCAACGGCTCGTTCTATGCGCTGCTCAGCCTCGGCCTTGCCGTCATCTTCGGCATGCTTCACATCATCAATTTCGCCCACGGCGCGCAATACATGATGGGCGCGTTCGCCGCCTATCTGATGCTGCAATATCTCGGCATCGGCTATTGGCCGGCGCTTTTGATCGCGCCGATTCTGATCGGCGCGACCGGCATCATCGTCGAGCGACTGTTTCTCCAGCACCTGCGTAGCCTCGACCCGCTTTACGGGTTGTTGCTTACCTTCGGCCTGGCGCTGGTGATCGAGGGGCTATTCCGCAATGGTTTCGGCTCGTCCGGGCTTCCCTATCAGGTGCCGGAGACGTTGCGTGGCGGCCGCAATCTCGGCTTCATGTTCCTGCCGAATTATCGCGCCTGGGTCATCGTCCTCTCGCTCGCGGTGTGCCTCGCCACCTGGTTTGCCATCGAGCGAACGCGGCTAGGCTCCTATTTGCGCGCCGCCACCGAGAATCCCGTCCTAGTCCGCGCCTTCGGCATCAACGTGCCGCGCATGGTCACGCTCACCTACGGCTTCGGCGTCGGGCTTGCCGCGCTTGCCGGCGTCATGGCGGCGCCGATCTATAACGTCTCGCCGCAGATGGGCTCCGACCTGATCATCGTCGTGTTCGCGGTCGTGGTGATCGGCGGCATGGGTTCGATCATGGGTGCGATCGTGACCGGCTTTGCGCTGGGAATTATCGAGGGACTGACCAAGGTGTTCTTTCCGGAAGCGTCGAACACGGTGATCTTCGTGATCATGGCCGTTGTGCTGCTGCTTCGCCCGGCCGGACTGTTCGGACGGCACGCGTGATGGATCGCGGCCTCAACCAGCCGGTGCTGTTACACCAACGCGAGACCTCGCGAAGCCTCGAAGCGGCGTTCGCGGCGATGGTCGTGCTTCTGGTCGTTGCGCCCTTCGTCATCTATCCGGTCTTTCTCATGCAGGCGTTGTGCTTCGTCCTGTTCGCCTGCGCGTTCAACCTCCTGATCGGCTATGTCGGTCTGATCTCGTTCGGCCATGCGCTGTTCTTCGGCTGGGCGAGCTATGTGACCGCGCATGCCGCCAAGGTGTGGGCGTTGCCGCCGGAGCTCGCCATTCTCTCGGGCACCGCCGTCGCCGCGGTGCTCGGCCTCATCGCGGGCGGGCTCGCTATTCGCCGGCAGGGCATCTACTTCGCCATGATCACGCTGGCGCTGGCGCAGATGATGTATTTCTTCGCGTTGCGGGCGAAATTCACCGGCGGCGAGGATGGCATCCAGGGCGTGCCGCGCGGCCGCCTGTTCGGGCTGTTCGATCTTGGCAATGAAGCGGCCATGTACGTCTTCGTGCTCGTGGTCGTGCTCGCCGGCTTTTTGCTCATCTATCGGATCATCAATTCGCCCTTCGGCGAAGTCCTCAAGGCGATCCGCGAGAACGAACGGCGCGCGGTCTCGCTGGGCTACCAGACCGAGCGCTACAAGCTCGTCGCCTTCGCGCTGTCGGCGACGCTCGCGGGGCTGGCCGGGTCGATGAAATCGCTGGTGTTTCAGCTCGCTTCGCTCACCGACGTGCATTGGACCATGTCGGGCGACGTCGTCCTGATGACGCTGCTCGGCGGCCTCGGCACGGTTTTTGGCCCGGTGGTCGGCGCCTTCCTGGTCATCGCCATGCAGAATTATCTGGCGCCGTTCGGCCAATGGGTGCTGGTGATTCAGGGCTTAATTTTCGTCGCCTGCGTATTGGCGTTCCGGCGCGGGATCGTGGGCGAGATCGCGAACCGGATGCGGATACGCCTTTAAACGGGCCGCGGATTCCACGCGGATTTATCCACAGGCCGGTGATTCGCCGGCACGCACTGTGCACAGGCGTGTCGGCCTCCCAATTCGCTTTTTCGTTGCAAACTGGGTGGCACCGGTGAACATCCCTAAGGCTCCGATTCTACAGGCGCTTTCGGCTTCATGTCGGCTCGGCAACCTCCGCCGCACGACAATATCGCGCGCAGATGGCTCGCACTGGCCGAGCGTCGCATCGCGCATTTCATCGACCTTCGCGACAGCGGCCGCTGGCGTCACTACTACGCACAGCCGGCGCAGATCCACGAGGCGCTGCGCGAGGCGATTCACGCCCGCGACGAGTGGGCCAGAATCGTCGGCGTCGCGCTGCCGCCGAGCGGCACGACGGTTTGATTTTCGGTCCAGTCGAACGCGCCTTAGCGGACGCGATTGCCGCCGATCGACAATTGCGCGTAGCGGCCGGCGCCGTCCTTAGTGAGATCGCCGGTAACCGGCTTGTTGAATTCCATGCCGACGATCGCCGCGCGGCGCACGCCGGAGATGAGATTGTCCGCGATCAGCGCCGCGCCGGCGCCCGGCGCGACCGAGACCGCAACGCCGTAATCCGCGCCGCGGATCACATTCGCACTGACCGCGACGTCGCGCAGATAGCGTCCCCAGCCCGCGGCGATCCCGATATTCGGCGCGTTCTCAACGACATTGCCGGTCACCGCGGTGTCGGCCTCGACGCCGATGCCGATACCGGCGCCGTCGTTCGGGTCGGTGCCGGGCGGCCGGCGATCAAGGAGATTGCGGATGAGGTTGCCGTGCACGACGGCGAGCCGGCCGCCCTCGTTGAAGTTCGTCACCGACACGCCGATTGCGGCGCCATCGACGACGTTGTCGGCGATAACGGCGCCCTCGAAGCCGAACTCGGCGTAGAGCGCGACCTCGCCGAGGCCGCTGCAGGTGTTGCCGACAATCTGCAGGTTCGACGCCTGGTTGCCGCGCACCGCGGAGAACGCCGCGTTGCGGATGCGGTTGCCGCGCACGATGACGTTGCCGCCGCGAAAGACGTTGATGGCGTTGCCATACTGGCCGGAGCCGCCAGCGCGGTTCGAAATTTCCTCGATGCGGTTGTCGAGGATAAGGGTGCCGTCGTCGCCGGCGGCGCTGCGCCACACCAGGATGCCGCCATTGCCGGCGCCGCGGATGGTGTTGCCGGCAATCCGCAGCCCGCGCGCGTCGAGCGAGAAGATCGCGGCATCAGCAGCGCTGATGGAATTGCCGGTGACTTCGCCCTCGACCGCCTCGAGCGTAATGCCGTTGCCGCCGGCGTTGACGATTTCGCAATCGGCGATGCGCAGGAAGCGGCCATGCGCGAGATGCACAAGCCCGTTGCGCGCCGGTAGCGGAATGGCGTTGCCGTCGAGGACGAGGCCGCTGAGGCGGATATAGTCGCTGCCGGTCGCTGTCAGCATGAACGGGCCGCCCGCCATCAGGATGCGGGTCGCGCCGGCAACGCCGGCGATGGCGGCATAGGGCGGAAGCTTGAGCGATCCGGCGCGATAAAATCCGGGTGCGAGGCTGAGGACCGCGCGTGCGGCCGCGGCGCGATCGATGGCGCGCTGGAATACTGTTGATTGATCCTCGACAGCGTTCGGCCGCAGCCCAAGCGTCGTCGCCTCGATACGCGCGAGCGGCGCATCATCGCCGCCAGAATTCGCCGCATCGCGGGCAAGCGTCGGCGTTGCCGCAGTGGTCGAGGCCGCGCCCGCCAAGATCGCGAACAGGCTTCGGCGGTTGATGGGCATGGATTTGGCCTCCTGACGCGCATGCCAATCCCATCAAGCGGCGTGCCACAAGCCCGTCCCGGCCCGGCACAGCGGGCGTTTTCACAGGCAGGGTTAATGGCGGCTTGCCCGCGACGGCGTCGCGCCAGCGACGCAGCGTCAGCGTCCGAGCATGTCGGCGATCTCTTCGACGGCGGCGGCGGGCGCGAGGCGCCCGGCCGCGACCGCGGCCTCGAGCCGCGGCAGCGCCGCCTTGAGCGCCCGATCGGAGCGCAGCGGCGCGAACAGGCGCTCTTCGAGCATCGCCCACATCCATTTCACCTGCTGCTCGCCGCGGCGTGCCTCAAGCTCGCCCGACGCCATGAGCTTTTTGCGATGATCGAGGATGCACGCCCACAGCTCCGCGATCCCGACGCCGGTGAGGGCCGAAAAGGTGACGACCGGCGGCGACCAGTTCGGCGAGCGCGGCGCGAGGATATGCAGCGCGGCGCGATATTCGGCAGCCGCGGCCTTGGCGCGGGCGATGTTGTCGCCATCGGCCTTGTTGACCGCGATCATGTCGGCGAGCTCGACGACGCCCTTTTTCAGTCCCTGCAATTCGTCGCCGGCGCCTGGCAGCATCAGCAGGAGGAAAAAATCGGTCATGTCGGCAACGGCGATTTCCGATTGGCCGACGCCGACGGTCTCGACCAGCATCACGTCGTAGCCGGCGGCCTCGCAAAGCAGCATGGTCTCGCGCGTCTTGGCTGCAACGCCGCCGAGCGTGCCGGAAGCGGGCGAGGGGCGGATGAACGCGTTGGCGTCGCTGGCGAGGTGCGCCATGCGCGTCTTGTCGGCGAGGATCGATCCGCCGGTCCGCCGCGAGGAGGGATCGACCGCGAGCACTGCGACCTTGTGGCCTTGTCCGGTGAGCATGCTGCCGAGCGCGTCGATGGTCGTCGACTTGCCGACGCCCGGCGCGCCAGTGATGCCGACGCGCACCGCCCTGCCGGTCGCCGGCAGGAGCGCCTGGGTGAGCGCGGCGGCGGTGCGGCGATGATCGGCGCGTTTGCTCTCGATCAGCGTGATCGCGCGCGAGAGCACGGTGCGATCGCCCGAGCCGACGGCGCGGGCGAGGCGGGAGACCTCCTCGGGTTCGTTGCGTGCAGCCATCTAGCGTTCTCGGCGCGACCGGCAATCGCATCCTACACTGGCGCCCGGTTTTAGGCGTCGTCATTTAGCGATTTGCAACCACATCCACGTCGAGCGCGGACGAAGGCGCGCCGCCGGCGCGTTTTAATTTGACAATCGCCGCTCGCCCGAGTGGCGCCAATATTGATCGCGGAAAGACCCCTGTATCGTCGAATTGAAGCCGCATCGCGCGGCTCAATCGCGCCTCGTCACCAGGGCGGCAGCAACGCCGCGCGTTCAATATTGGCATTGGAGACGGCGATGAACTGGGATCAGATTGCACTCGACTGGACGCAGTTCAAAAGCAAGGTCAGCCAGAACTGGGTCAAGCTCACCGATGAAGACCTCACCCGTATCAGCGGCCGCCGTAAGGAACTGGCGAGCCGCCTGCAGGCCCGCTACGGCTTCGGCAGGGACGAAGCCGAACGCGAAATCGAGGCTTGGGTGAAGACGCAGCGCCACGCCGCCTGAGGGGCGCAGAACGCGATCATTGCTCCGGCAGCGGAATGAACTCCTTGGTGTCGCCGGGCACCACATCGAAGCGGCCCGCCTTCCAATCAGCCTTGGCCGCTTCGATGCGCTGCTTGCTCGAGGACACGAAATTCCACCAGATGTGGCGCGGCCCGTCCATGGGAGCGCCGCCGACAACGATGATATGCGCGTCGCTCGTCGCCCGGACAACGACGCGGTCACTCGGCCGCAGCACCAAGAGCCGCGTGCTGCCGTGCCGCTCGCCGCCGATTTCGATTTCGCCCGAGATCACGTAGACCGCACGCTCCTCGTAGTCGGGCTCGAGCGGCAGCACCTCGCCGGCCTTGAGATGCGCTTCGCCGAATACGGTCTCCCACGCCATTGCGACCGGGGAGCGCAGTCCGTGCATGGTGCCGGCGACGACGCGCAGCCTCAGTCCGTTATCCTTGAGCTCGGGGATTTCGGCGGCGGTCGTGTGCGCAAAGGCTGGCGCTCCTTCCTCCTGCGCGTGCGGCAGCGCGACCCACAATTGCAGTCCGTGCAGCGGTCCGCCGGCGGCGCGGCGCTCGGACCCGGTGCGCTCGGAATGGGCGATGCCGCGGCCGGCGGTCATCAGGTTCACCGCGCCCGGGCTGATGGTCATGGCGGTGCCGAGGCTGTCGCGGTGGACGATCTCGCCCTCGAACAGATAGGTGACGGTCGCGAGCCCGATGTGCGGATGCGGCCGGACGTCTATGCCGCGGCCGGAGTTGAAGATCGCCGGTCCCATATGGTCGAAGAAGATGAACGGTCCGACCATACGGGTGCGGGCCGAGGGCAGCGCGCGGCGAATCTCGAAGCCGCCGAGATCGACCGATCGCGGCACGATGATCTGCGCGATGGCGTCGCTAGCACCGGCGTCGCCGAGGGCGGGATCCTTGCCAGGAAAAAAGCTCATGGCGGAATTTACCGCCAAAGCTCCCGGCTCGCCAAGGCCGCACCCTGCGCCAAGGCCCCTAGCTTGGCCCAGGCGATCATCGGATGGACGCGGCCGCCCAGCCCGCAATCGGTCGCAGCAATGACGCGCTCGCGGCCGACGCTCTTGGTAAAGCGCAGAATGCGCTGGGCGACGAGCTCGGGGTGCTCGACCACGTTGGTCGCATGACTGACCACGCCGGGCAAAATAACCTTGCCGTCGGGAAGCTTCACGTCCTGCCACACCGTCCATTCGTGCTCGTGGCGCACATTGCCGGCTTCGAACGAGTAGCCCTGGCATTTCACCGCCAGCATCACTTCGACGATGTCGCGCATCGGAATATCGGTCGTGTGCGGGCCGTGCCAGCTGCCCCAGCACAGATGGAAGCGGATGCGGTCCTCGGGCAGACCCTTGAGAGCATGGTTGAGCGCCTCGATCCGCACCATGGTGAACTTTTGATAATCCTTCACCGCGGGCTCGGGATTGATCATGTCCCAGTTTTCGGCGATCGCCGGGTCGTCGAGCTGCAGGATCAAGCCGGCGTCGACGATCGCCTTGTACTCCTCGCGCAGCGCCTCGGCGCAGGCGAAGATGAATTCCTCGTCGGTCTTGTAGTATCGGTTGGTAAAGCGCGCCGCGCTTGCCGGTGCGACCGCAGTCATAAAGCCCTCTTCGACGCCTGCGGCCTTGAGCGCGGCCTTGAAGCGAGCGATGTCGGCCTTGATCGCCTCCTGGCCCTTGTAGGTGACGGGACCGACGACGACCGGCCAGTGCGCCATTCCCGGCCCGGTCGTCACTTCGTCCTTGTAGACTTGAAGAAACCTGTTGCGGTCACGGCGATCTGAGAAACTCGTCAGCACCACCTCGCCCGGTTTGGAGCGCTGCGGTCCCGCCTCGTAGAGCCCGGGTCCGGCGAGATCGAGGCCGCCGAGACGATTGAAGCAGTAGCTCCACCATGCGCGGTAATTGACCTTATGCCCCATCGACTTGCCGAACTCGCCGTCGCCGGGAACGTCAATGCCGATTTCCTGCTGCCGGCGCACGACGCCAACGACGGCGGCTTGCAGCGTATCCTGAAATTTCCGCTCGTCGGTCGTCTCGCCGGCTTCGCGCGCGCGATTGGCTTCGATCAGATCGTCGGGACGTGGCAGGCTGCCGGCCTGGCTGGTCAGAATGTGGTCGCGGCTGGTTCTCATTGGCTTGTCGGCTTGCTTATCGGACGACGGCAAACGAACGGCCGAGGACGGATAGGGGACCCCCTATCCGTCGCGCTGCCATTCGTCGTCTGTCCTCTATAACCCGTCTCAGATTGCGTGGAATTGCTGGCCCTTGACCGACTCGACGAGGCCGTAGAACACCTCGTTGACCTTGCCCCAGTTCGGCAGCTTCTTCATGTTGTTGAGCCAGCGCTGCACGTTCGGATAGGCCGAGAGATCGCAGCGGATGACTTCGCCGAGGGTGACCAAGGCGGCGCCAAAATAGTCGGCGATCGTGATCTGGTCGCCGCACAGGTACTGGTTCTTCGGTCCGATCCAGTGGTCGTTGAGGACTTTCAGCCAGCGCTTGGCATTCTGCTGGCCGATCTCGATGGTCGCAGACTGCGCCTCATCGCTGCGCCGCTTCTGATTGGGGAACAGCTGCGGATAGGCGAGGTTGTAGGCCCAATCGCGATAAAAATTGGTGTTGATCCAATCCATCATCTCGTTGACCTTGGCGCGCACCTTTAAGTCTTTCGGATAGGCCGGCGAGCCGATCTTGTCGGCGAGATATTTGAGGATCGCCGAGCTTTCGGTCAGGCGCAGGTCGCCGTCTTCGATCATCGGGACCAGGCTGTTTGGATTGAGGTCCTTGTAGGGCGACTTGAAGTGCTCGCCGGTGAACAGGTCGACGGTCACCTCTTCGACCGGAATGTGGTTCTCGGCAATGAACAGCCGCACCGGGCGGCTCGTCATCGATACCGGATGCATGTAGAGTTTCATGGCAATTTCCTCCCAATCGCGCGCTGAGTTGCGCTTGTTCTAGAGCATTTTCCGAAGCCGTGGAATACGGGCCGCGCCGTTCACAAAAACGCAAGACGGTGCGTTGGGCAACTGCCAACTTCTCGTCCCCGGGGGGGACCACGAGCCCGTCCGGCGGCGATCGCCTACCGGGCGGCCTTCGCCACGACCTCGGCGATGAAGTGAGGTAGCGCGAAGGCTGCGGCGTGGACCTCCGGCGTCCAATACTTGGTGGGAAAGCCGCCGGCCTTGCGATGGCGTGCCGCCAGCGTCCTTGCCGGCGTCTGCCGCAGCCGCCGATCATCGCTTGCCCACCCCATTGCCATGTGGCCGCCGACATAGGTCGGGATTGCCGCGAGGTAGCAGGCGGCGTCCGCGAACAGGCGCCGGAACCTGGTAATGCTCGCTCCCAGCTCCGCCGGCTGAAACATCGGCACGCCGTTCTGTGTCACCATGACGCCGCCCTTGTTCAGGCAGCGCTTGCAGGCGGCGTAGAATCTCTGGCTGAACAGCACCTTCCCCGGGCCCTGCGGATCGGTGGAGTCGACGATAATGACGTCGAAGCGCCGATCGGTGGCTGCGACGTATTTCATGCCGTCGTCGATGATGCTCTCGAACCGCTTGTCGGCGAACACCGGCCTGGTGAATTCGGGGAAATGCTCCTTGGCGAATGCGACGACAGCGGGGTCGATCTCGACCTGGGTGAGGTGCCTGACCGTCCGGTGCTTGATCACCTCCTCGGCGATGCCGCAATCGCCGCCGCCGATCACCAGCACCTCGCGCGCATTCCCATGCGAGAACAGCGGCACATGCGCCATCATCTCCTGGTAGATGAACTCGTCGCGCTTGCTGATCTGGGTGGCGCCGTCGAGCATGAGCATCTTGCCGAAGAACCGGTTCTCGAACAGCACCAGGTGCTGATGCTCGGTCTGCGTCTCGTAAAGCACCCTGTCGACTTGGTAGCTCATGCGAAAGCCGAGGTCGTCGAACAGCGTCTCGGCGATCCAGCGCTTTTCGGCCATGATGTCCTCTCGGTTCTTTTCAGGTCTTATTGTTCGGGCTGCATAGAGAAACGGCCGGGACCCGGCCCGGCCGCTTCAGCTTGGGTTGAGCGCCGCTCGGCTCAGGCGCTTTGGCCGCGCAACATCTCGTTGACGGCGACGCGCTTTGCCGAAAACGCCTGCCGCAGCACCGGCACGCACGCGTCGGGATTGGCCGAGCCGCACATGAACACGTCGAGCGCGGCGTAGCCCGCCTCCGGCCACGTATGAATCGAAATGTGGCTCTCCGCCAGCACCGCGACGCCCGATACGCCATTCGGGTGGAAATGATGCACGTGGATGTGCAGGAGCGTCGCGCTCGCGGCCTCGACGCAGCGCCGCAGCGTCGCCTCGATATGCTCGATGTCGTCGAGCCGCTCGGCGCCATGAAGGTCGATGATCAGATGCACGCCGGCGCAACGGATGCCGTTGCGCACCGCGAAATGATCGCTGCGTTCGTCTTGACGATCCTGCGCCGGCGCCGGAGCCGCGAGTTTGAGTTTGGTCTTCCTGTCTGCCTTTCGGGCGGTACCTGGGATCCCCAAGCCCTTCCCCGATCGCAAGAGGGCGCTTTGGCTCATGCCGTCCTCCCCAACCAGAGATGAGAACCCGAGACTCCGGCGAGCCGGCGCCACGGAATGCGAAAGCCGCCCGATCGAGTCCACAAGGACCGATCAACAGCGGCAGAGTCCCCACATAAATGCAAACACCCGCGTGTCAAGCGGATTTTGCACGACAGACTCTAATGTTTCCTCTCGCGCTCAAGCCGCCGCGCCGCATCGCGGCAGGCTCTACGCCGCCAAACACGCGACTGAGATTCGCTCCAGGGGCTACGTCGAGAAGGAACGAGCAGCTGCGTCCCTTGCGGAGCGACCGCTGCGTGCCTAGCCGTAAACGGCGACGGCAGGCGGGACCATGGCCGCGGCCGGCTTCTTCACCCGGGTGCGGAAGAAACCGAGCACGCGCCGCGCCGTGTCGGGCTGCAGCCGAGTGAAACTCGCCAACGCCGTATCGAGATCTTTCGCCGACATACCGCGGTCGGCTGCCCGCAACAGCAGGATCGCCTTGGTCGTGGTCGAGGACAGGCCGGCGACTTTGGCAAGGATGAGCACGATCTCGGCGCCCGGATCGAGCAGCGCCCGCTCGACGACATCGATCGGCGTGTCGCACAAGATCGACAACGCGATCGCGGTTTCCTCGAATTTGCGGTCGCGCGCGTACTGGTAGATCTCGGCTTCGCCGAGGCGGCGGATGCGGTTCTGCCGATCGACCGCGGCCTGCGCGGCGGCGAAATCCGGCGAAGCGTTCCGAGCCTCGTTGCGAAGCCCGCCGACCACCTCGGCGACCACGCCCTCGATGGCGCAACTGGCTTGCGGGTTTTCCGCGGCCAGGCGCGCGCGCACCGCGCTCGACGCCTTCTCCAGGAGTACTAGAAAGTGCGGGCGCGGAATGTCGACGCGCATGCCGACCTCGACCGCGAGATCATCATCGCCCGCGGTGCGCTTGACCAACATGCGGAACCCGGCATCGGAAAAGCGGGCGCCGCCGTTTTTGACCACGGAATGGACCACGTCACGGTCGCCGCGCTCGACCAGCACGTCTGTGACCGCGGCGCTCAGCGACTTGCGCTGCGAAATCGCGAACAGGTGCTGCTGGCTTTTGCTGCTGGCACTGATGACGAGGACGCGGTCGTCGAGCCGCTCCGAGTGGCTGAGCACCGGACGCGCGACTTCGATGTCGTCGTCGACGGCGAGCATGTGCATCACCTGCACCGGCGCGTTCGCAATCGGCGCCAGCCGGTGCGCCAATCGGGCGCGCGCCTTGGCCTCGATGGTGCTGACGAGCCGCACCATCACGTCGTCGAACACACCGATCTGCTCATCGGAATAGCGCGGCGCGCCGCCGACGAAGAGGTCGGTCACGCGGGTGAGCATTTCAATCCGGCGCGCATTGGTGCCGGAGGTGACCGCCGCCTCGAGCTCCTCGATCAGGGGCAGGGTTCGAGTCATGCCGGATGCCGCAACGCCGTTGAAAGCTCGGTAAGAATGACGCGGCAGGGGTGAAAAAAGGCTTGCACCTCTGTGCCGCGGATCGCGGGCTAGGGTTAAGGAAGGGTTGAACTCGGCAACGGATCAGATCGCTCACGTCCAGAGAGGTCGCGTGGGCGTCGCAGAAAGAGCGGCCGCAGGCCATTCTAGCGTTCCCAGGTTACCAGCGTGACGCCTGCGGCGGCGTCGATGTCGCGCTGCGGCCCGCCCTTGAGGCCCTGACGAGCGAGCAAATCCTCGGCCGCCAAGGTCGGCCCCACGCCAGGGAATACCGGACGCCCACCGGGAATCCGGGCGTGCGCGGCGCGCGTGAGATGAAAAGCATCATAGAGCGGGAGAAACAGGCCGAAGACCTCGGTTCCGCCAATGATCGCGATTGGGCCATTGCCGTCGCCGACACCCAGCGCCGCGAGCGCCGCCTCAAGCGTGGTGCCGGCGGGATTCCACAAGCGCGCATCGGCATTCGCTGGATCGCCCGCAAGTGCGGCAACGCCGCGGGTCAGGATCAACCGCTTGCGGGAGGCGGATCGCGGTCCGCCTTCCTGCGAGTGGCGTCCATGCACAACGGCGGCGGCCCGATCGAGCTCAGCCTGCAGGAATTTCTGGTCGGCCGGATTACGGATCGCATCCGGCATCTTGCCGGCGGCGTCGGCGATCATGCCGTCGGCGGAGATGATCGCGTAACCCTCGATGCGGTGCTGCCCGATCATACGGCACGATAGCCGGGGGCCCGCGGCAAGTCATTGCGGGGGATTCTTCCTGTTGCTCGCCGGCATCGTTCTCTGCGCCGTCGGCACGATCCACTGATCGCCGGCGCATTGCCTCGGCGCCTTGGGGCAACGCCACGCGGGAGGGGCTGCAACAGTGGCCTAAAGGCCAGCCCCCGAGAAATCCGCCCCGCTGCCGCAAAAATTCCTTGTTCTTGGCCACTCGGCGCCCACAAGGCATGGTGGATTTCAACCGGCCGTTTGAAAAATATTGGCTTTAGGATTATTGAAGAGGCGGCCGGAGGATGGGGTCATGACGCGCGGTATGCCCTTGCTGGTTCGATTCTTCTCCAAGCTCGTGCTCGACATCTTGCCGGCGGCGCTGGCGAGCGTGATCGGCGGCTTTCTGTTCACCCATTACGATTGGAGCGGGATCCGCGCCCCGGCGCCGGCCGCGGAGCGAGCGGCTCCCGCGTCCGCCGAGATGATGCAGCTCGTTCGCGACGAGCACGCCGTAGTCGCGAGCTACCTTAAAGCGCAGGTGGCCGCCGAGCGGGATCGGCTCGCCGCGGAGGACGCTGCCGCGGCCGAAGCCGCTGGCGATGCCTCGGGGCCAGGGGCTCCGGGCGGTGCGGTAATCGCCGCGATCGAGGCCAAGCCGCTTGCGCCGCTCGTTCAGGAGCCATCGCGTCCCTTCACGCCAATCGCGGCCGCGCCGCCGCTACATACGCCGCTGGTGATCGCGCAGGCGGAGCCGAACCAAACCGTCGAGCCGCCCGGGTACGAGCCGGCTCCGCTTCTCGCCGCGACGATCAACATCAAGGATCATGTGGTCTCGACCACGCAGCACGCTTTTGCGGTGATCACAAGCATTCCGTCCTGGATCGCCACGCTCGGCGGACGGATCAGCGGCGCGCGCGCGAACGACGCGCCGGCCGGCCGCTTCGAGCGCGAGGCCAGCTGAGCCGAGCGTTGCTTCGGCTGTCGCGGCAGTAAGTCGCGCCAGTAACACGATATCGCGGCATTGTGAGTGGACCGCGTCCGCCGCCGACAAAAGATCGCCACCGTAGGCTGCTCGATTCAGCGCGCGGAAGGACAACCATCCCGGCTGTTCACAGCGAAGAGGAGCCTTCTATGTGCGACTATAGTCTGCACCATGTCGCGAGCCGCCCGGCCAAGGTTGGCGACAAGATCATCACCACCAAGTTCGTCAATACGCCGACTGGAGGCTTTTCGGCGGTTGATAACCCGGATGTTGCCGTGTGCCTGCTCCCAGGGACTGAAATCGCGTTCGAGCAGGAGGTCGAGTGCGAGCCGGCGCTCGGCATTCTCCCTAGCCGCCGGCTCGGTCAGCGGCTGGCGCGCTTCCGCCAGGTCAATGTCGATCAGCCTTGCGTGCATCACGACGCCCTCGAGTTCCCGGACGGCAAGATCGTCTTGGTGACGCGCCTGTGCGAAGGCCAGCGGGCCACCGTGCTGCAAATGCCGGCGAAGGCGGCGGCCGCCGAGGCTGCGACGCCGGCCGAGCACGAGCGTCCGCTGTCTCTAGTCGAGTAGTCGTTTCCCTCGCCGAACGCTGCGGCGCTCGGTGGCTTTGGCGGCGTTGTGAGGGCAGGAGCGCGCGGCTGCGGCTGGCGCTCCTGCTTATGCTTTGCGCTTCCTTTCTGGACAGCCTTAAACAGCCGACATTTTAGACGAGGCAGGAACTGCGGCGACACCGCGGCGTTGCATTCAACGACGGTACCCCAATGGGTTGGGTTGGCGGGCGGTTATCTTGGTCGCGGAGGCTATCTCCATGCGCTTCGCCGGCAACTTCCATCCCGAATGGGGCTATCTCGCCCCGGCGCCAAGCTTCGTGCGGGGCGCGCGGGTCGCCATTGTCGCCGCGGTTGTCGGCGCCACAGCCGGCGCCGGCGTTGTCCTCTCGCTGATCGATCGCCCAGTCGAGACCTCGGTCGCTGCTCGAACGCTGGTGCGGCCCGTCGTG
>Ga0187769_10000698_pt1 | contig 18560 bp, 21 predicted proteins | sample 0116_SJ02_MP02_1_FD_133140 | JGI IMG/M metagenome (GOLD analysis project Ga0187769, IMG submission 133140) | Tropical peat soil microbial communities from peatlands in Department of Meta, Colombia - 0116_SJ02_MP02_10_MG | ecosystem: Environmental > Terrestrial > Soil > Wetlands > Peat | place... | reverse complement strand
GTAGACGACCACAAGGAAGGAGACGAAGGAAACGAAGGCTCCCACCAGGGCTGAAAGCTGGTCCACCTTCACCTGCAGCGTCACGCTCAGCTGTGGGAGCCAGAGGGTGTACCCCTCTGTGACTGATGTACCAATGGTCATGGCCCCATAGAGCGCTGCCACCATGCCTACGCCAGACACCGCGACAGCGAGCCAACCCCGGAGCCTGCCGTCGATCTTGGACACGAGGGGGACCAGCGGCACCCCCAGAAGCGGGATGACCCAGGAAAGCCAGGCCCAGTATATCATCTGCGGAGCCTCCTGATCTCGTCAGGGTTGAGCGTCCCGTACTTGCGGTACACCATGACGACAATGGCGAGCCCCACCGCCTCTACCGCTGCCCCCACGAGCACGGAGAGCACAACGAAGGCATCGGAGAGGAGCCTGGGTCCGTACGCCATCCCTGATGCGAAGAGGGCAAGATTCGCACCGAAGACAGCGACCTGGAATGACATGATGCTCTTCAGCAGGTTCTTGGAGACGGATATCGACGCGATCCCTGTGAAGAGGAGGGCGGTGCCAGTGGCAATGAGGATGGTCTGGTCGAGGGCCAAGTTAGCCCTCCTTCCCAAGCAGGCTGACGATGGCGACCATGGCGGCGGCGAATACGACTATCAGTATCAGCAGGTCCCAGGGCCGGAGAGTCCAGAGGAAGTTGAGAACAGCGAGAGAGGAGTCAGAGGAGGCAAGGCCCCCGGCCTGTCCCGTAAAGACGACAACGAGCGAGATACCGCCTATGGCAGCGGCCAGAGGGATTGCTCCAACCGCTAGCTTACGCGCTCCAAGATCGATCTTCGACTCGCCCGTAATCAGGACGACCGAGAGGAGCAGGACAGATATGGCACCGGCGAATGTGATCATCGTGAGGAGCCCCAGAAGCCCATCCCCGTAGACCGTGAAGGCTACCCCTAGCACGATGGACGCGTAGAAGAGCGATATGAGGGAGTTGGAAACCTTGGAGGCGAGCAGAGACGCAGCTACCGTCACGAAGAGCGCTCCCGAAATTAGGAGCGCAATGAGCTCACTTTCCAACCTTGAGCGCCTTCTCCATCACTAGTGATTTCTTCTTGAAGACCGCAAGTTCGAAGTCGTGGGTCAGAGCAAGAGCGCCGAACTTGCAGTCATCGACGCACTGTCCGCAAGAGATGCACGTGTAGAGGTCGAAGAGAGGCCGCTTGATGTCCACCTGCCTGGAGCCAATTGTCTTCTTCCCGACCGGGACCATGGTGATTACTCCGGCAGGGCAGACGATTTCGCAGATGCTGCACCCCGTGCACTTCACCGGGTCCACGTCGAGCTTCCCCCTGAACCTCTGCGGCAGGGATGTCTTGCCGAATGGGTACTGCGCGGTCACCGGGTGCTCGAGGACTGTCCTGAACATCTCGCCCAGTGCGCCGGCGACCTTCCGCCTTGGCTCGTCCGTCACCTTAGCAACACCACCAGCGCCAGCTGTAGGAGACTTAGAGGGGTGAGGACAGTCCAGAAGAGCCGGGCTGCCTGGTCTATCCTGACCCTCGCCAGACCAGTCTTGATGACAAAAATCAGGAAACCGACGGCGAATAGCTTCACGAGGAAGTAGAAGAAGTAGACAAGGGACTGCACATTAGCGTCGGAGGACAGGACCGGTCCGCCAGCCCCTCCAAGAAACAGGCTGACGGCGAGCGCCGACAGGAACACGTAGGTAAGGTTCTTTGTGAGTTTTATGTAGGCGAGGGCGTTCCCCGAATATTCGGTCATCCAGCCCCCAACGATCTCGGTGCTGGCTTCCGGTATGTCGAAGGGAGGCTTCTCGAGCTCCGCAAGCGCGGCCACGATGAAGACCGCGAACGCCACGAATGCAGGAAAGATGTACCACCCAGAGCTCTGGGCAGAGACTATGCCTCCGATGGAAAGGCTCCCTGCGAGGACCGCCGGGGTCACCATTGCTATCAGCAGTGGAACTTCGTAGCTGGTGTACTGAATCACGAGCCTCCCGATGGCTATTGTGGAGTACCTCCCTGCGGAGGCATACCCCAGAAGGGTCGCCATTAGCGTCGAGAACGTCAGTACAAAGAGCATGAATAGAAGGTCGATTGGGTTATTGATGATGGCCTGATACCCCAGCACGGGGATGAACGCTGTCCCTATGGCGGGTGCGGCGAAGTACAGCGCCGGCCCCCACCGAAACACGAACGTGTCGGATTCTGCGGGGATGATTTCCTCCTTCGCAGCGAGCTTGAAGAAGTCAGCGACAGGCTGAAGGATCCCGAAGGGTCCCGTGACTACCGGACCCCTTCTCCCCTGCATTCGGGCCGCAGTCTTGCGTTCGAGCCACTCGAAGAAAAACGCCAGCCACACAAAGAAGGTGAGCCCGGGGAAGACCAACAACTCTACAATCTGGACAAGGTCCAATCTTACTTCCTCCTGTAGTACTCGACGCCGTACCTGCGGAGCGCCTCCCCTCCGACGGTCCACTCCTTCGATTTGTCAACGTCGACGACCGAGATTCTATCCATACAGCCGAAGCACGGATCCATTCCCGTGAGGACCACGGGGACGTCAGCCAGCACATGCCCCTTGAGCATCTCAGTTGCCGTCAGGATGTTGGCCAGGGTTGAAGTGCGGACCTTCACCCGCTCCGGGACGGAGCCTCCGCCTGACTTTACGAAGTAGAAGAGCTCCCCCCTCGGCGCCTCGACATGGAAGGTCGCCTCTCCTGCTGGAACGCTCCTCGGGAAGTTCACCCGGTAGGGGCCTGCCGGCATTTTCTCAAGCGTCTCCTTCACCATTCTGCAGGAATCAGTGATTTCGTTGAGACGCAGGGTCAGGAGAGAAGCTATGTCTCCAGCGTTCGAAGTCTGGACCTGGGGAGGGACTTCGCCGTAGCTTGCGTAGGGGTCCTCCGCCCTTACGTCTCTCGCGATACCGGTGCAGCGCAGGAGAGGCCCGACCGGGCAGAGCTTCCTTGCTACTTCTTGGTTTATGCGTCCCCGCCCCTTGGTCCTGACGACGATCGTCTCCTCGCTCTGAACGAGACCCTTGTAGTATTCCGCCCTCTTCTCTATGTAGGCCATTTCCGCGCGGATCCTGTCGGCGAGGCCATCGGGGAGGTCGTTCCTTACGCCCCCCAGGGTGGTGTATGACTTGTTGACCCTGTTCCCAGAGATGGCCTCTTCGAGGTCGAGGATGTGCTCACGGTCCTTCCAAATCCACATGAACAGGGTGTCGAAGCCCGCCCAGTGTCCTAGGAGGCCGAGCCAGAGTAGATGGGAGTGAATCCTTTCGAGCTCGGCGACGAGTTCCCTGAGGTACTTGGCCCGCTTTGGAATCTCGAAGGGGGCGAGTGCCTCGACCCCCTCTGTGTAAGACAGGCTATGGTGGAAGCTGCAGATTCCGCAGATCCTTTCGAACAGATAGATGTTCTTGATCCAAGTTCTTTCCTGCGCCGCCCGTTCTATCCCCCTGTGGACGTACCCTATTCTCGGTTCGACGGCGACTATCCTCTCCCCCTCTAGGAAGAGTTTGAAGTACTCGGGCTCCTTCAATGACGGATGCACAGGGCCGAAAGGCATCATCCCTTCCGGGGAGTACTGCATGAGTCCAGCGCCCGCTCGCGACTGATTCACGTCTGTGTTCGGGTCACTCAAGCTCCATCATCTTCTTGATCTTGTGCGGGTCAGCGTCCTTTCGCAGCGGGGGCGGGGCGTCGGACGGGTACGCGTCGGGTAGGAGCAGCTTCTTTCCTAGGAACGGGTTACCTTCGAAGGAAACGCCGAGGAGGTCTTGGATTTCTGCTTCGTATAGAGTGCCAGCCGCCAGGGCCCCGGAGATAGAAGCTAGCCTGGGTGCAGATTTTGGAACCTGGGTCCTGACCTGGACGAATCTCTTTCCCTGCCAGAAATGGTAGAGAATCGCAATGTCCTGTCCCAGGTCGATACCAGTTATTGTGCTCAGATGATACCAGCCGGGGAGCGAAGAGACGGCCTGGCATGCCTCTACCACCCTTTCGGGGGAGACGGAAAGAACCGTCGTCTTTGGGCCGGCGTTTATGGTCCCGCCGAGCTTAGAGGCGAGTGGAGCTAGATCTTCACTTGACAACTGCCTCACCCTCTGGGACGGGGTCGGGAATCCCCGTCACTAGCTTCAGTATGCCGTAGATTATCGCCTCTGGTCTTGGAGGGCACCCCGGTATGTAGAGGTCCACCGGGACTATCCCGTCTATCCCAGCCCCCGCGCTGTAGCAATCCTTCATGACGCCCCCTCCGAGCGCACAGGCTCCGATGGCCACCACGTGCCTCGGCTCCGGCATTTGCTCGTAGACCGTCCTTAGCCTCTCGCGCATCATCGGGTTCGCGACCCCCGTGACAAGCATGACGTCGGCGTGCCGCGGGCTTGGAACGAGGACAACGCCGAGCCTTTCGGCGTCAAAGCGAGGAGTGAGGGCATCGAGTATCTCGATGTCGCAGCCGTTGCAGGACGCTGCATTGACATGGAAGACCCAGATGGACCTCTTCCTGGCCCAGTTGGTCAGCCAGGGGCTAAAAGGTCCCACCTCCTGAGGAGATGAACCAGTAGATTGCGATCAAACCGACGCTCCCTCCCCCTATCAGGAAGAGCAGAGGGTAGAAGGAACCAGAAGCCTCGAAAGAGCTAGCAAGGATGAGCGCGAATGCCTCGACCACGAGGAAGAGGGCAGCAAAGACGAACAGGCTCGACTGGTAGAGCCCCCTGGGTGCCACCGACTTCTCGCCTCCCGAGAAGGGCTCGTACTTGACCCCCTGTCCGCGGCTGCGCTTCCCGAGACTCCCCACCAGCAGGTAGGCCACAAGGTCAACGACGATTATGATCAGGGGCCCCAGAATCGAATCTGTAAAGTCCGTCAAGCTCGCTCCGCCACCCCTTCGGCGATCACAGCCACGATCTCGTTCACGGATTCTCGCACAGTCTCGCTGAGTTCCACACCCACTTCGAGCGACGCCGGCTGGACACCGACAAGGAAGAAATCTCCCAGCCGTGCCTCAAGCCCAGGCACGAGCTTCAGCGGTATGTTGTGGGTGCCGAAAAAACCATACTTTGTGTCTGCCATCGAGCGGAAGACGACTTCGCCTGGCCTAGTCGAAGCCTCGACGGCATCGAATACAACAACCCGACCTTCCCCCGACGCCAGCTTCGAGAGCAGCCTTTCCGGCATCGAGGTGCCTTGGTGGATTCTTACGCCCGGAGCCGGGGACGATCCGAGCCTGGATCGAAGGGAAGACGCAACCTCCAGGCCTGCAGCATCATCCGATTTCAGCTCGTTTCCCACCCCGACGAGATGGACGGGGCGCGAACCGTCGGCCACCATGTCTCGGAGCCTTCCACGCCACCCTGAGGAACGGGGAGGACCTGCCGCGTCCCCTCCCACTAACCCATCACTCAGTGAGTCGACCTCCGTCTCAGGGAAGTGCAATTTAGGTCGATTATTCGGCCAATTCCTAATGGAGATAAAAGGATGGGACGTTTCTTACCGCTGAGAATAATGAGAGCTAGGAGGCTAGCTTCGTCAGAAACTCCTGGTGCTTCTGGACGGCTCCCTTGACCACGGCACCCCAACCCCTGCGTTCCACCTTTCCCTTCGATATCAACCCCCTAATCACGGCATCAAGGTCGTCGAGGTCCGCTGCGGCTATGCCGGCCTTGTCTACAGTGGAAACAAATTCAGCATCCTCGATGTTGATGGTGTGCCCGTTCTTGTTCAGGAACACAAGGCCGGCCACTAGCGCAGTCCTCTTGTTCCCAGCGTGGAAGTACTGTCCTCGGGCAATGTCATAAACAAGCAGCGCCGCCTTCTCCGCGACGGCGTCCTCGAACTCCTGATTGTCTGCCCTTTGCTCGACTTCCCTGACGAGACTCTGGAGTTTCCGGCCATCGGCGGAAGAGTATTCGTGATTCTCCTTTGTCAGGGATACCACAGCTATGTTGACTCCTACGAGGGTCTCGAAGTCGAGATGGTGGATGGTCTTCGCCACGGGCTTCCGGCGCCAATGCCTGGGATTTAACCGATTGAGAATGCGGTCAGCGTGCCCGCGGACGCTACACCTCCGACCGGTGTCAAACCCCGCCCCTCCGGCCAGCCTTGCCCGCGTCGACTCTTGGCACTAATGGCGCCTGAGCAAATACAGGCTGTTGTGGGTCGCGCCCAAGCCACACCGAAATTGGGAGTCGGGTAGTAGGTGACCAATGAGACGGGAAAATCCTTTTATATTTTTGAGGGGTTCTCCTAGGTCTTGACAGGCGACAATTCCGTAGGTAGACCGGTGCCTCCAGAGGACACGATTAGAAAGGTCACCGGCACTGCTCTCTACACGTTTGATTGGGATCTCCCCGGAACTCTGCACGCGAAGCTTGTTACAAGCACAGTCCCGCATGCTAAGATAGTCAGCATCAACGTCGACAGAGCCAGGGAGGTGTCTGGCGTCGTCGTAGTCCTCACGGGCAGAGACATGCCATTCAGGGTGGGGATGTACGCGGGAGACAGGGACCTCCTCGCGGTCGAGAAGGTAAGGTGGGCGGGTCACCCGGTTGCGCTCATAGTTGCGGAGACATTGGAGGGAGCCGAGAGGGCATCGGAGCTCGTTGACGTGGAGTACGAGACCCTGCCCGCGGTATTCGATCCGGTCAAGGCGCTGAGCCCGGACGCGCCCATCCTGCACGAACACATGGAGGAGTACAAGCACGCTCCTGTCTTCTATCCTGTGCCGGGCACCAACATCGCCAACAGGTTCAGACTCGTTCACGGAGACACGGAGAAGGGATTCGAGGAGTCAGACGAGTTCGTCGAGGAGGAACTGAAAGTATCTCACGTGAGCCACGCCTACATGGAGACCCAGTGCACCGTCGCCCAAGCATTCAGGGACGGCACCTACGAGATCTGGACGAGCTGCCAGTCCCCGTTTGTGGTCAGGCAGATAGTGTCGGAGGCGCTGAATGTTCCGTACAACAAGGTCACGGTAAGGGTGCCCTTCGTAGGGGGCGGGTTCGGGGGCAAGGCTGGGCTGGGGTGGGAGGCGCTAATCGCCCTGGCGTCAAAGGCGGCAGGGTACAGGCCGGTTAAACTCGTGCTCTCGAGGAAGGAGAACTTCGCGTCCGGCGCATCAAGGGAGGGAGTAGTGGCGAACGTCAAAGCCGGGTTCACAAAGGAAGGCAAGTGTCTGGCCTACAAGGTGAGGTTCGTCCTGGATGCCGGCGCCTACGCGGACTACACGGTGAACGTTTCCAGAGCCATGGGATACTCGGCGGAGGGAGTCTACGAGATTCCGAACGTCTACTGCGAGTCGCTGGCGGTGTACACGAACAAGATACCTACGACCGCGATGAGGGGCTTCGGCTACTCGGAGAGCAACTGGGTGCTGGAACAGGTTTTCGAAAGGGCTGCAAAGAAGCTGGGGATGGACTCGGCGAAGCTCAGGAGGATCAACCTGCTTAGGCCTGGAGAATCCCATACAGCCACTGGCGAGCGGGTCAGGGAGGACGCGGGGGACCCGAGGAAGGTCCTGCAGACCGTGACCGAAGCCATCGAGTGGGAGGGAAAGGTTCCACCGGCGTCGGAGCCCTGGAAGGTAAGGACAAGGGGCTTTGCGCTCTGTGTCAAAGGGCCGTCGCAGCCACCCAACGCCTCCTCCTCGGCCATTGTGAAGTTCAATGAGGACACCACCATCGACCTCGTGGTGGCCACGGGCAACTTCGGCCAGGGAACGGCCACGGCGCTTTCGCAGATAGTCGCAGACCAGTTCGGAGTCCCAGTGGAGAGGGTGAGGGTGGATCCCATCCGGGACACGGGGAAGTCAGCCTACACCTGGCAGACGGTGGGGAGCAGGGGGCTCTTTACTGATGGAGTGGCAACCATAAGGGCGTGCGAGGATGCGAAGAGCCAGATTTTGGACCTCGCGGGGCAGGTGTTCAGGCTTCCGACCTCTGAACTCGAGCTTGCCGAAGGGGCAGTTAGGGCGAAGGGGAGACCCTGGGTCACGCTACCCCTCAAGGACCTCGTCTTCGGGTACGTCTATCCCAACGGGAATACGATCGGAGGTCCCGTGATCGGGAGAGGGCACTACACATCGAGCCTGAACAGTTTCCTGGACCCCCAGACAGGTCAAGGAGTGCCCACAATATTCCACACGTTTGGCGGGACGGCGGTCGAGATAGAGTTGGACCTGGTGACTGGGGCAATCGAGGTATCCAGGGCGGTCCAGGTATTTGATGTCGGTAAGGCAATCAACCCATTGCTGCTGAAGATGCAACTCGATGGGGGTTTCGTGATGGGGATGAGCATAGCCCTGTTCGAGAAGATAAAGTTCGATGAGCAGGGTTGGGTCACAAACCCGAACTTCACGAGCTACTACCTTGCGAGGATGAAGGACACCCCGAGGAATATAGTCGCAAGGTTCGTCGAGACGCCGCAGTTTGACGGGCCACTTGGCGCGAGAGGCATAGGCGAGCTGAGCATGATATCTGTGGCGTCAGCCATCTCTAACGCCATATTCCGGAGCATCGGAGTCAAGCTGAACAGCCTCCCAATGAGCCCGGAGGAAGTCTGGAAGGCAATCTCGGAGCAGAGGCCAGACCTGCTCGCAAGAGCCATGGAGAGCTACGGCCGCGTTGAGACCGAGGTGAGGGTGAGGCCATGAGCTTCGGTTCCCCCTACACTACCCTCCCCGATTTCGAATACCACAGGCCCACTAGCCTCGACGAAGTGCTCGGATTGCTCAGGCAGTACGGTGACGAGGCCAAGTTGATGGGAGGTGGGGTGGGGCTTATTGCATTCATGAAAGAGCGGCTCATGTCCCCTGCGCACGTTATTGACGTGAAGGAGGTGAAGGAGCTCAAGATGCTCAACAGCCCCCCAGGGAAGGGACTCAGCATTGGCGCAGCGGTGACGCTTTCGGAGCTCTTGGAAGGAGGGGTTCTCAAGAAGGACTACACTGTCCTGCACGAAGCGCTCGCTAGGGTGGCCGATCCAATGATAAGGCGGAGGGCGACCCTCGTGGGGAACCTCTGCGAGGCCATACCATGGGTCGACAGTCCGCCCGCCCTGATCGCTCTTGACGCGACCGTAGCCATCGTCGGACCAGAGGGCAAGAGGACGGTCCCCGTAAGCGGCTTCGTCCGGGGGCCCGTGGACATAGACCTGGGGCCCTCAGAAATGGTAACAGCTGTTGGCATCCCCCAGGTGAAGGGCGCACAAGGTGCCTTCGAGAAGTTCACCGGAGGTTCGGAGTTCTCCCTTGCAAGCGTTGCTGTGATGATGTCGAACGGGGGGAGAAACAGGAAGGCACGGGTGGTCTACGGCGCCGTCAACTCGACTCCCATCCGCTCTGCGCAGGTGGAAGAAGCAATCAAAGACGGCATTACGCCCGGGAGCGTTAGAAAGGCGGCCGACCTTGCCTCGGAGAAGGTAGAGTGCGTCGATGACGTGCTCGCTACGGCAGCGTATAGGAAGCACCTGCTCAAGGTGATCACCGTAAAGGTACTCAGGAGGATGATGAGCCAGTGAGGGAGATTTCGGTGATCGTGAACGGGAGGGCGAGGAAGAGGATGATAAAGGACAACGAACTCCTTCTTGACTTTCTGAGGGAAAAGATCGAAGTCAGGAGCGTCAAAGCCGCTTGCTGGAGAGGGGAGTGCGGGCTCTGCACCGTTTTGATGGACGGCCACCTAGTGAAGTCGTGTCTGGTGCTGGCCGTGGAGGCAGACCGCCGCGACGTGAGAACCGTCGAGGGAATTGCGGACGACGGGGAACTGACGCCGATACAGAGCGCGTTCGTGCGCCATGGCGCAGCCCAGTGTGGCTTCTGCACCCCCGCTTGGGTGCTTGCCACTCACGAGCTGCTGAGGTCGAATCCCCACCCGTCCGACGCTGATCTCGTGGAGGCCACGAGCGGTCTGGTCTGCCGATGCGGGACGTACAACCAGATCCGTGAGGCAGTAGCTGAGGTCTCGGAGACAAAGACGGGCCGACAACCGAGGGAGAGCCTCGCCCGGACACACCGGCAGTGAGGCAGAAGATTTCGGGATAATGATTAAAACCGCGCCGACGGCCGGAATTCTATGGTAAAGCCAACTGTTCCGATTTCGTTCGACTCCTTCAACTTCTCGGTTGAAGAGATAGAGGGCTACCTCGGAGGAATCCCCGACGACCCTGCCTTCCAGAAGCCCTTTGCGCCGAAGACCTACACGACCAAGAGCGGAGAGCAGCTCGTAATCCGTCCAGCGGAGAAGAGCGAGGCGCCATCAATCCTGCAGTCCCTGAAGCCCCTGATAGACAACAAGTACGACAAGGACTTCTATCACCTGGTTGGCGTAAGGACGTACGCAGAAATCCTCGCCTGGCAGCAGAACAGGCTAAAGGACACATACGTGATGGTAGCGACGAGGAAGGACGGGGAACTCGTTGGTGTGGTTGATCACAGGTTCTGGGACAAGAACGTGGCCATCAGCCTGCACACACTGGTCCTCAAGAGAGCCGAAAGGGTCGGGGTGTTGCTGTACGTATCCAAGATGGAACACGCCTTCGACGTCGTTGGCGTGAACGAATGGTGGGCGACCTTCGAGAGCCCCTTTGGGTTCAGGCTTGGCTTCAGGTTCAATCACGTCACGAAACCATGGCCCGAGATGCAGCACGAGCTCGGAGGCGCCCGCATCTTCTATATCAACAGGCAGCAATGGGAGCAATACGTGAAACCCTTCGCCAAGGAGAAGAACTGGCTCGGGTCCAGACCCGTCCCGAAGAGCGTGCTCACCGCGACCAAGCCGTTGAAGCCCACCTCTTCGATTGAAATCGAATTCTAGGGGAGTCGGCGACCGGCGCCTAGAGCAGTCGGCCTAGGGCGTCGGCCAGCTTCTTGTCTAGCTTGGGCGCCTGTGTCAGGTCGACTTGGACGCATTTCACTTTCTGACTCTCGAGAGCCTGCCTGAAAATGTCCAGGCCCAAGTTAAGCACCACGAGCTCCGTGCCCAGTAGGTTTTGGGCAGCTGCATTCTTAGCCAAAGAGCTCACCCCACTTCTTCTCGAGACGAATGGAAGCGTCGTCCCCTCCGACCAGGAGGGCCGCCTCAGCTGACAGGAGTGCGTTGCTCGAGAACAGGAGCGCCCCTGCCCCCGACAGCTTCTCGCTCTGGGCATTAAGAGACTGCGGGTCTGTATCGGTCCCGCAGACATGGACCATCGCCAAAGGTCCCCGCCTCTTCTTCCCTGACCTCTGCACGGCGTCTTCGATGACGCCCGCAAGCGCCCCTCCAGGGTCCGGGGACGAGCCATACCCGAGAACGATGTCAAGCAGAAGGACCGCGACGCTCGGGTCACTGGCTTCCTGGTTGATTCGGAGCTTCCTGAGAGTTGGGTCTATCATAGGGTGCGCCCTCCCAGCGGTGAAGAATTCGTCCCCAAGATCGACAACCGAACTCCCCCTGCTCACGTTAGGGTCGGCAAGCTCGAAATCCTCCGAGAGAGGCGTGTTGCTGTAAGCCTCCCCGATTAGTTCCCTGAATATCAGGAGGGTCTCGTGTGCCAAGGTGCCTCCGCTGTAGAGTCCCCGCGCGAACTTCCTCTTGGCGCCCAGACCCGCCCTGAAAGCAGCTGCCGCCCTTGACAGCTGCTCGAAACCAGTCGAAATTTTGGAGTCGAACTGCTTCTCGCTCTCCCCTCCCGTGACGCGTGCCGCGGCGTGAACAGCGGAGTGAAGAGTCTTCGTGTAGAACACCCTCCCGTCGGCTGTCTTGGGAGGGTCGAGCCCCAGGAAGCAAGCTACAACGGGTTTAGAGGTCCTCTTCTCTACGTGGTCCATAACCTCACGGATGACCTTCGCCTTTGGCGTCTTCGCGACTATCATTATCATCCGGGTCCCCCGGTCGTTCTCCAGGAGTCGCAGGCAATCTTTCATCATCAGACCGCCCACCTGCTCGCTCACGTCTGTTCCCCCGACCCCCAGGGCGGCCGATACACCGAGTCCTATCCTGTCCAGCATACAGGAGACCTCCTGGATTCCTGTGCCAGCAGAAGCGACAATCCCCACGTCCCCCCTCCTCACCGAGTTCGCAAACCCAAGTCCAACGCCGTTAACTATCGATGTTCCAGCCCCGGGGCCCATTACCAGGAGCCCCTTCGAGCTAGCGTACCGCTTTAGCTTCAGCTCCTGGTCCAGCGGGACGTGATCACTGAACAAGTGGACGTTAACACCGTTCCGTAGAAGCTCCATGGTAGGTTCGAACGCCAACCTTCCCGGGAGGGAAACAACAGCAAGGTTCGTGCCATTGGTGCCCTCGAGCGCTGACCCCACGCTGTGGAAGACCCTCGTCCTTGTCCCCCCTGAAGGGACAGGTGGAGCCATCACCAGCTGCTCCACCCTTATCATGACGGCGTCCACGCTGAACCCTCCGAGGACCCGGACAGCGATGATGAGATCCCCGTCCCCGGCGCTCTTGCTCTCGTTGCCGAGGAGTCCGAGGTCCTTCAGGAGCCTCCTGTTTGTGTCGGTTCCCATGGACACGACCGCCTCGTCGACGCCGTCGAGCGTCTTCACTTGCTCAGACAGGCGCATCAGTTGAATGGAATCGCGAAATAGGTTGCGCTTGACGACGTTGACCACTGACAACGGAGCCCGAGCGAGACTCCATTCGTGTTAAGCATTTCCGTGTCGCAAACCTTTAACATGTCAGAAGGGGTGAAATTCCCGTTGACTGTCTCAAAGGAAGCAGTCGAGGACGCGAACCAGAAAGCAGTCGAGAGGATGATGGACTCGGAGCCGGTGTGGGTCGACATAGCGCCGGCATCCAAGAAGATGGGCCTCAGGGGGAAGACCCTTCTGCATGCCGGGCCTCCTCTCCACTGGAAAGACGCCAGCGGCCCCATGAAAGGTGCGATAATTGGCGCGACGATCTATGAAGGTTGGGCCGAGTCCGAAAAACAGGCGGTGCGGCTCGCCGAAGAAGGTGAGATCAGGCTCGACTGCGACCACCACCATAATGCCGCGGGACCCATGGCAGGCGTAATCTCTCCGAGCATGCCTGTCTACGAGCTCGAAGACAAGAAATTCGGCAACAAGACGTACTCGAACATGAACGAGGGAATAGGGAAGGTGCTGAGGTATGGCGCCTTCAGCAAGGAGGTTGTGGATAGGTTGCACTGGATGTCGGAGACCGTGGCCCCGGTGCTGCAGGCGACGGCGAAGGGGATGATCAGGGCAGGCGGGGGATTAGCGCTCAAGCCGATGATAGCGCAGGCGTTGACCATGGGGGATGACTGCCACAACAGGTACGTTGCGACGACCTCGCTCTTCGCAAGGGAGATTGCCCCGTTCATGGTCAGGACAGGGTTCGACTCAAAGATCCTGGCTGATGTGAGCAGGTTCATAGACGCGAACAACTTCACAATGCTGAACATGGGGATGGCCGCGGGGAAGGCCATGACGCTCGCCGGTCACAACGTGAAGTACAGCACGATTGTAACGGTGATGTCACGCAACGGGACTGACGCGGGCATCTGGGTCAGCTCTCTTGGCAACAGTTGGTTCACGGCACCAGCCCCCATTCCGAAGGGTCTTTGGTTCCCGGGCTTTACAGAGGCGGACGCGAATCCCGACTTGGGGGACAGTTCGATCACGGAGACTGCGGGCTTTGGAGGGTTCGCGATGGCGGCGGCTCCCGCCATAGTCTCGTGGGTCGGAGGTAGCGTCCAGGGTGCGCTGGACGTTACCGAGAGGATGTACGAGATAACTCATACCCAGCACAAGCACTTCCTAATCCCGTTCCTCGACTTTCGGGGCACGCCAGTCGGCATTGACGTGAGGAAGGTCCTGAAGACGGGCGTCACCCCCATGATCAACACAGGAATCGCCCATAGGAAAGCCGGCATCGGGCAGGTGGGGGCGGGGACTGTGAGCTTCCCAATTCAAGTCTTCAAGGATGCCTTCGAGGCCTACGTCGACAAGTACGTAGCATGAGCCTGAAGGCCTCCAGCATAGGGGATTTGGCGGCCAGGTTATTATCGAGGGGCGGGACGGGCGAAGTCACACGGGTCTTCCACAGGTCAATCTATGTCAGGTCGGGCCTCGATTTTGTCCTTCTGCTGTGGGGCAGGCTGAGATCTCCCATGACCATCAATGTGGAGGGAAGCTACATTGATGGGTGGCGAATGAGAGTGGGAGAGGGGTGCGTACTCGGTAGGGAATATCTCAGTCTTGACGCGGAGAAAATAGACGTGCGTGGGGCAGAAGTTTTCCGATGCGCGCTCCTAGATTCGAGGAGGATCACCCTCCCACCGAGTCCTGCACTCGCGAAAGGAGTAGCGATGCTCAGGTCGCTCTACGACGTATCTCCGTCGGGTCCAACTCTAGCCGCAGATCCGGCCCTGAAATCGTTCGTCGGGGAGACCTTGGTCCCTCTCTCGTTCGGGAGAACCGGTGCAGTCTACCAAACAGGCCAGTACCTAGGTCTGATAGGGCGCGGAGGCGGGTTCACTCCCTCAGGGGACGACTTCGTGGGTGGATTTGTAGCCACCTTCAACTATGTCGCTCGATGCGCGAGGAAAAGACAGGTCTTGATTCCTCAGACTCTCTTCAGAGGATTAACGGTCCCCGAAAGTGCTATGATCCTGAGTTATTCTGCAAAGGGGCGCGTCGACGAGGACATGGAGAGGCTCGTCTTAGCTACTACAAGTGGGAGCACGGGATTCTATGACGAACTCATGACTGTCGCTCGAAGAGGGCACACGTCGGGTATTGACATGTCGCTCGGCGTCCTGCTGTGCGAAGCCGCACTTGCGCAGGCAAACGGCGAACTGGGGGCTCTCCAGAAGTGCCTCGACGCGCTTTGGAAGCCTTGAGGGGAGAACGCTTTATACTGTCTTGCACCCGGAGAAAACAAGCCTGAAAAAGATGGAAGTCCAAGCAGCAGTTCTCCAGACGAAAGGGCTTGTGAAACGCTTTGGCAACCTAATAGCGGTCAACGACGTCGACTTTGAGCTGAGGAAGGGGGAGATTCACGCCCTCCTGGGCGAGAACGGCGCGGGCAAGTCGACACTTTGCAACGTGATTTACGGATACTACAAGCCGGATGGGGGCCAGGTGCTAATCAAGGGAAAGGAGGTGAAAATCACATCCCCCAAGGAGGGGATGAGGGCCGGAATCGGGATGGTCCATCAGGAGCTAATGCTCGTCCAGAACCTCAGCGTTCTACAGAACCTAAGCCTCACCACAGACCTCAAGGTTGCCAAGCCGATACTGGAGTTTGGAGAGATGAAGAGCAAGCTACTTACCATGGAGGAAACTTACGGCCTAAACGTTGACCCGGAGGCACTCATCGAGAATCTGTCAGTGGGGGAGAGGCAAAGAGTTGAGATACTGAAGTGTCTGTTCATCGGCGCAGACATACTCCTTTTCGACGAGCCCACCAGCTTCTTGACGGATATAGAGACCGAAAAGCTGTTCATCAGTCTTAGAAGAATGGCGTCTGAGGGTCGTTCGATAGTCTTTGTCACTCATCACATAGACGAAGTGATGGCCATCGCCGACAGAATCACTGTGATGAAGCTGGGTAAGGTGGTCGCGACCAGGATGAAGAGCGAGGTCACCCAGGATCAGCTCGCCATGCTAATCGTAGGGCGTGAAGTCATGTACAACGTGAAGAAGATCCCAAGCGAAATTGGCAAGGTAGCGCTGAAGCTTGATGGAGTTTCGGCGGACAACGACCTCGGGACCTCTGCTGTCAGAGAGGTCTCCTTCGAACTGATGGCAGGAGAGATTCTGGGCGTGGCTGGCGTCTCCGGAAATGGACAGAGGGAACTCGACGAAATCATCACTGGGATGAGGAAGTCAAAAACAGGGAAGATCTTTCTGGGCGGCAGGGATGTCACGCACAAGTCGCCCGATGAGGTCCGAAGTGAAGGGGTAGCCCATGTCTGCGAGGAGCACAAGACTGGATTCATCTACGACTTCTCGCTGAAGGACAACTTGATCCTGGCCCCCTTTTTGGCAAAGAAATTTAGCACAGGGATGTTTCTGGACGAGCGCAAGCTAAGGGCGACTACGCGCCAGCTTCTCCAGGAATACAATGTTATGGCGCCATCTGAGGACGCGCCATTCAGGACACTGAGCGGAGGGAACAAGCAGAAGTTTCTTTTGGCTCGAGAGCTCTTCTGGGGGCCCAAAGTAATCGTTGCCAACAACCCCACAAAGGGACTGGATGTTGGGTCGTCCGAATACATCAGGAATGTACTGATGAAACAGAAGGCCGAGGGGAAGGCCATCCTTATGATATCTGCAGACCTCGATGAAATCCTTGACATGAGCGACAGGATCGCGGTGATGAATCAGGGGCGGATCGCAAAGATCATGGATACCAAGAGCGCCGACATACGCGAACTGGCAACACTGATGACGATGTCGAGCGCAAAGGCGTAGCTTCGGCTACCCCTTGCGGTACGGCTTCAGCAGGAACTTTGGCGGTCTGGCCCTTCTCCCAAAAACAGGGATCAGTGCGAGGAGGAACACGTAAGGAAGCATGTTAAAGAGCGTAGAATATGATGCAACACCAAAGCCGGCTATTGAGACAAACTCGCTCTGGGCAGCGTAGACCACATTAAAGGACAATGCAGCGAAAAGGGTCCGATAGGGCTTCCAATTTGCAAAGTAGATCATTGCGAGCACGATGAAGCCTCTCCCCGCAATGATGTCGGTCTGGAAGCCTGGGACGAAGTTGCCGGCGAAGTAGAAGCCTGCGACTCCGAACATTAGGGCACCAAATAGGGTCGCGAGGAATCTGACCTTGTTGACGTTTACGCCCATGTTGTCCGCTGCCTTGGGATTCTCTCCTACCGCTCTCACTCTGAGCCCCAGCGAGGTACGGGTGAGGAAGAATGCGGTGACCACGACGAGGACCACGGAGGCATAGGCCATGATGTTTTGCTTGAGGAAGACAACTCCAACGTACGGAATCGTGTTCCAGTTGCCCAAGAGGGGTGGGAGGCTGACATAGTTGGTCGTGACACCGCTGGGGTAAACAACGGTAAAAATGACGAAGGATAGCCCGAGGCCGAAAAGATAGATGGCGAGACCCGAGGCTATTTGGTCCATCCTCAACTTGATCGCAGTCAACGCGAAGAAAGCGCCGATCAATCCGGCTACGCCGATAGCTACAAGCAGAGCGACCCAAGGATTCCCCGTCATATAATCAACAACAAAGGTCGTCATCAAGGACATCAACATGATTCCCTCCAAGCCCAGGTTCACAACCCCAGACTGCTCGGACACTATTTCGCCCATTCCCGCAAAAAGGTAGAAGGGAGAGAGCTGGATAGTGGTGGAAAGAATGCCGAGCATTACGTCAGATAATGCGACGCTCAAACTACGTACTTCCTTTCAGTCAGGTAGTAACCGAGGAGGATTCCAAACATCATGATGCCCTCCATGGCGAAAACGACGTAGGTCGGCACGTTGGCCGATAGCGCCATGGACTCCGCGCCTATGGTCATGTAGGCGAAAAAGAAAGAGGCCAATCCTATCCCCAGCATGTGTTTTCTTCCCACCAGCGCACATATGATGGCAACCAGGCCGTAGTTGGTGGAAAAAGATCCGATGTCGAGCTCGTATCGGTAGCCCATCAGATAGGTAGCGCCAGCAAGTCCTGCAAGCGCTCCCGCTGCTAGCATGGTTATGGCCATCACACGATTGATTCTGATCCCAGCGTACCTCGCGGTCTCAGTGCTCTCTCCAACAGTATTTGCCTCGACTCTGAAGGAAGTGCGCTCGACCACCAGGTAGAGAATGATGCCTATGGCGATGGTGGCGGGCACAGCGTAGGTTATGGGAAGGCCACTGACGATGCTTGGAATCTGGAACTGTGCCGGGAGATTGACGCTGTGGGGGAACCCCAGAGCGGTCCCAGCGCTCTTGATCGGACCACTGAGCATGTAGAAGGCAAAATTAATCGCAACGACGTTCAGCAGGATGGTGACTACGATCTCGTTAGCTCCGAACTTCACCCTAAGGATGGTGGGAACCGAAATCCACAGCAGGCCCCCGAGGGCCGCGCCTATGATCATCGCAATGTAGAGAACAGGCCAGGGAAGGAACGCAAGGAAAGTGTACACAACGAATACCATCACCATCCCGACCAGGAGCTGACCTTGGGCCCCAATGTTCCAAAGGCCCGCCTTGAGTGCAAGGCCTACTCCCAAGCCCATCGTGTAAAACAAGACGAAACGGACGAAAATCTGTTGAATCCCTCCAGAGAGCGTAATAGGATTCAGAAAAAGGGAGGACAGGGCTACTTCGATGTTACCGCCGGCATACACCACTACCGCCAGCCCGGCAAGAATGCCGAGCCCAATGGCGAGGACGTTGTACGCCGTCGTTGTTAGCCATCGAAGGCCCTGCGTTTCGTTCGCACCCTGTATCGTAGACTCGAAGCTGGTGGTAGGTAGTTGAACTGGGCTGCCATGGTTCCGGTCGGTTGGCCGCCACCGGATGGCACGGTCATAGAGTTGTCTGCGCAGCTAGAAGCTGTTGGAT
>Ga0187769_10000697_pt1 | contig 18561 bp, 19 predicted proteins | sample 0116_SJ02_MP02_1_FD_133140 | JGI IMG/M metagenome (GOLD analysis project Ga0187769, IMG submission 133140) | Tropical peat soil microbial communities from peatlands in Department of Meta, Colombia - 0116_SJ02_MP02_10_MG | ecosystem: Environmental > Terrestrial > Soil > Wetlands > Peat | place... | reverse complement strand
TAGCTACACCCTGGTCCACTTTTCAACCGACGTGACCGGTCCACTTTTCGACCGGCCTTGACAGTGGTGGGCGCTCCGGACGGCACTAACCGGGCGCCGCTCGATCATGTCTGAAGGACACGATCGAGCCCTGGCGAAGGCCGGTGTGGGTGCTGGGAAGGTGATCGCTTGGCGCAAGATCCCGAAGGTGTGGGAGATGGGCAGCCCGATGGTCGGGCTGTTCAACGCCGAACGCAAAGCGCAGTTGCCGGCCAGAACGGCGTTGACCTCCCGCAGGTGCGGGAGGTCAACGATTTGAAGGGTGCGTCGGGCTGTCAGGCTCGGCCGGTTTCAGCTGGCCCGGCAGATGAGGTTGGTCGAGGCCCCGCCGCCGTTGCTGTTGGCGACGCTGTGGTAGGCGTGGGTCACCGTCTCGGTGTTGGTCCTCCCGTCATCGTATGTCTCCACGGCGAACTGCAGGGGGTTGAACAGCGGCCCGGTCTGAACCGGGTCGTTCTGGGGTGCGGCGAACAGCTGGCTGAGCAGCCCGGCGCTGGGGAACTGGCCGCTCGCCCCGTGGCTTTCGACGAAGGTGTCGTCTGACGTGGCGTAGGCCCACTGCTCGAGCATCCCGTCGGGTGAGACGTTGACCGGGAGGCTGCCCTCTGTCGGCTCCCCGGCGAAGGGGAGCCACGTCGAGACCGTGTAGGAGTAGACCCCGCGTGGGGCCAGGTGGATCTGGAAGTACGCGCAGGTATACGAGGTCACATCGTTCGCGCTTGCGGGCGCGTCGCCGGCGGAGAGCCGGTACAGGTGGTAGGCGAGCGGGAACAGCGTCTCGTACGCCGTCCGGCGGGTCGACAGCAGCAGCCCGTTGGCCGCCTGGCTCAGCTGTCTGTCGGTAAACGACCAATCGGCGGCGGTGCCGGGGGAGTCCGCGGCGTTCTGGGCCGCGTCCTGGAGCTTGGTCCAGTCGCTGACCAGGATGTCCCCGATGTTGCCCAGTCCGTGGATGCTGGTCGTGTACTGCTGCTCGAGTTGTTCGCCGAGATCGGCGCCGGTCGTGGCGATCTGGTCATCCGGGAGGTTGACCCGGAATCGTTGTTGTTGTAGTCGTCAGCCAACCCCAGGGCGGTCGGCGATAGACGTGTCGACGATCGCGACGTCGTTCCATTCGGTCTGCAGCTGCTTGATCACGGTTTCCGCCTCGGCCTGCGTGAACGGGCCGCAGGCGGAATCGCTCGTCATCGTCTGATAGAAGGCCGACTGGCCGATGTCGCCGGCCCAGGCCGCCCAGTTGTTCGCCAGGTTGAGGTTGGTGTAGTTGGACTCGATCGGCAGCTGCAGATGAGCCCCGGGTAGGTTCTGCGCCGCGGAAACAGGTCTTTTCGGGACCGAGTCGCGGCATCCGCGCTGACTCTGAGCGAATAACCAGGTCCGGGCTTTTCGTGTTCGCCTCGCGAACGGGGACTGTCGGAGGTGGCGTTCAGCTGGTGCTGATTGTCGGCACGCGCCGGTGTGCGTCAGGGGCAGACTTGGCCGTATCCGTAGCCGGTGATGAAACGGGACCATTCCTCGCGGGTGAGCTTCCTGCCGGCGACGGCACATGCTTGGTTCGCCAGGGCGGGGGTGCTGACGGGCCAGAGGGATCCGTTGCCGTTGGCGTTGACGGCGAGCAGGAGCTTCCCGTCTGGAGTGAACTGCGCGTTGCCCGATGTTCCCTCTTCGGGGTCGAGCGTCGCGCCGTCTTGTTGGAGGCTGGCGGTGAACCACAGCTTCAGCCCGCCTTCGGGTCCGCCGGCCGTCGCGAAGCGTTGCCCGGAGGGGTCGAACGCGATACTTGCGACCGGCGCCGCCGCGACGAGCACGGGATGGCTGATGGAAGCACCGGTCGACGGGTCCCAGAGTTGGACGACGCCGGCGTAGGTTCCCGTCGCGAGCGTGCCGTTTGGGGCGAAGGCGAGGCTGATCGTGCCGCCGTTGTCGCCCTCGAGCGGATGAATCGTGCGGAGCTGCGTTCCGTTCGAGGAGTCGAGGATCAGTACCCGGCCGTCTCCGCCCACCACGGCGCTTCCGGTCGCGACCGCGAGCAGCCGGCCGTCGGGGGAGAACGAGACCGCGTTGGCAAAGGTCCCACGCTGAAGGGCCGTGGTGATGGGTGTGCCCGTGCGGGTTCGCCAGATCGCGATCCGTCCGTTCGCCGTGAGCGTTGTGGGGTCATTGCTGACGTCGCTCGCGGCGATCAGTCGACCATCAGCTGAGAAGGCGACGGATTGGATCGCTCCGGGAATGTGCCTCGTTGGCGGCGCCATGGTGAGTGTCCGCACGAAATGTGGCGCGCCACTCACGTCCCAGAGTTGCAGCAGGTCGTCGTCGCCTCCGACGGCCAGCTCCGGACCGGCCGGCGACCAGGCGAGCGCCGTGATCGTCGCTGCTCCCGGGATCGTCAAGGAGCTCTGGAGTTGCAGCGTGTGGACCGAGAAGATCCCGACAGTGCCCGGAGCCGTCAACGCGGCGAACCGGGATCCGTCTGGCGAGATGGCCAGCGGTGGTGCTAGCGGAGCGTTGGCCGCCGGGGTGGGAGCGTGCGCACCGGTCGTGAACGGGCGTCCGAAGCGGCGCTGGGATCCGAGATCCCATTCGAGCACGGTGCCGTCGAGCGAGCTGGTGTAGAGCGTGTGACCGTTGGCGCTGAACGCGCTGTCCGTCGGGCGGCCGGCATGACCGACGAGCGTCTCGAGCGGTTGTGCGGTCCTCGGGTCCCAAACGACCACGTTGTCGTCGTCGGCTGTGCTCACCAGCATCCGCCCGTTCGGCGAGTACCGCACGCTCTGCACGCTCGCGGTGTGCCCGCCCGCCGCGGCGTGGATCGCGCCGGTCGACAGGTCGATGAACAAGATCGTTCCGTCGGGCGGGGCGTCGGCGGCGCTCGTGCCGTCGGGACTGATGGCGGCCACGGATTCAAGGCAGCAGGCGGGCTCGCCCACGACGCCGAGCCGCGCCGGCAGGTTGACCGCGCCCCTCCCCCTCACGGTTTTCGCAGCATCCTCCCGAGGCTCGCCTTAAATTGACTGCGCGCCACTCAAATCGTCCAGCCGAAACCAACCCGTGCTGGCCCGAACGAGGTCACTCCGAAGGAGCTATGTGGTGCTGCGTGACCCGGCGTGGTGAGAAGAGACCGATGCGGTCCAGAAAGAAGCCAGCGCTAGTGCACCACGGCCGCTCCGGTCGCCGGCGCCCGGTGGCGCGCTCGCAGTCGCCTATGCTCGAGCCGTGCCCGACCTTCGCGACCGCTGGCGCACCGGCTTCATCGAGGCGACCACCTACGACTGGGCGGTGGAGCACGAGCACGTGGCCGGGGTGTTCGGCCGGCTCCTCTGGGGCACCGACACCGGGGCCTTTTATCGCGACATCGCGCGGCTGTCCGAGCTCCTCGCCGGCACGAGCGTCCTCGACATCCCCTGCGGTGGCGGCGTCGCGTTCCGCGGTCTGCAGCCCGAGCAGAAACTGCGCTACGTTGCGGCGGACCTCTCGCCGGTCATGCTCCGGCGCGCCCGTGCCGAGGCCGAGCGGCGCCGCCTTCACTGGATCGAGTTCGTCGAGGCGGATGTCCAAGCGCTGCCGTTCGCCGAGCGCAGCTTCGAGCTGTGCATCACCTACACCGGGCTTCACTGCTTCCCTGACCCCGCGGCGGCGATCGTGGAGATGGCCCGCGTCCTGCGGCCGGGCGGCCAGCTGCGGGGGACATCGGTGATCAGGCAGGCGGGGCTGCGCCAGGACGCGGTCGTGCGCCTGATGCAGGCCGCCGGCCTGTTCGGTCCGGGGCTCACGCCCGCCGAGCTGAGAACTTCGCTCGCCGACGCCGGACTGGTCAAGGTCGAAGCATCGGCTGACGGCGCGCTCGCCTACTTCTCGGCGCGCAGACGAGCCGCCAGGCGTACGGCTTCCCCGTCGGCATCTCTGCGGCACCCTGAGTAGCGATCGGGGGTGTCGGTTCGGTTGCTGGCGGATCACGGTGATACGCTCATCGGGCGAGGGCTGGACGAACCCGGAGGACGCGTTCACGGGGCCTGGGTGCGGTTCGTGCTCGCGGTAGGGGACCACAACCGTTGACGTCTGGACACGCGTGAGCGACGACGCCGTCCGTCGTATCGACGCGCTGATCGGTGTCGGCATGCGCCTTGCTCGCTCGGCCCCCAGCGGCAGGGTTCTGTTGGCCGTGCTGGGCCGAGTGCTCGAGCCGGCCTGGATCCCGCAACCGTGGGGAGACGAGATCGTCGCCGAGCTCGGAGCGGCGCGAGGCGCTGCATGTGAGCCGATCAAGCTGCAGCGCATCGAGCGCGTGCTCCGTGCCGCGTGGGGGGTGGCGCCGACGGCGGTGCTCGACGAGCTCGATCCCGAGCCGGTCGCGACCACGCCGACCTCGCAGGTGCACCGTGCCGTGCTCGAAGGCCGACCCGTTGCGGTCAAGGTGCTGCGACCCGGCTTGGCCGCGTCTGTGCGCCAGGACCTCCTGCTCGTCGAGCGCCTGCTCGGGCCGCTGGCCGCCGCGTTTCCGGCCATCGACGCGAGCGGCCTGGTCGCGGAATTCCGCGAGCGGGTGCTCGACGAGCTGGACCTCGAGCACGAGTCGATGACGCAGCGCCGGTTTCACCGCGCTCTCGCCCACCATTCGTTCCTGACGGTCCCGGCGCCCGTCACCCGGCTCGCCCGAGAGGACGTGCTCGTCAGCGAATGGGTCGATGGGGTCCCCCTCGCGCAGGCGCGGGATCGGGACGGCGCGGCCGCGCGCCTGCTGGTGTTCATGGTTGGCGCGGCCCGCTTTGGCACCGTCCCTGCCGATCCAGACCCGGCCGATGTTCTTCTCGCTCCCGATGGGCGCCTCGCGGTCCTCGATTTCGGCGCGGCGAGGACCGTCGATCGGGAGCGTGTCGGTGTCGCGGCGGCTGCGCTTGAGGCTTTCGCCCGGCGGGATCCGGACGCGCTGGCCCGCGCGCTTAACGAGCTCCGGTGGCTTCCCGCCGATCACGGCATGCTCGCCCTCGATCTGATCGCGGATGCGCTCGGAGATCTCGCCCGTCCCGGCCCGGCGCGCCTGGACTCAGACGCGGTTCTCGCCGTCCGCGACCGGCTGTTCGAACGCCCCGACGCCCTGACCGAGCTGATCCTCGCCGGCGGGCTCCCGCCCGAGGACCTCTGGCCGGCCCGCGGCCTCCTGCAGCTGTTCGGCTCGATCGCACGCATCGGCGCGACCGCCCCCTGGCTCGAGCTCACGCGGGCGGCCCTCCGAGACGGATGGAGCGCGGAGGTGCGCTCACCCCCGTGACGGCCGGGACTCAGCTGCCGATGTGAATCCGCCGCCGAGCCGCGCCGTGCGCTTCGCCCTGCGCCTGCACCGTCGGGCTCGTCTCTCGCCGGGGCGACGGGACGTGTGCGAGCGCCTCCTCGACCACGGCAGCGGGATCGCGCCCCCGCAGCCAGGCTGGCCAGCGAGAGGGTCGAGCCTGGGTCCCGAGCTCGACGAGTTCTTGCACGAACGCCAGCGCCCGCGTGTGCCCTTCCCCCGCCGGGCCCGCTCGCAGCGCCGCCCGCGCCGCCCAGGTGCCGCTCGCCTCCGCGGTCGCGATCCCCATCGCGCCGCGCCCGGCCGGGGCGCCGGCGCCCAGGCTGCGCGCGAATTCGAGACAGCGGCTCGTGCGTTCGCGCTCGAGCCTGCGACCCCCGGCGCTGCCGACGATCAGCGCGGCCAGCGGATACAGATCCTGGCGGCGCTCGTCGTCGACGCCGTCGTTGTACGTGCGCAGGAACGCCGCGATCACCCGGGATGCACTCGCGGGACGGTCGCTGAACGGCTCGCCGGCTAGCATCGAGGCGAGCTCCATCACGCACGCCCCCAACCGGGGCGACGGGTGACGCCCCCCGGTCAGCCGAACCGTCTGATGGCTCGTGCTCACGCCGCGAATCATCCCTCACCCCGCGCGCCGCCACCAGGGCGGGAGCAAGAAAGCGCCCCCGCCGGCCCCCCGGCGCTCGATCGCCGGTTCCCGCCACTGTCAGCGTGCATGCCATCCCACACCCGGCCGACCGACCGGACTCTCCACCCTCCTCCCCTTCCTCCGTCGGGCGCGTAGTTCACCGCGGGCGCCGCGCGAGGGATCGGAACATCGAACAGGTGAGATCCCTCGTCAACCAGGGCGATCCTCAACACGCTCAGCGCACCAGCTACGACCTGTATACGACGACCCGGCCAGGAGCCTCCTGGCCAGGCGCGCGCAGACGACGATCCACCGCATTCACCGCCGACGGCGCCACCAGAACAATCCAGCCCAACGTAACTATTGGGGCCTAAGTTAAGTAACTCGCTCCGAAGAGCCATCGGGTGCTGCCCAACCCCGGCGTGGGGAGAAGAGACCATTGCGGTCCAGAAAGAAAAGCGACGCAAGTAAACCACCGCCGCTCGGGGCTTTTCAAGCCCTCGTGGCCAAGAAATCCCCACCCGTCCTTGCGCTCCGGCAGCCGCTCCGTGGCGATCATCTCCCTCCCGCAACGAACCCTTGAGGGCGGGCCACTAACACAACCCCGTTCAGTTGCCGAGGTAGACACGCGGCAACTGCCAGCGACGCTGAGGATCGCTGGTTCACCGTCCCGGCCGGCGCGGCGTACTTACTTCTCTTACGCCGCGGACCCAGCCGCGTCGCGATAACCCCTGCTAGCTGGTCGCATTTGATGGAGCGTGCTGGTTTCGCTCCGGCGTACCTGATCGGGCCGGCGGCGTAGCTCCGGGAGCTCATCCCCCGGATACCGCTCGCCGTGCTTGCACTTCCGGCCAGGGGGCCGGGCCGGGGAGTCCAAGAGTCCGGCGTAGAGTCACCCTGCGATGGCACGGGAACCGCTGGACAGCATCGAGTATGAATCGACCTACCTCGAGCTCCGCCCGGCGAGCGAGCGGTTGAGCGACACGATCGATGCTCCGATCCTCGTCCGCCGCCGCGCCCACGGGCGGGGAGACGACGCCTTCGCCCCTCACGGCATTGCCGCGGCCGACGACAAATGCTGTTGTGAGCCCACGCGACCGGCAACAGCGCCGCCCGCGCGACCGATGATCTCGCGAAGCGGCGCGCGCTATACGCTTGTGCTATGACGATCATCGCCTGCCTGAGCTGCGGAGCGCGCAATCGCGTCGGCCCGATCGCTTCAGGGTTCCCTCGTTGCCCGAGATGCAAGTCGGAGCTTCCGTGGTTGGTCGATGCCGATGCGGAGACGTTCGCTGCCGAGTCGAACGCCTCGGTGCCCGTGGTCGTTGACTTCTGGGCGGCGTGGTGCGGACCGTGCCGCATGATCTCACCGGTGCTCGAGGACCTCGCGAGCCGGCATGCGGGCCGTCTGAAGGTCGTCAAGGTCGATGTCGACGCTAACCCCGGACTGGCTGCGCGCTTCGGGGCCCAGTCGATCCCGCTCCTGGTCGTGATGCGCAGCGGGCGCGAGGTCGACCGGATCGTTGGTGCGCTTCCGCGTGCCGCGCTCGAGGAGCGCCTTGGGCCGGTGCTCGCCAGCTGAGACTGGCAGTCTGATGTGGAAATGCGGGGCGGCCGCTTGCGAGCGGCCGACGCGATTGTCTCCTTACGCCTAGTCCAGAAGGGCAGCGACAGGATCGCGTCTCCGTTGTCGACGTCACCCCGCGGTAGACGGACCTAAGTGCCGTAGCGATCGCTCGTCGGGGCAGTGGCCCGGCCGTCCTCGGCTGGGCGGTGCGGCGCTAGTCGCGGACCTCAGCGACTTCGCCGTACCAGTAGGCGGCGGTCACGCCTCCGTCCATGAGGATGTCGCTGCCGGTGATGAAGCCGCCGTCGGGGCCCATGAGCAGCGCGCCGACCGTGCCGACCTCATCGGGGGTGCCGGCGCGGTCGGCTGGGGAGGATTCGATCATCCGCCGGTAGCCCTCTCCGCGCGGTCCGGTGAGCTCGTCTTTGGCCAGTGGGGTGATGATGATGCCGGGGCTGATCGTGTTGAGCCGGGCGCCGCGCTTGCCCCAGCGGACCGCTTCGGCCACCACCCGTAGCGAGTTGCCGCGCTTCGCGAGCTGGTAGGCGTGCAGTGAGTCGGTCACCTGGTCGGGTGCAAGGAAGGGAAGGTCGAGCAGTTCATCCACCGGGGTTGTCGCGAGGGCCTTGTCTTGCTCGACAGGGAGCGCGGGAAGGCGGTGCCCGGATTGCGAGGCGATCACGACGCCGGCGCCTCCGGAGGCGATCACGTTGCCGAACTCTTCCAACACGAGCGCGGTGCCGTACAGGTCAACCTTGAGGATCGTCGAGGGCGACGCCTGCGATGGGGAAACGCCGGCGGCATGGATCAGTCCCGTGATCTCGCCCAGGCCGGTGGCCGTCTTGACGAGCGCGCGGACGGCCTCGCGCAAGGACACGTCCACAGTCGTGACGCTCACGTCGTACCCGGCGTTGCTGAGGACGTCTGCCGCGGCGTTCGCGTTCTCCTCACTCATGTCGGCGAGCAGAATGTGCTTTGCGACGCCCACGCGCCGCGCGATTGCCTGGCCGATCTGGCCCGGTCCGACGACGACGATCACGTTGCTCATGGTCAAGTCCTCCGGTGGTGGGTTCGCGTATGCGCGTGCCGCTTGCGCAGCAGGTAGGCGCAGTTATCAGCAACGTTTGGTCAGGCCGTGTCTCGTGGCAGGAGCCGCAGCGTTGTGGCTCGGTGCTCGCGGTCGGCGATCGTGTCGACGATGCCCGGGTAGCGGTGGCCGTACTTCTGGCGGTAGGCGGCGTCGACCTGGTCAAGCACGGCATCGTCGGCGTCTTCCACGTTGACGTCTTTCTGCAGCCCACTGGCCGAGATCTGCGCGCGTCCGCTCGTTCGCGCGATGCGATGCCAGGCGCTCCCGGGACCGTAAGCCGCGCGCACGTAGAGGTCGTTGCCCGCGCGCACGATCCAGACCGGCCGCGGGGCGCGCAGCGTTCCGTCGTGGCGTGCGGCAGCGATCTGGATCTCATCGGCGTCGCCGATGCGGCTCAGTTCGTTCTCGGTCCAGGCGGCCATCAGATGCTTCCGACGCGGACGAGGGACTTGATCGCGCGGCGCTCGTCCATCGCGGCGTATGCCTCATCGATGTGCTCGAGGTCGGTCTCGTAGTCAAGGACACGTCCGGGGTTGATGCGCTCGGCGAGCACGTCGTCGAGCAGTTCGGGCAGGTAGAAGCGCACCGGCGCCCCGCCGCCGCGGACACCTACGTTCCGGTAGAACATCTGTCCGATCGGGAGCTCGACGCCGTGCGGGACGCCGACGAATCCGACCATCGATCCGGCGCGGGCGATATCGAGCGCGGTCTGCACCGACTGGCTGGTCCCGACGCACTCCAGGGTGGCGTCGACACCGACGCCGTCGGTCATGTCCTTGATCTTCGCGACGGCCTGATTGCCGCGCTCGGCGACGATGTCGGTGGCGCCGAAGTCTCGAGCGAGTTTCTGGCGGTCGGCGTGGCGTGAGAGGGCGATGATCCGGTCGGCTCCGAGCCGCTTGGCCGCGAGCACGCCGGACAGGCCGACGGCGCCGTCGCCGACGACGGCGACGGTGTAGCCAGGCTTGACGTGCGCGCAGACGGCGGCGTGGTGGCCTGTGGCGAACACGTCCGACAGAGTGAGCAGCGAGCGCAGCATCTCGTCGGAGTGGCCTGCGCCCGGCACGGTCACGAGAGTCGTGTCGGCGAGTGGGACGCGGACCGCCTCGCCCTGGCCGCCGTCGCCGTTCATCGGGAAGAAGCCGCCGTTCATGCAGGCGGAGGTGATCCCGTTGCGGCAGTTGGGGCAGGTGCCGTCGCTGAACGCGAACGGCGCGATCACCAGATCGCCCTTGGACAGTCCGCGCACGTCGGCGCCGAGTTCCTCGACGATGCCGATGAACTCGTGGCCGATCGGTCCGGGCTCGAACGGCGTCTCGCCACGGTAGTACCAGAGATCCGATCCGCACACGCAGGCCAGCACGACCCGCACCACCGCGTCCGACGGCTCTCTGATCGCCGCGTCTGGGCGGTCGCCGGCGGTGATGTTGCGGGGTTCGTTAAAGAGCGCGGCTCGCACTGCCTAGGCCTCCTCGGATCGGGCAGGTTCGGTTACGCCACGCACCTTCGCACGGATTCCGTCGTCGTGGGAGGCCCTGTGAGAGGGGTACTGACAGGGCACCTCTCGGCCGCTTGAACGGGGGTATGTTGATGTCCGTGGACGCCACCAACGACATCGCCGAGTTCCTCACCAGCCGCCGCGCCAGGGTCACCCCGGAACAGGCCGGCCTGCCCACCTACGGGCAGCGACGGGTGAAGGGGCTGCGTCGGGAGGAGGTCGCGTCGCTCGCCGGTGTAAGCGTTGAGTACTACAAGCGCCTGGAGCGCGGGACCGCGAGCGGCGTGTCCGACAGCGTGCTCGAGGCGCTCGCCCGCGCGCTGCAGCTCGACGATGCAGAACGCGCGCACCTGTTCGACCTCGCGCGAGCGGCGAGCCCGGTCGCACCCAAGCGCCGCCGAGCCGTCCAGCAGCGGGTCCGCCCGGTGGTGCTGCGCATCCTGGACTCGATGAGCGCGCCCGCGATCGTGCGCAACAGTCGGGTGGACTACCTGGCCGCGAACCCGCTCGGCCGCGCGCTGTACGCGCCGCTGTTCGAGAGCCGCGAGCAGCCGCCCAACAGCGCCCGCTTCACCTTCCTCGACTTGGCGGCGCAGGAGTTCTACGTCGACTGGGAGCGCACCGCCGAAGACCTGGTCGCGCACTTGCGCAGCGAGGCCGGCCGCAACCCCTACGACCGTGGCCTGTCCGACCTCGTCGGGGAGCTGTCGACCCGCAGCGAGGAGTTCCGGACGTGGTGGGCGGCGCACAACGTGCGCTACCACCGCACCGGCAGCAAGCGCCTGCGCCACCCGGTCGTCGGGGAGCTCGAGCTCGAGTACGAGGTGATGGACGTCTCCGCCGACGACGGGCTGACGATCAGCGTGTACAGCGCCGAGCCCGACAGCCGCTCCGCCGAGGCGCTCGACCTGCTCGCCAGCTGGATCGCCACCCCCGAAGCCGACCCGGCGCCCGCCGACCAATAAGGAGCCCGCATGGAGATCACGCGCAGCAGCATCGACACGCTCGGACCGCGTGGCATACCCGCCCGCATCATGGCCAGACGATCTTCGTCACCGAGGGCGTTGGGCTCTGCCAGCGCGAAGGAGCCCCTGTGCACGTGATTCGCCCCGGTGACCGGGTGTTCTTCGAACCGGGCGAGAACCACTGGCACGGCGCCGCCCCCAACCGCTTGCTGGTCCACATCGCGATGCAGCAGAACGACGAGACCGGCAGCCCCGTGACGTGGGGCCGGCACGTCAGCGACGAGGAATACGCCGCCGCCCCCAGAGACGACGGCTGATAACCCCGCCGGTGGATCGCCGGCGTCCTAACTAACCAACAGGAGCACCCATGGAACACCGAATGCTGGGACGCACCGGCGTCTCGGTCTCGAAGCTGTGCCTCGGCGCGATGATGTTCGGCGCCTGGGGCGAGCCCGACCACCAGGAATCGATCCGCATCATCCACGCCGCGCTGGACGCGGGCATCAGCTTCATCGACACCGCCGACGTCTACTCCGCCGGCGAGTCCGAGGAGATCGTCGGCAAGGCACTCACCGACGGCCGCCGGGACGAGGTGTTCCTCGCGACCAAGGTCGGGTTCCCGATGGGAGATGACCCGGGTGAGCGCGGCGCTTCACGGCGGCGGATCATCCGCGGCGTGGAGGACTCGCTGCGGCGGCTGAACACCGATTGGATCGACCTGTACCAGATCCACCGCCCGGACCCCCACACCGACATCGACGAGACCCTTGCCGTGCTCAGCGACCTCGTGCACGAGGGCAAGATCCGCTACTTCGGGCACTCGACCTTCGCGGCCTCGCAGATCGTCGAGGCCCAGTCCACGGCCCGCGAGCGGGGCCACGTGCCGTTCCGCTGCGAGCAGCCGCCCTACTCGATCCTGACACGCGGGATCGAACACGACGTGCTCCCGACCTGCCAGCGGTACGGGCTCGGCGTGATCCCCTACAGCCCCCTGGCCGGCGGCTGGCTGTCTGGCCGCTACCGCAAGAGCGGAGACGTTCAAGGCCCCGCGTCCGCCGCGCGCCCGTCCGTTCGCTTCGACATGTCCGACCCCGCGAATCAGGGCAAGCTCGATGCCGCCGTGCAGCTCGCGCAGCTGGCCGAGGCATCCGGGATCACCCTGATCGAGCTCGCGCTCGCGTTCGTACTCAATCATCCAGCGGTGACCGCAGCGATCATCGGTCCGCGCACGATCGGTCATCTCGAGTCCCAGCTCACCGCCGCGGAAACGCAGCTCACGGGCGACGTCCTGGATCGCATCGATCAAATCGTCGCGCCCGGCACAACGATCAACGTCGCCGACAACGGCTGGACGCAGCTCTCACTCGACCCGGCCCATCGCCGCCGCTGAGGAGTCTTGAGCATGAGTCTTCACACACGCAAGCTCGGCAACCTGCAGGTCTCCGCACTCGGGTTGGGGTGCACGGGGATGAGCGTCAACTACGGCGAGATCCCGCGCCGCGCCGAGATGATCACGCTCATCTGCGAGGCGGTTGAACGCGGCGTGACCTTCTTCGACACCCCGGAGGCCTACGGGCCGTTCGACAACGAGGAAGGCACGCGTGGGACCGGCCGCGAGAGCTACGCATGAGTCAAAGGAGCACGATGACCACAATCACTCTCAACAACGGCGTCGAGATGCCCGCCCTCGGTCTCGGAGTCTTCCAAACACCTCCCGGAGAAACGCGCGACGCTGTGCGCGCCGCGCTCGAGACGGGATACCGACTGATCGACACAGCGGCCGCCTACGGCAACGAGCGTCAGGTCGGCGAAGCGGTACACAGCTCCGAACACGACCGGTCGGACGTGTTCCTGGAGACGAAGATCTGGATCAGCGACTACGGATACGACGAGACGCTGCACGGCTTCGAGAAGAGCGCCGCAAAACTCGGCGTCGAACAGATCGACCTGCTGATCCTGCACCAGGCGCTGCCCTCGGCGTTTGACCGAACGCTCGAGGCCTACCGCGCGCTCGAGACCCTGCTTGCCGACGGCAAGGTCCGGGCGATCGGAGTCAGCAACTTCATGGTCGAGCACCTCATGGCACTTCTCGATCACGCCACGGTCGTACCGGCCGTCAACCAGATCGAGTCACACCCCTACTTCGCCCAACAAGACGTCCAGGACTTCGGTGCCTCGCACGGCATCCTCACCCAGGCATGGTCACCGATCGGCGGCATCACCTTCTACCGCGACGGCAGCCATGGCAGCACCCTCGATGACCCTGTGATCGCAGCCATCGCCGACACCCACGACAAGACCGCAGCCCAGGTCATGCTTCGCTGGGGTTTGCAGCACGGGCGCTCGGTCATTCCGAAGTCGACCAAGCCCAGTCGCATCGCAGAAAACATCAACGTGTTCGACTTCGAGGTCTCCTCCCGAGAGATGGCCGCCATCGACAGTCTCGACACCGGCCGGCGGGGCGGGCCCGAACCCGCCGCGATCACCCTCGAGACATTCGGCCGCGACATCCCGGAGGCCTAAGACCCCGATCTCATCGGGTCGCATCGCCTCTTTCTGCTGAGCCAGCAGCCCGACGGCCTTCGCCGCGACCTCGCGGTGCAGCGCGCCATGGGCCTCGCCGAGCAGGACGGCCGCGTCGACAGGCTGAGCCTTCGTTGCCGCAACCCGAGCACATCTCTCGAGTCGACCCAGGCGCCCGCGGGCTGGGGCGAGGGAGTGGTCGACGCGGCACCGCCGTTGGCTCCGAGCGCGTTGTCCGCACGCGTGAGACGTGCGGCAGCGGCCGCGGTCAGCACCTCGGGAACGACCCAGCTTTCACAGGCGCGCCGGCTCCGCGGCATAGACGCGCTTTGGCGGCAACTCAGGTCTCCTGCACCCGGAGAGGTTCGCGCCGCGACGCGATACGAGATCTGGCGTCCTCGGAGCGCCGTCCTACGCGGGTCCCCGCTCCGGCGGGACGGCCTCAAGCTTCGCGCGCCATCTGGTCTTCCTCCACGCGTCGTAGCGCTCGGCAAGCCAGGCAACGTTCTCCCAAGCGGCCGGGTCCACCGTCTCGCGCATCTCGTCGATGATCCTCCCCACCTTCGGCCAGACCAGCTCGAGCGCGAACGGCGCGTCGAAGTACACGTCCTCGTGCAGAAGCCCGCGTGAAACGAGGACTCCCGCACCCTCGTAGAAGCCAAGGAACTCCGCAAACAGATGCCGCTCGCGACTTCCGCGCGGATACCGCTCGTTTAGCTCGTCGAGACTGGCCGCACCGAACTGCTCGAAGAACCACGCGCGAGCCTCGGCCTGCACCGCGGTGTCCTTGAGCGCGTGCAGACGCAGATACAACGCGGCATCGTCCTGATTCGGATCTCGCATGGCGCGACTCTAATGCCCTCTCGACCTCCCGAGGACCCGTCGGTCCACCCAACGCGCGTGACCCCTCCGTCGGAGGTCCTCGGCGAGCCGGCGACACCGAACGTGCCCGTCACCGACCCATGGTTGAGCACCAAACGGTCCGAGGCGACGCGCTGCTGGCGGCCGTCAACCCCCCGGACGGGTCCTGGCAATGCGGGACTGTGAATGACACAAGCACTCAATGAAATCGATCATGGTTCCGCGCGCGCTCGAATCAGTGCCTACAGATTCAAGCGGGCGCGGCGGCCACGGGTGCGCTCGCGCGAGAGCCCTGTACTGCGAGCGCTTGGGTCAGCTCTTCGCGGGAGTGGATGCCTAGCTTTAGGTACACGTGGCGCAAGTGGTACTCGACTGTCTTGGGGCTGAGGAACAGCGCGGAGGCGGTCTCGCGGGTGGTCTTACCCCCGGCGAGTAGCAGCGCGATCTGGAGCTCCTGAGGGGTCAGCTCGTCGATCGTGCTCGGGTCCCGGCGTCGGAGCGTCTCGCCGCTTGCGGCGAGCTCGGTTCGGGCACGCTCGGCCCATGGCCGGGCGTCGAGGCGCTCGAAGGTCTCGAGCGCCGCGCGCAGCTGCTCGCGCGCGAGGACTCTGTTTCGCGCCCGGCGGAGGCGCTCACCGTAGGCCAGCCGCGTCCGCGCTGTCTCGAACACGTCAGGCGTCTGTTCGTGCTGCGACAGCGCCTCGTCGAAGCGCGAAGCGATGTCTGCGTCGTCTCCGAGCAGCCCCTGGCTGCGCAGCGCGCGGGCACGAGACCACGGCTGCCCCTTCGCTTCGGCGGTGCTCGCGAACCGCGCGATGACCCGCTGTGCCTCGTCGGAGCGCCCCAGCCTCAGGTACGCGTCGGCCAGCTCGGCCGCCGGCGAGAGATCGGCGTCAGTGATCTGGAGCTCGTCGAGCAGCTTTTCTTGTTGCTCGAAGTGTTCAACGGCGCGTGCAGGATCGCCTAGGCCGAGCTCGAGTTCGCCGAGCGCGGCCGTCGCCCAAATCTCATGCAGCCGGGTTCCGAGCTCCCCGGTGAGCTTCAGCGCCTCGTCCGCACAGCTTCGGCACTCGCTCTCGCGCCCCCGGCGCGCCTCCAGCCACGCGAGTCCCGCGAGTCCGAACGCGAGCTGCGTGCGCTGATCGCTTTCGCGTGCCATATCGATCGCCTCGCGGTAGGTCGCCTCGGCCGAGAGCCAGCGGTCTGTGGTTGCCTCATCGCGGGCGATGAGGTTGAGCACGAACGGCAACACGCCCAGCGCCGAACGCGCGCGGGCGGTGCTCAGTGCTCGCTGGAGCAGTGAGCGGCCGGTACCGGACTCGCGCAGGAAGATCGGCACGACGGCGAGCCACGGAAGGAGCCGCAGGTCGTCTCCGAGCTCGGGTGAGCTGTCTGCGAGCGCGACCGCCTCATGGAGGGAACCGGCGCCGGCTGCGGCGTCCCCGCCGACGACTCGCGCCATGCCCAGCGCCGCCGCTGCCATGAAGCGCGCGCCGACCGACGCGCCGGCCGCCAGCGTCGCGCGTGCCCGCCCCGCGGCTGACATCATCTCGGCCGGGTTGCCGGCGTAGAAGCACGCCGCCCCCGCCTCAGCGAGCATCGCGACGGCTCGCTCGGGGTCGGCGCGCTCGGCCGCGCTCGTCAGGATCGCGTGCCCGCGCATGACTGGCCCTCGGCGGGTCGCGATGTGACCAGCGAGCTCGTCGATTTCGACGATCGTCCAGGGATCCGAGGTCGACTCCCGGGCCCGCTCGAGTAGCTCGATTGCCCGATCGGCGCGACCCGCGTTCCATGCTGCCTCGGCTGCATCGCACAGGAGGCGCGGGCGCCGCCCCGAGTCCGCTGACAGCCATGCGGCCCGCTCGAACGCTGCGCATGCGGTTGCGTATGCGCTCCGATCGCGACTGCGGGCGCCAGCCTGCTCGAGCGCAGACGAAGCCGCCTCATCGCACCCGGTCGCGGCGGCCGCGAGATGCCACGCGCGACGATCGATGTCGCGATCGGGCAGCGCGTCCGCAAGCGCCCGGTGAGCCGCACGCCGGTCGGCAGCCGTGGCGTCGGCGTATACCGCCGAACGTGCGAGAGGGTGCCGGAACTCGATCGATCCAGCCCGCAAACGGACCAGTCCCGCGCTCTCCCCGGCCGACAGCGCCGACACATCGGTCGCGAGCTTCGCCGCGGCGCGGTCGAGCACTGCGAGATCACCGCTGTCGCTCGCCGCCGCAAGCACCAACGCCCGCCGCGCATGATCGTCCAGCTGGCCCGCCCGTCGCAGGAATGCTTGGCAGACCCTCGCGGAGACCAGCAGGGGCGCCCCTTTCGGGGCGAGCTCGAGCGCCCCCGCCTCAGGCGCGAGCTCGAGCAGCGCCAGCGGATTACCGGCCGTCGCGTCGTGCAACCGCCTGACCGTGTTCACCGGTAGGTCTCCGAGCAACGCAGCCGCGTCCGCTTCGTTGAGGCCGCCGATTCGGACCGTCGGGAGGTCAGCACCGTCGAGCAACGAAGGCTCTCCCTCGCGTACTGCAATCAGCACCGCGATCGGGTCTGCAACGAGACGGCGGAAGGCAAACAGCAGCGCCTGGGCGCTCGAGTCATCAAGCCACTGGGCGTCATCGATGAGTACCGCCACCGGTCCCTGGTCGGCGTACGCCGCGAGCAGGCTGAGCGTCGCGGCGCCGACCGCGAACCGCTCGTGTGCGATCGCCGGTCGTAGCGCGAGCGCACTCCCAAGCGCGACGCCGAGCGGCTCGGGGATCTTCTCCAGCACCGACAACGCAGGGCGAACTAGCTCAAGCAGCGACGCGAACGGAATCTGCGCTTCCGACTGGATTCCACGCGCACGCAGGATCCGCATTCCCTGCGCTCGCTCGGCGGACTGTTCGAGCAGCGCCGTCTTGCCGATCCCCGGCTCTCCGACCAACGCGAGCGTGGCGCTCGTGCCCGACCGCGCTCGCGCCAGCGCAGCCTCGATCGCGCGCCGTTCCCGTTCGCGCCCCACCAGCATGAGGAGATTCTAGGTCCGGGCACCGGGTGGAACAAGGAATTGCGCACCCACGACTAGGTGCCCCCCGGATGCGAACTACGGCACGCGCGCCGTAGGGTCGCCCCAGTTATGGGTTGCGCATGGCGACAGGAGGTTGTTGGATGAGCGCTAGCAGCCGGGTCAGGGGTTCATCGCGCCGGGAGTTTCTGAAGGGGGCTAGTGCGGCTGGGGCGGGTTTGACGGCTGGCTCGGTCGGTTCGGCTTTGCCGCCGGCCGCGGTGGCAGGACCGTCGCCGTTGTCGCCGGGTCGGTACGCGCACGGTGGCGAGGGGGCGCCTGCGAGCAGCGTTGATTTCGGCCGGATCTTCCCCGATCTGCCGCCGTTTGCAGAAGCGAATGACACGGCCCGCGCGGCGCTATTAGAGGTGGGGCAGCAGGGCGGGATCCTCGATGGGCGCGATGAGCTCGGGGCGGGGCCGAAGGCGCTAATCGTCGACCCGACGGTCAACGGCAATCCGACGTCCTCGAACCCGTATGGGAGCAATCCCGACAACCCGACGATGACGGCGGGGTCGACGTTCGTGGGTCAGTTCACCGATCACGACATCACCTTCGATCAGACCTCGCATCTGGGGGTACCGCAGAACCCGCTGACCTCGCCGAATACCCGCACGCCGGCGCTCGATCTCGACTCCGTGTTCGGCGGCGGGCCGGGCCTGCGCCCGGACCTGTACGTCGAGAACCCGGACGGGTCGGTCGGGCCGAAGCTGAAGATCGGCTCCGGCGGCGTTCACGAAGACGTCCCCAGGGTGCCCAATGGGAACGGCACCTACACGGCCCTGTTGGGCGATCCGCGCAACGACGAGAACGTGATCATCGCCGGACTACACTGCGCGCACATCCTGTTCTACAACCGCCTGCTGGACGAGCTTGCGGAGTTCGATTTGTCCCGGTTCCGGGCGAGACGTCCCATCCGTATGTGGCGTTCCTGCTCGCCCGTCAGGTGACGCTGTGGCACTACCAGTGGCTGTTGGTCAACGAGCACCTGCCGCAGATCGCCGGGCAGGCGGTCGTCACCGACGTGCTCGAGCACGGCAACCGGTTCTACAAGCCGCCGCCG
>Ga0187769_10000696_pt1 | contig 18565 bp, 17 predicted proteins | sample 0116_SJ02_MP02_1_FD_133140 | JGI IMG/M metagenome (GOLD analysis project Ga0187769, IMG submission 133140) | Tropical peat soil microbial communities from peatlands in Department of Meta, Colombia - 0116_SJ02_MP02_10_MG | ecosystem: Environmental > Terrestrial > Soil > Wetlands > Peat | place... | reverse complement strand
TTCCGCGATTCCGTCCGCGGGCCGCGCTGGACGCGCCTCGAAGGATCGCACATCACCTTGAAGTTCATCGGCGAAGCCCCCTCGGAGCGCGTGGGCGAAATTCGCGCGGCGCTCGCCGCGATCCACAGGGGCGCTTCCATCGACTTGCGCTTTCGCGGCAGCGGCTTCTTCCCGAGCGAAAAGCGCCCGCGCGTGTTCTGGGCGGGAATCGAATCTGGGCCGGAGTTGCCGGAGTTGGCCGAGTCCGTCGAACGCCAACTCGTGCCTCTGGGCTTCCCTCGCGAAGCCCGCGCATTTCAGCCGCATCTGACGCTCGCGCGATTTCCCTCCCCCGAAGGAATCGAGCGGCTCCGGGACAAATTGGCAGCCGCGCCTCCCGCAGAATTCGGCGCATCACGCGTGCGCGAGTTTCATCTCTACCAAAGTATTTTGAAACCGAACGGCGCGGAGTACACTCGTCTGGCATCGTTCGATTTTGCGGGAGGCGATTCGCGGTGAACGCGGCGGTGGTTCTGGCGCCTTTCCTGTACGGCAAGATATGGATTCTGACTGCGGCTTATCTCCTGGGTACGATTCCCTTCGGACGATTGCTGCTCAGAGCCCATAGGGGCATTCGCCTTCTCGGAAGCGGCAACATCGACGCCGCAGAGGTCGCGCGCGAAGCCGGACTGGCGGCGGGCTTGTCCACAATGCTCCTCGACGCCGCGAAGGGTTACTTCTCGGTCTGGCTCGCGGCGCATTTCATGCAAGCCGACATCCGCTGGATGATGTACGCCGCCCTGTGCGCACTTCTCGGTCACATGGCCCCCATCTGGTTCGGATTTCGCGGTGGGCGTGGCGTGGCCACCGCCGCCGGAGCATTCCTCGGGATTTGCTGGCCCGCGGTGGCGCTGGGATTCTCCGTTTGGCTCCTCGTTCTCTGGTTCCGGGGCTATGTTTCGCTCGCTTCGATTTCGGCGGCAGCGTCATTCCCCATGCTGATGTACCTGCTTTATGCGCCGCGGCACGCCCCGCCATGGATCGTCTCCTACGGAACGCTCCTGGCAGCGGCGGTCGTGGTCCTGCGTCACAGGGCAAGTATCCGGCGGCTCCTCTCCGGAACCGAGACGCGCTTCGGCCTTGGCAAGCCAAGAAAGTAGAGTGAGTCGCCCCACCGGGCTGCTCCGGCTTCCACGGAACACCTCGAATGTGGACCGCGCGGCCAGCCGCACCGGCCCGTTTGCACATCCGCTATCAGACTGGCCACGGAGCCTTCCCCGGACCCCCGGCACCCCCTAGAATGGAATTGGGTGGCCGCCCGCCCATGAACCTGGAAACGGTCAAAGACGCCGTCTTCCGTCGCCCTCGCATTCTGTGGATGGTGCTGGGCGGAATGCTGCTCGTCAGCGTCCTTCCCTTGGGCCTCTACCACCGCCAGGTTCTGAAACTGAGCCAGGAGAAGCTGACCGACACCGAGAGCGTCCAGCAAAGCGACATGACGCGCTCGGTCGCCGATGAACTCCAGCTCTTCAACTCAAACCTCTACGAGCAACTGGTCAGCGAACGCCAGATTCTCGCCCTCACGGACCTCATCGGCTCGGTGAACGATCCTGTGAAGGCTCCCCAAGTGACGCGGCTGCTGGAGAACTTCGTCGCCAGCAATCCCGACATTCTCTATCTCACCGCCGTAGGAACAGATGCCCGGGGAGCCGGCGCGGGCAGCATCGCCGCGGATCAGGATCCTTTCGTCGGCAACGCGCTGCAGCGGGCATTCACGGCATGCCAGCAATCCCTGGTTTTCCGCAGCGACCCGCTGGCGTTCGGGAAAGACAACCGCCCGGCGTTTGTCATGGCCGTCCCGCTCCAGGTGGACGACCAATATGGCGGAATGCTCGCCGCCGTCGTTTCGCTCGACGGCATTCTGCGGCGCCTGCAGGAGGCGAGTGTTCGCGGCCGCGTGGTCTTCGTGGTGGATGAGGAAGGCCATATCGTGGTCCACCCGGACACGAGCCTGTACGTCCCCGGTACCGATGCCAAGGCCGGCTCGGACATCGTCACCCAAGTGACCATGCTGCCCAAGGAACTCCGCACGACCGAGACGGTGCGTCAATTCATGATGCAAGAGAACGGCAAGCAGATTCCCATGATCGGCACCTATAGTACGATCCCCGATCTCAACTGGGCCGTCATCGCCGAGCGCAGCCTCGGGGAGGCGCGCGAAGACGTCGGCGTGACCGAATTGAACGCGCAGGCCCTCAAGTTCGTCGTCGTCGTCGCCTTCGTGGCCTTGATCCTCGGATATTTTTTCGCCGTGGGGATCAGCACGCCGATCCGCGCCCTGGCCGCTTCCACTCGCGCGATCAGCCGCGGCGAATTCCATCAGCGCACGCCCGTGCAGGGCGCGGCTGAAATCAGCGAATTGGCCGAAACCTTCAATGGCATGGCCTCTGACATCGAGCAGTACATCGAGCGCCTTAAGCAGGCCGCGCAGGAAACGCGCGAGCTCTTCCTCGGCAGTATCAAAATGCTTGCCGCCGCCATCGACGAAAAGGACCCCTACACGCGCGGCCATTCCGGGCGCGTGGCGAAGTATTCGGTCGTCATCGGACAGCACCTCGGCATGAATGAGGTCGAGCTCGATCGCTTGCGCATCGCCGCGTTGCTCCACGATGTCGGCAAGATCGGCGTGGACGATCGCGTGTTGAAGAAGCCCGGCTCGCTTACCCCTGACGAATTTGAGTTGATGAAGCAACATCCGAGCAAAGGCGCGAACATCATGCGTCCCGTCGCGCAGTTGAAGGACATGCTCCCCGGCATCGAACTGCACCACGAGCGCGTGGACGGCAGAGGCTATCCTCACGGCTTGAAGGGCGAAGAGATCCCGCTCATGGCGCGCATTATCGCCACCGCCGACGTCCTCGATGCCATGACCACCGACCGCCCCTACCAGTCCGGCATGGATCTCGAGTTCTCTCTCACCAAGATCCGCTCTCTGGTGGGAACGCACTTCGACTCCCGCGTGGTGGATGCCCTCGACGCCGCCGTGAGCAAGGGTGAGATTCGCCTAAAGGCCAAACCCAGCCTCGTCGAAGTCTGACCCCCCTCGCTGTACCCCCTCGCAACCGGCGATTCCGATGATTGGCCGCCGCAGACAAGATTAAGCGCATTCGATAAAGCACCGTGGTGCGTCATCAGTTTCTGAATTGCCGGCCACTCGCCCGAAATTGCCGGATTCGCTTCGCACAGATGCGAGTTGCCTATTGGGAACCGTCACAATAGGATGTGGCGTTGCAGAGAGCTGACAGCCAAACGTGAGAACAGAATAGCGGCGATCCGCTGACGACTAGATTAACAATGAGGGTGAACTCCAAATCGCTGACCACCTTTTTTCGCGACCAGGGCATTTATCTGTTCATCGCTCTTGTGGTCGGCGCGATTTTCTGGGCCATCGGCCAGCCCGTAAATCCTTTCACCGTCATCCTGTACTCGCTCTGCCTCGGCAATTTCCTTTCGCCTCCCATGCAATGGCTGCGCGTCCTGTACGAAAAGCCATTTCCTTATGACTGGCTGATTTTCCTGACCCTGCTGTGTGTCCTGCTGCCGCCCGTCTACGCGCTGTCGAGCGTAATTGTCTGGTGGTTCGCCCCGCCTGTTCCACAATCGCTTGGGCACTTGATCGCCACCGGCTGGAAGCTGCCCTTCTTGATCACCGCCGTCTACGGCGTCATGAGATTTCTCTATGGCAGGACCAGAGCGCGGCTCGAGCGCCGCAACGTCGAGCTGCAGCGCATGGTCCAGGCCGGCGCCGCGCGGTTGGAAATCCAGGACCAGGAATTGCAGCGGGCGCGCGAGATCCAGGAGTCGCTGCTGCCCAAGGAGATTCCCCAACTGCCGGGATTTGAGGTGGCCAGCGCTTGGCAGCCCGCACGAGCGGTCGGCGGAGATTACTTCGATGTGTTGAAGCTCGGTGATAACCGGCTGGCCATCTGCATCGCCGATGTCGCCGGCAAAGGCGTTCCTGCCGCTCTGCTCATGGCCAACGTGCAGGCTAGCCTGCGCGCATCGGTTCGCGACCTGGATAGCCCCGCGCGCGTATGCAGCATCGTCAACCGCATGCTCTGCGAAAGCATCGCTGGCGACAAGTTCGTGACGTTCTTCTGCGGCGTCCTGGACGCCGGCACCCGCACCTTTCGCTACTGCAATGCCGGCCATCCGTACCCCATCCTGGTCTCTTCCGGCGTCGTGCGCACGCTGGAACAGGGCGGCGCGGTGCTGGGCGTTTTCCCTGCCTGGACGTATCAGGACTCGAGCCTGGACCTCAGTTCCGGCGACAGGCTGCTTCTTCTTACTGACGGCATTACCGAGGCCGAGGGGCCGAATGGCGAAGAATTCGGAATGGAAAAGGTCGCCGCGTTCGCCGAAGCACATGCGGCGAATTCCGCCGCGAGGATGAATCAGCAACTGCTTGCTCAGGTTACGGAGTTCTGCGGTGCGCAATTTCGGGATGACGCCACCCTGCTGGTGCTGGCAGTAAAGTAGCCGCCGATTGCCAGCGGATCACGAACCACCCTGAAATTGACGCTAGGTGGGCAAGACCAGCTCTTGCAAGCCCCAGAGGGGCAGGCCCGCCCCGCCGCCATAGCCTTGGACCCTGGCGAAGCCTGACCCGCCTCTCTTTCTGCGGCACGATTCGCGCTCCCTTGCTTCCCTTCCGCCTTCTCAAGCAGCCCCAGAGAGTGTGCGTGAGAACAAAGGAATTGTGTCAGGACACGACTTCACGGGGTGTGAACAACATCCGACGTTGTCATTCCGAGGGCGGTTCTTGCCCGAGGAATCTGCTTTTCCGCTGTTTTCTGGCGAAGAGCGGATTCCTCGCGCGCCGCGGCGGGTGGCGGGCGGCGGACGAAGGCGGGGCACAAACCAAGACACTACACAACGCGCTGCGATCTGACTCCTCACAGCAATTCGGGTTAGAATCACCGTTCGGGCTCGGCAGCCCTCGCACACTCATGCTCTCCCTTTTCGGACAAAACAAAGACGAAGGCTCGCTTCTCGACCGGCTGAAGCAATCGGTAGCGAAGACGCGCTCGCAACTCGCCGCGCGCGTCGAGGACATCTTCAAGGGCGAGAAACGAATCGATCCCGCGGCTCTCGCGACTCTTGAGAACGCGCTTCTCGCTACCGATCTCGGCATGCGCACGACGCGCGAAGTGCTCGACGCCGTCCGCCAGCAGCTCGAACGCGATGCACTCCGCGACTCGGATGCTTTGAAATCAGCGGTCAAATCCCAGCTCCTCGCGATTCTGCGCGCCGCGCCTGAATCGAATAACGGCGCCGGCCCCGCCGCGCCGGCGGACGGCGAGCCGCAAGTGCTTTTCGTCGTCGGCGTCAACGGCACGGGAAAAACCACGACCATCGGCAAATTGGCCCACCAGCTGCACCAGCAAGGACAAAAGGTTGTGCTCGCCGCCGGCGACACTTTCCGCGCCGCCGCCACCGAGCAACTCAGCGTCTGGGCGCAACGCACCGGCTCCGAGCTGATTCACCAGAAGCCGGGCGCCGATCCCGCCGCCGTCGTTTTCGACGCGCTTTCCGCGGCGCGCGCGCGCCACGCCAATGCCGTCATTGTAGACACCGCCGGCCGTCTGCACACGAAATCGAATCTCATGGCCGAACTAGAGAAGATGCGTCGCACCGCCGCGAAAATTATTCCCGGCGCGCCGCACGACGTCCTGCTCGTGATGGACGCCACGACCGGCCAGAACGGCCTCGCCCAGGCGCGCGAATTCACCGCGACCGCCGGCGTCACCGGAATCGTTCTGACCAAACTCGACGGCACGGCGAAGGGCGGGATCGTCGTCGCGATTGTGCGCGAGTTGGGTTTGCCGGTGCGTTTCGTCGGCACCGGCGAATCTGCCGACGATTTGGTTCCCTTCGACGCCGAAACGTTCGTCAATTCCCTTTTCGACTGATGATGCCCGCTCGCGAAGATTCCGGCGCTTGGATTTGGTTGACGCGCTCGATGGAATTCGCGCGTAGAGGCGAAGGCCTGGCCAGCCCCAATCCCATCGTCGGCGCGGTGTTGGTCCGGGGGAACGAAGTGGTGGGCGAAGGTGCTCACACTTATGAGGGAATGCGGCACGCGGAGATTATTGCCCTCGAAGCAGCTGGCAAGAAGGCGCGCGGCGCGACACTCTACGTAAATCTCGAACCCTGCTGCACCACTGGCCGCACGGGCCCTTGCACAAAGGCGATCATAGCGGCGGGCGTGCGTCGCGTAGTCGCGGCGATGGCCGACCCGAACCCCGCGGTCTCCGGCCGCGGCTTTCGCCAGTTGCGCAAGGCCGGGATCGAAGTGGAAATCAGCGACATCGGCGGCCACGCTCACAAATTGAACGAGTCCTTCGCAAAGTGGATTCACACCGGGCAGCCGTTCGTCACCCTGAAGACCGCTATCACCCTCGATGGCCAAGCGGCGCTGCTGCGTGTTGGCCGCGCGCGCCGTCGGCCCTGGATCACGTCCGAGGAGTCGCGCCGCGAAGTCCATCGTATGCGCCACGCTTCGGACGCCATTCTCACCGGCATCGGCACCATTCTCGCCGACGATCCCCTGCTCACTGATCGCTCCGGCCTCCCTCGCCGCCGCAATTTGCTGCGCGTCGTGCTCGACAGCAAACTCCGCCTGCCGCTTCGCTCCCGCCTCGCGCGCTCCGCCGAAGGCGACGTGCTCGTCTTCACTGCGGCGCTCGCGAATTCTGCGCGCGCCCGCCGGCTCCGCGATGCCGGCGTCGAAATTGTTCGCGTCCCGGCGCGCGGGAGCAAGCTCGATCTTCGCGCCGTGATGCGCGAGCTCGGCCGGCGCGAGATCCTGAGCGTCATCCTCGAATCCGGCCCAACTCTGAATCGCGCCGCGCTCGAGGCGGGAATTGTGGATAAGATGAGGCTGTTCGTTGCGCCGAGGATCGCCGGCGCGCGCGCGGCGCTGCCAGCGTTTGCGGGCTGGGGCATGACGAAACCGCACGCGCTACAAAATGTCACGTCCCAGACGTTTGGCCCAGACATCTCGATTGAGGGATACTTGCGCGATGTTTACCGGAATCATTGAAGCCGTCGGCCGGATCGAAGCAATCGAAAGCGTGGAAGGGGGCGCGCGCCTCCGCGTTCACGCCGGATCGCTCGCGGAAACCCTGCACGTCGCGAGCAGCATCGCAGTCAACGGCTGCTGCCTGACCGTCGTCGCGCTCGATGGCCAAGTCTTCTCCGCCGATCTTTCCGGAGAAACGCTGCGCCGCACCTCGTTCGGTGAATCGAAAGCCGGCTCGCGCGTCAATCTGGAGCGCCCGCTGCGCGCCGGACAGGAATTGGGCGGCCATTTCGTCCAGGGCCACGTGGACGGCGTGGGCCGCGTCACGCGCCTTGACGCCGAGGGCGCGAACTGGTGGCTCGGCGTGCGCGTGCCTCCCGAACTTGCGCGTTACGTCGCGATGAAAGGATCGATCGCGATTGACGGCATCAGCCTCACCGTCGCGGGCTGGCACGATGGCGTCGTCGAGATCGCCATCATCCCCTTCACCTACGCGCAAACCGACATCCGAGGTCTCGCCGTCGGCGACCCCGTAAATCTCGAGTGTGACATCCTGGCGAAGTACGTCGAGCGCATGATGCAGTCCGAGAGCGTCCCGGCGGCCTCCCGCCTCACCATCGCCCGCTTGAAAGAGGAAGGTTTCTAGCCCCGCGCTTCGCGCGCCTTCTGCCACGCGCCCCGGAAATACAGTACCAACCCCAGCAAGATGAATCCCGCGGTCCCGCCGATGAGCTTCCCCTCGAACATCCACACGCTTCTTGCCTCGCCCGGCGGAATCATGGAAAGGGCGATCCCGCCCAGCACCACCAGAAAGCCCAGCGCTCCCGCGATCCACACCCCGGGTTTTCCGCCCGGAATCAGCACGATGTTTTCGTTGCGCGCCCGCTTCCCGCGATAGGCCAGCCGGATCACCGCCGCAAACATGTAGAGAAACGGAATGAAGTACAAAATGACGGTCGCATCCACAAGTATCTGATACGCACCGTTCACCGTCTCGTTCAACTGAATGAGCAGGAGAATGATTCCCGAGATCACCGCCTGCACCAGAATCGACACCCACGGCGTCTTCCATCTTGGGTGAATCCAGCTGAACGCCGCCGGCATGTAGCGGTCCACGCCCACCACAAACGGCACCCTCGCCACGCCTGCCACGGTTGAGCCTACCCCGCCCGCGTTGCCGAACGTCACCAGAATCGCCGCGATGATTCCGAACGCGCCGATCTTCAGCGTCGTGGACGCCACCGTCAGCGCCTGAAACACGCCGCTTTTCGGGTCCACGCTCGCCGCCGGCAAAATCCCAAGCAGCGCGACGGTCCCGATCGTGTACATGAACGCGATCAACACGCCCGACCCCAGAATCGCCCGCGGGAACGTCCGCCGCGGATCGCGCACCTCTTCGCTCATCGCCGAACAGAGCTCGAGACCCGTGAACGCAAACGCAATCTGCGGCCAAAAATTCACCGTCGCCCAATTCCACTTCGGCACAAGGCTCGCCAACGTGGAGTGCTCCGCTGCCCCTCCGTGCACGTACCACAGATAACCCGCCAGCCCCACCAGCATCAGCAACGGCACGTACGTCCCTACGCCGCCCGCGTTCTGCAGCCACTTGCCCACATTCAATCCAATGATGTTGAGCAAGACTGCGACAATAAGAATTGCGAACGAGCACCAAAGAAGAAATGTCCGATTCTGCGCCAAGTGCGCCGCGCCGCTTCCCCCCACGTACGCGGACATCGCCGCGCTCGCCATCAGTAGGCCGGGGAAATAAAAAAACGTGTACACCCAGTACGTCCATCCCGTCACGAAGCCGTGGAATTCGCCGAACGCCTGCTTGACCCACGCATAGATCCCGCCTTCGTCCGGATACCGCGTGGACAATTCGAGGATCACCAGCGACGACGGCAAAAAGAAAAAGATCGCCGACAAGATCCACAGGCTGATCGAGGATGTGCCGTTGTGCGCCGCGGCCGCAATCCAGCGCGGCCCCAGCACGGTCGCGATATTGAAGAGCAGCACGTCCCAGAAACCCATGACGCGCCGCAACTGCGATTTCGGACTGGAGACGCCCGCTTGGCTCACAGCGTGACGTCCAGCGCGGGTACGAGCTCGTCCTGCAAACGAAAGTTCCTGAGATAAGGGTCGGTCGAAGCTTCAAACTCGGCCCACGGCCCGAAAAACGATACGCGCCCTTCTTGCAAGAATACCAGCCTGTCCGCCAGCTTCTTGGCCAGGTGCGTGTCGTGCGTCACCACCACCGACGTCTTGTGAAACGCCTGCTTCAGCTTCAGAATCAGGTCGCTCGTGTGCGTGGCCATGATCGGATCCACCATCGTAGTCGGCTCGTCGTAGAGGATCGCTTCCGGATCATCCGCCAGCGCGCGAGCGATCGCCACGGCCCGTTTCGTGCCGGTGCTGATTTCGGAAGGCAGCTTGTCCTCAAGCTGCGAGATTTCCAGCATCGCCGAGAGTTCCTCCACGCGCGCAGCCATTTCCTCCTCGGTCCAGCCTTCCCGGCTCTGCAGTGGAAACGCGATATTCTCCGCCACCGTCAGCGAATCGAACAGCGCGCCCGATTGAAAGACCATCGTCACCCGCCGTCGGAGCCCCGCCAGTTCCCGCTCTCCCCAATCCGTAATGTCTTCGCCCGCCACGCGGATCCGCCCGGAGTCGGGCTTCAAGAATCCCAGAATATGTTTCAGCGTGACCGATTTCCCCACGCCGCTTCGTCCCATAATCACGCACGTCTCGCCGCGCTCGACATCAAAGCTCACGTCGTCGAGCACCTTGCGGTCCTCAAACGATTTGCTGACATGGTCGAATTCGATGTACGCCTCGCTCATCGGACGCACCTGCCTCTACACCCGGCGTTTCCTTCAAGCTTCATCGCGCCCCTATTCTTCCCAAGGCCTGCGGCAGAATCAAACGATTTTCTTCGGCAGGTCTGAATTCGGTGACCGGAGGCGCGCGGAACACCCGGTTCAATCATTGATAATAAGCCACTCAAGTCTATCGAGCGCCCAGTTTGGACTTAAATCCTTATTTTACAATAGCTTAGGCTGGACTACTCCATGAGTTTCTCTCAGGCCCTCCGCAATTCCCTCTTGACAAGCCCCCCAGCCCTCCCTATATTAGCACTCGTCCGGGAGGAGTGCTAAATACCTCGGACGCTCTCGTTGCGATAGATCCTCACCGCTCGAATGGAGGAATTAGAACGATGGCTGTCAACGTCACACCCCTGCACGACCGCGTTTTGGTCAGGCGGGTCGAAGAGAAGGAGTCCGTGAAGGGAGGCATCATCATTCCCGACTCGGCCAAGGAGAAGCCCCAAGAAGGAGAAGTAATCGCTGTCGGCGCCGGGAAAATCGAAAAGGGTCAGCGCGTCCCTCTCGATGTGAAGGTGGGCGACCGCATCCTGTTCGGCAAGTACAGTGGCTCCGAAATCCGTGTCGATGACGAAGAGTACCTGATCCTCCGCGAAGAAGAGATTCTCGCGAAGTTGACGGGCGCCGCCAAGGCCGCTTCGAGTCGCAAGTAACCTTTCCCTCGCGCGGATCATCCGCCCCCGGCGGACAGACCCTTGCGAGGCTTGCAACTGGCAACTCTTAGGGTTCGCAAATCTTAGAGGAGGAAGAAGTTTATGGCGAAGCAAATCGTGACTGGTGAGAATTCCCGCCAGTCCATCCTTCGCGGCGTAAACATCCTGGCCGACGCGGTGAAAATCACCCTCGGCCCCAAGGGACGTAACGCCGTGATCGAAAAGAAGTTCGGTTCCCCCGTCATTACCAAGGACGGCGTGACCGTTGCCAAGGAGATCGAACTCAAGGATCCGCTCGAGAACATGGGGGCGCAGATGGTTCGCGAGGTCGCCTCGAAGACCTCCGACGTGGCCGGCGACGGCACCACCACCGCAACCGTGCTCGCACAAGCGATCTTTCGCGAGGGCGTCAAGACTGTCGCCGCAGGCGCCAGCCCCATGGCTCTCAAGCGCGGCATCGAGCGCGCCGTTGAAGTCGCGGTAGAAGAAATCAAGAAGCTCCATCGCGACGTCAAGGGCGAGATGATCGCCCAGGTCGGCACGATTTCCGCAAATAACGACCGCCAGATCGGCAGCATCATCGCTGAAGCTATGAAGAAAGTCGGCAAGGACGGCGTCATCACCGTCGAGGAATCCAAGACGATGGAGACGACGCTCGAAGTGGTCGAAGGCATGCAGTTCGACCGCGGCTACCTCTCCCCTTACTTCATCACCGATCCGGAGCGCATGGAGTGCACCATCGAGGATGCCCGCATCCTCATCCACGAAAAGAAGATCAGCTCCATGAAGGATCTTCTTCCCCTTCTCGAGCAGATTGCCAAGATGGGCAAGCCGCTGTTGATCATCGCCGAGGACGTCGAGGGAGAGGCCCTCGCCACCCTGGTGGTCAATAAGCTCCGCGGCACCTTGCAGTGCGCCGCGGTCAAGGCTCCCGGTTTCGGCGATCGACGCAAGGCCATGCTCGAAGACATCGCCACCCTCACCGGAGGCAAGGCCATCACCGAGGATCTCGGCATCAAGCTCGAAAACGTCAAGATCGAGGACCTCGGCCGCGCCAAGAAGGTGACGATCGATAAGGACAACACCACTCTCGTCGAGGGCGGGGGCAAGACCGCTGAGATCGAGGGCCGCGTCAAGCAGATTCGGACGCAGATCGAGGACACCACCTCCGATTACGACCGCGAAAAGCTGCAAGAGCGCCTCGCCAAGCTCGTCGGCGGCGTTGCTGTCATCAAAGTCGGCGCCGCAACCGAAGTCGAACTCAAGGAGAAGAAGGCCCGCGTCGAAGACGCCATGCACGCCACACGCGCCGCAGTCGAGGAAGGCATCGTGGCGGGCGGCGGCGTCGCTTTGATTCGTTGCCTCGGCGCGCTGGACAAGTTGAAGACTGAAGGCGATGAGGCCATCGGCGTCAACATCGTCAAGCGCGCGCTCGAGGAGCCCATGCGCCAGATCGCGCAGAATGCGGGCGCCGAGGGTGCCGTCATCGTCGGACGGGTCCGCGAATCGAAGGACCCCGATTTCGGTTTCGACGCCGAGGCGGGCGAATTCGCAGACTTAATCAAGGCCGGCGTGGTTGACCCCGCGAAGGTCACCCGGCTCGCCTTGCAAAACGCCGCTTCCATCGCCGCCTTGATGCTCACCACCGAAGCTCTGGTGGCCGAAATCAAGGAAGAAGATAAGAAGGCCATGGGCGCCGGCGCCGGTGGCCCCGGCGGCATGGGCGGCATGTACTAAACCAGTTCCGTCGGCAGGCCGTCGCGCCGTTCCTGCGGCGACTCGCCGAAGCAGCAACAATCACGGGGCGCTCGATTCTCTTTCCGGATCGAGCGCCCCGTTTATCTTGCGGGAATCTCCACCGTGGTGTAAGTCCCGGGCTTTGCGGAATTGACCGCGTCGACAATCCGCAGCATCACAGGACGCAACAGGCGCCATCTGCTTCTGCTGAGAACCACAATCGCGAGTTTCCGGCCTTGCAAGTTCTGTTGGTAGCGAAGATTCGTATCGGTCGTGAGAAGCACGTCGTAGCCGGCTTCCTCTGCCACGCGCAACAATTCGCCGTTGAGTAAGGTACTCCAGCCTTGTTCTCTTGCCGTCCGGACAGTATGTCCCTCCAGGGCCTCTCGAATTGCAATCGGAGTTCCTTGGTCTAGCAGGATCAGCATTACTCGATGAAGGCCGATGCTTCCAGACTCTGGGCGGTGAAATTCAGGACAGCGTTCACCTGTTCGCGGGTCAGACCATCAAACAGCGCCACGATTTGGTCGATGGTGAGGCCATCCTCGAGATTCTCGAAGACAACCGCGACCGGCAGACGGGTTCCGCGGAATACCCAGGCGCCCCCAACTTTACCCGGCACGCTTTCTACCGCCGTACATTTTGACCAGTCCAGTCCCATCGGAATCCCTTTGTGCCCATTGTAACTGAAAACTCCGCCAGGCACATGGCAGAGCCCCAAATAGCGAGCGGGCTTGCCGGCTGCCCTCCGTCGCGTAGTTGGCAAACGTTGGATTCTTCCCAAGCTCCCCCACTCGCCATTCGAAATAATTTCCACATGCGTCAACATGCTTTTCCATTGACACCGTTGATACCCCCTGCTACCCTGCTCCGTGTTGGTCGTTCCTCATCCCGGCCTGATTCTGACCTCAGTTTCTCGGTTCTTGTCCCTCCCCATCCGTGTTCATCTGTGTCCATCTGTGGTTACGGTTTCCCCTTCCCCGCTCCCCAAACTTGCACCATTTTTGTGCAACTCAAAAGTGATACACAGCAAAGGATTTAGCGCGCCCATAAGCCCTTTAGAATCAGCACATACAAATTCGCACCGCGTTTTTCGTATCTCACTGAAAACAGGCAGCTTCATGCAGGATGATTTACTTGGCTAAAGTTCAAGAAGCACGTTACCCTCGACTTGAAATCAGGCGACCACTACGCAAGGGGTCGTTAGCGCGAGGGTGTTCCATGACGATTGGCGTTGGGTTTCTTTGCCGAGATGGAATCGTGATTGGTTCCGACCGTCAAATGACCGTGCAAGACAGCCATACATTCACCCAAGAAAAGACAGATAGTTTCAGCACTGAACAAGGATTAGTGGCATGGACTTATGCAGGAATGGGTGACACAGGAAAGCTCTTCCGAGACCAAATAAGAGAACGCTTCGCGTCCACAGTTGATCGTTCCCGTCTTTCGGTCACGGCCTATATGCAAGACGTTTTGAAGCGAGTAACCAAGAAAGAAGAGCCGTTTTATACCTTGCTTGGATTTTGCCCTTCTGGGGGAGACGGTCATTTCCTTTTGATGTCCAATGGAACAGACGTGGTCAATGTGGACCGCAGTGAGATCATCGGCGGTGGCGACTCATCGCTTTTGAGATTCCTTCGACAGTTGTACTTGTATTTTCCCTTTACTCCGACTCTTACTCAGGGAGCATATTCCGCAGTCTACTCCATTTCACAAGCCGCAAAATTTGAAGGACAGTGGTGCGGTGGTGGGATAGATGTTTGGGCAATTGGCACAAAGGGGAAAAGTTTTGTAGTGACGCCCGGAGTCGCGGACAAATGGCAGAAATATATGGATGGAGTTGAATTCAAATTCTATGCTCTTCTCCGAGTCTTAACTGACGACGAAATGTCAGACAAACGAAAAACTGATGAGTGGAAGGATTTCCGGGAAAATGTAGCCCGGTTTTGCGTACAAATATGCCCAAACCAATCAAACACTTTTCAATAGTTCAATTAGTGCGTCGTAGTCTGACGCGTCGTGCCGAACTTCGGGAGCCGTTATTTCCTGAAATCGAGCACGGTGTCTATTCAAGATCGGAACGAATTTCCCTTCGCTCAATTCTTGAAGGGAATCCCGTACGGAAGCAATCTCGTTCCCCAGCATCGCGCAATAAAGGTGGTCGTCCTTTGCTAGTTGCGCCAATGCTAAAACAACATCGCGTAAAGTCTTCTCGTTCATAGCCATGCTCCTATGCGGTTAACTTTTGGAAAGTCAAAAGAGGCGCCGTAACCATATGGCGAAGCGTATCAACGAATAGGCTTGAGTTCTTCCGGCGATTGAACCGGAACGTCATTTCTTGGAGATAGGCCGCGAGATGCTTTGCGCTGACGTTGTGCCAAGTACCCATGATGCCGCGCTTGCTGAAGGCAGACTCGACCGTGTTCGTGCGAATATCGCCAGCCGCGTATTGCTTGGTATGGCAAATCGTGCCGGGTGCCCCGCCTTTGCGTGGTTTTGCAAAGGTGGGGAGTTTTCCAAAGCTCCCCGCTCCCTATTCGAAATAATTTCCACATGCGTCAACATGCTTTCTTATTGACAGAGTTGATACTCCCTGCTACCCTGCTCCGTGTTGGTCGTTCCCCATCCCGCCCTGACTCCGACCTCAGTTTCTCGATTCTTGTCCCTTCCCATCCCTGTTCATCCGCGTCCATCGGTGGTTGCTCGCATTCGGCCAGGACTGCGAGTCCCCAGCGAGCCCTACAAGGGGCGAGTCGAGGGACCTTCCGCGCTCCCCAATCTTGCACCATTTTTGTGCAACTCAAAAGTGATACAGAGGAAAGGACTTAGCGCGCCCATAAGCTCTTTAGAATCAGCACTTACAGACTCGCGCTTCATTTTTCGTATCTCGTTGAAAATAAACGGTCGCCAAGTCCTTTATAATCAGCACTTACGTGTTTTTTCGCTGCAAGTCCTTTGGATTCAACACTTACACAAAAACAGGGCGGGGGGGGCCCTTCCAGAAAGCTTCTCCAACTCCCGCCAACATCCATCGGCGAGCTTCGCCTTGCCCGCGCAGGCCCGCGCACGGCCTCAACTTGCGCTCCTTCGCCGAATACGCTACAAACGAAGTCTCTCGACCCGGGTTTTTGGGGGCCGCCATCACTGGGGGAACAGGGAATGTTCCGGGATAGCGTAGAACGGGCGTCGAAGCGTGCGTGTGCGCCGCCGCGAGTTACTGCCATCTATCGAATTGTGGCGGGCGCGCTGGTTTTTCTCGGCGCGGCGTTCATCGTCTGGCAGCCCGTCCTGGCCTACGACGATCAGCTCAAGCAACTCGCTGCGCAACTCGCCGATTCCATCTCGAAATCCGGCAAGAAGACGGTCGCGGTCGCAGATTTCACCGACCTTGATGGCAACGTCACGGAGCTCGGCCGCTTCCTTGCCGAGGAAACGTCCGCAGACCTCGCCTCGACCGCCGGCGCGGCGAAAGATTTCGAGGTCATTGACCGCACGCAGCTCAGGGCCACGCTCAAGCGGGCCGGCCTGGCGATGAACGGCGTCCTCGACCCGCAGACCGTGAGCAAATTGGGCGATGCGGCGGGCGTGCAAGCCGTCGTCACGGCTACGCTCACGCCTTTCGCCGACCACATTCACCTGTCTGCGCGGGTCCTTGACGAATCGAACTCCGCGATCCTCGCGACCTCATCCGAGGACATTCCGCGCTCGAAAGACCTGAACGATTTGCTCGCCGGGGGCGGCCCCTCCGCGCCCATCCCGCCGGCCGCAGCCACCACTTCAGCCGCGCCAGCCGCTGCCACGCCTCCGCCTGCAACGTCTGCCGCGCCTGCGCCCGCGCCTACCACCCCAGCCGCGCCGGCCGCACCGGCCACCGCGCCCGCTTCTGCACCCGAGACACCAGGCGCAACGCCCCCGCCAGCGGCGAGTTCGGCGCCTGCGTCTGCGCCCAGCGCCGCGCCCGCTACTGCGCCTCCGGCCACGAGGCCGCCGGAGCACGGCGCTCCCAGACCTGCGCCGCCCGCGGAACCGTCGCTCACGGGTGTCGGCAGCGTCGCGACGGATTCTTACCGGGTGACGGTGAAATCGTTGCAGCGATACGCTGGCGGCAGCATCGGCGTCACCCTCGAATTTACCGGCCTCTCTCGCTTCACGTTTCAGCTCGCAATGGTGCGCGGCGGCACCTATCTTACCGACGAATATGGCGTTCGCTGGGAGATGAGCCAAATTGACTCTGCCGGAATCTTCAACGTGAAAATGACCGGAGTCGGCGGCATCTGGCGCGGTGTGTCGCTCGCATCCGGTACGACGATTCGGACGACGCTGGTCTTCAATCCACCCGGCCAGCCGCGCGGCGAAGTATTTTCGTTGACGATGCTCGAATTTCGCCCCAGGCCGAATCGCCGGATCGAGATTCTCGAGCTGAGATGATGCCTTCTGGTACGCGCCGGCGATTCTGACAATCCTCGTGCGGGCGGTTGAGCTATGATTTCATTTGAGCACCGGCATTCATGGAACGGAGTCTGGAAAGTTCGCGATGAACGAAAATCACATCCAGTTTGCCACGGTTGAGGAAGCCCTCGAAGAGATTCGCCAGGGCCGCCAGATCGTGATCGTGGACGACAAGGACCGCGAGAACGAAGGCGACTTGGCCATGGCGGCGGAGAAGGTCACGCCGGAAGCCATCAACTTCATGGCAAAGTACGGCCGCGGCCTGATTTGCCTGAGCCTCACCGAAGCGCGCTGCGAAGAATTGAACCTGCCGCCGATGTCGCCGGTCAATACTTCCAATTACGGCACGGCCTTTTGTGAATCCATCGACGCGCGGCGCGGCACGACGACCGGAATCAGCACTGCCGATCGCGCCACCACAATTCGCGCCGCCATCGATCCGGCCACGCGCCCTTCGGATTTGGCTCGCCCGGGCCACGTTTTCCCGCTGCGCGCGCGGCGCGGCGGCGTCCTCGTGCGCGCCGGGCAAACCGAAGCCTCGGTGGATTTGGCGCGTATCGCGGGCCTCTACCCCGGCGCGGTCATTTGCGAAATCATGAACGACGACGGCACGATGGCGCGCCTGCCGCAGCTTGCCAGATTCTGCCGGGCGCACGGCCTGAAGCTCCTCACCATCGCCGACCTGATTCGCTATCGCATGCGGCACGAACGCTACGTCCGCCGCGTCGCCGAATCCGTCCTCCCGACGCGTTACGGCGATTTCCGGATGATCGTTTATTCCTCGGAAGTCAACGGCGACCAGCACATCGCGCTCATTCGCGGTCTATCTTCAGCAGCCGGCCTGCCCGAGGAAGCGCCGTTGGCTGCGCAAGAGAAAACGCCCGATGCGCCGCCGCTGGTTCGCGTCCACGCGCATTGCCTCGCGGGCGACGTTTTTGCCTCGTCCGCCTGCGATTGTTACGAATTGGTCCAGCGTTCGCTGGAAGCGATCGTGGCCGATGGCCGCGGCGTTTTCGTCTATCTCCACGTGGGCGCGCGCAGTTTGGGCGTCGAGCCCGCCGCGACCTCCGGCCAGTTGCCGGGCATTCTCTTTCATTCCCGCAATCAGCCCCCGCAACCCGCTCGCGCAGAGGCCGAGCCGGCTTGCCAGCAGAGATTGCAGTACGAGAGCGGAATCGGCGCGCAGATCTTGATCGATCTGGGCCTCACATCGATTCGCGTTCTCACGAACCACCCGCGGAAAGTTGTCGCCTTGGAAGGATACGGCCTGCGGATTGCCGAGCAGGTGCCGATTCCCGTCGCCGCTTCTCTTCCTTCCCGCAGCCGCTCGTAAATTTCAGCCGGAGCGCAAAGCGATTCCCGGCGCCAACAAGCGAGGCAGCGAAGACGATTTCGGTGGCGGCACGACAATCACGTACGGCCGAATCGCCTCGAGTTTTCTCTTGCTGATTCCGTGGATGGCGAGCAGATCTTCCACGCGGCGAAACGGCCCGCTTTTCTCGCGAAACGCAACAATCGCCGCTGCTGTCGTTGGTCCGATTCCCGGCAATTGCTGCAGTTCGTCCGCGGTGGCTGTGTTCAGATCGAGCGGTTTTGACGGCGGCTGCTTCGCGCCACTCGCGCTCGCCGCGAGCAGAGCGGCCGCACAGGCAACAACCAGGAATTTGCCGGTACCTTGACGCCGCATCGCAGTTTCCTTGCTTCTCCGCTTCCTTGCTTCCCTGTTTCCTTGCGTTCTCGTTTCCTTGCCGCGCAGAACTTCTCGCTCAGATCCGATTGCC
>Ga0187769_10000695_pt1 | contig 18592 bp, 15 predicted proteins | sample 0116_SJ02_MP02_1_FD_133140 | JGI IMG/M metagenome (GOLD analysis project Ga0187769, IMG submission 133140) | Tropical peat soil microbial communities from peatlands in Department of Meta, Colombia - 0116_SJ02_MP02_10_MG | ecosystem: Environmental > Terrestrial > Soil > Wetlands > Peat | place... | reverse complement strand
GCGCTCGAACACAGCCTTTCGGTGCGGGGGGTGCGGTGGCGCATCGAGGCTCTGCGGACAGGAAAGTCGTTTGCGGAAATCGTGCTCATGCACAGCCTGCTGTATCGTGTGGAGCAGGTCTTTCTGATTCATCGCGAGACAGGCCTGGCTCTGGGTCACGTCACGGCGGCGTCGATTGCGGCACAGGATCCTTCGTTGGTTGCAGGAATGCTTTCGGCGATTCAGCAGTTCGTTCGCGACTCTTTCGCTTCTCCTGGCCAAGAGTCTCTCGATAGCATGACCGTAGGCGGGTTGGAAGTATGGATTGAGGATGGGCCACACGCGGTCATTGCTGCGGTCCTTCGCGGTCACGCGCCGGCCGACTATCGCGTCGCGCTGAAGCAGGCGCTGGAAGCCATTGAAGGAGAGTTCGGTGCAGCACTCGCCAATTTTCAGGGCGATACCGGCCCGTTCCGCGCAGCCGAGCCGCGTCTCGAGACTCTCTTGGTGACGCATTACCGCGAAAGGTCGGCCTCGGCTCGCAGGCCATGGATGGCAATTGCTCTAGGAGCACTGCTCGTGGGCATCGTGACGGGATGGATCTCCCACGCCGTCTACCAGAATCACCAGTGGTCTAAGTTTGTGCGCTCACTCTCACAACACCCGGGCATCGTGGTCACCTCCTACGGAAAATCCGGCGGGCACTGGCACATTCGAGGATTCCGCGATCCGCTGGCGAGCGACCCGGCCAGTGATCTGACACGCTCTGGGCTGGATGTCCGCAAAGCCGATCTCGAATTTGCTCCCTTCTATTCGCTCGACGACGCGATTGTGACCGAGCGGGCAGCGAGCCTGCTGGTACCGCCTCCTGGAGTGACGCTAACAGAACGAACGGGGACGCTCGCGGCTTCGGGCATCGCATCGTCGGCCTGGATGGCTCGGTTTTATGAGCGCGCCCCTCTGATTGCTGGTGTTTTGTTTGTCGATACCACCAAGCTCCGCAACAGTGAAGTTGCTTCGCTCGAGTCAACCGTTCTCACGTTTCCTCTCGGGCGCGCGGAACTCGACTCCGGCCAGCAGGACGTCGTCGCTCGGACCGAGCGCGATCTAAGTGCCATTCGCCAATACGCCGATCGCACCAACCAGCAAGCCACGGTTTCAATCGTCGGGCACACGGATTCATCGGGTGTCGAAAGCTCCAATCAGGTGCTGAGCGACCAGCGAGCGGCTGCCATTGCCGTGATCCTCCTGCGCGACGGGGTTCCCAAGAGAGTGCTCATCCCGCGCGGAGTGGGAACCGCACAACCCCTTCGCACCGAACAAAGCGACGAAGCCCAGCACGTCAATCGCAGTGTCACATTCCACGTCAACCTCTCGCCGGTTTCTTCGGCGCCCTGATCGGGTCGACCGAATGCTGCAAAAGAAAATTTGCATGCTCGGGTCCTTCTCAGTGGGCAAGACCAGCCTGGTGAGGCGCTTTGTGGAGAGCATTTTCGACGAGACATATCAAACCACCATCGGCGTGAAAGTGGACAAAAAAGTAGTGTCAGTCGATCAAAAAGACGTGACGCTGGTCCTTTGGGATATTCATGGCGAGGACGTTTTTCAGAAGATGCGCATGAACTACCTCCGAGGTATGTCCGGCTATTTGTTAGTCGTCGATCCTACCCGAAGGCAGACCCTAGAGGACGCTTTGGCGCTCCAAACGCGCGTCCAGGAAGCCATGGGCCCAATCCCATGGATTCTTGTTCTCAACAAATGTGACCGGATCGCTGAATGGGAAATCGATCTTGAACGGATCGGCGCGTCCGAGCGAAACCGGCAGGCTGTTGTCCGAACGAGCGCCAAGACCAGTGAAGGTGTCGAGGAGGCGTTCTGGCGTCTCGCCCAGGCTATGCTACATTCGCCGTGCTGAGGTCTGCTCGTCATGCCGCCTGAGTCCATTTATGATGCGTGGCTCGCCCACGAAGCCCTGGCGCTGTTTGAATTTCGCGGGGGCGGCGTTTTCGAACCGCTCGCGCCGCTTCCCGCATGGTGCGTTTCGCTTTGGCAGGTAGGCCAAGACGAATCTGTCCGCCTCGCAGAAAAATCTCCATTCCTTGAAAACTTTTTAGCGGAGGCAGAAGAGTTTTGGACCTCCCCAACGCGGGGGGCTCGGAACTCGGGCTACTGGGTGGAGCAGGATTCTCAAGGGCAGCAATACCCGCTGGAAGCCTCGGCAATTTGGTTGGCGGGCAAGCGTGTTCTCACGGTTCGCAGCCTTCCCGGCGCTTATCGAGGGCAGCAGCGGCTGTTTCAAACCGCGCGCGAAGCGCTGCTCACGCATGAGCGGTTGCTGCGCGAAATTGAAAAAAAGGAGATCCTCCTCCACTGCATCATCCATGATCTTTCCCAACCACTCACGTCCATGCGCAGCTGCTTCGATCTTTTGCTCGGCAAAGTGGCTCCCGACGTTGCGAAATTTGTGATGACGGGTCACCGCGAATCCCAACGCCAGGAACGCATGATCCGCGGGATTCTAGAGGCCTTTTCAGCCGATCTCGCAGGAGATCAATCTTCCACCCAGGCAGCGGCTCCCTCCGCGGACTTGGTCTCCTGCGCCCGACGGGCCGTCGAGCAATTTGCTCCCGCGTTCACGCAGCGCGGCATCCAACTCATCCTTGCCCCGTATTGGGATTCTGAGCGCGGCTCCCGCGTTGTCGGTGATGCGCCTCGCGTGGATCGCATTTTCGGAAACCTGCTCGAGAATGCCCTGCGCCACAGTCCGACCGGCTCGACCGTGGAGGTCAGCTTGGAAGATGGAGGTCCGGTGATGACGGCGTTTGTAGATGATCAAGGCCCCGGCCTTCCCAAAGACTCTTCTCGCGATCACCTATTTGCGCTTTTTAGCAAAGCAGGGGACCATCCGGGAAAGGCCGGCCTCGGCCTTTACTTCTGCAAGATGACGGTGGAGCGCTGGGGCGGGGCGATCGGTGCGGAGAATCGGGCCGAAGGAGGCTCGCGCTTCTGGTTTCGTCTTCCGCGCGCGTCCCAAGAATCCGCCACCCGATCGGTTGCTACAGATGTGAAATCTCCTGCCGCGCCCCTTTCGCTCGAAACTGCGTGGAAGCCCGTGGACAAAGCGCGGCACATTGTCGTGGCGGATGACGACGAAATCAGTCGCGAAATGGTCGTCGAGGTTCTGCGCGCCCGCGGTCATAGAGTGACCGGCGTGGTCGATGGCCGTGCGGCTCTCGCTGCGTTTGAGCGTATCAAACCCGAGGTCTTGGTCGTCGATCAGCACATGCCCGAGATGGACGGACTGGCCGTGGCCCGGGCGATTCGCCAGAAAGAAAGACAGACCGGCGCAGCGCGGGTGACCTTGATTGGACTAAGCGGCAATGCTTCCGGCGAAGACGAACTACACGCTTTGGAAGCGGGTATGGACGCACTTCTCGGAAAACCGTTCGAGCCCAACACGCTTTTTCAGGCTATCGAGCGTCCGGTGGAAGCGTCTCGCCCGGCGGCTCTACCGACGATCACCGCGCCGCCAGAGGATCTGCGCTCTCATCTCACGCGCATGACAGGAGGCGACGAAAAACTCGCGCGCAAGCTTGTCGCGGGCTTTCTTGCAGACTTCCCAACCAAGCTTTCTGCGATTGAGCGCGCTGTTTCTCATAGGGATGCGGACGGGCTCGCGTCGTCGGCGCATGCTCTCCGAGGCGCCTTTTCCCTTTTCGACGCGCGCCAATCCGGCCTGGCCGCCCGCAACCTCGAAGCCATGGGCCGCGATCATCGCTTCGAGGGGGCAGCGGAAGAGTTCCGCACGTTATCGGCTGACCTCAGCCGTCTCGAAGGCGAACTCCGAGCCCTTTTTCCTCCCTCATCATCTCCGACAAAACCCTCGCGCGGCCGCGCTCGCTCCCACAAGAAGCCTTGATGGCTCTATCCGGTAACGAGCTTTTCAAGTGCCGTCAGCCGAACCAACAGTGGTTTCAGTTCCTCCGCCCCAATCCGCTCGGAGCAGCCCTTCACCACGTTCTGGCCACGTGCAAAGAGCGTTTTGCGGAGAGTGGCATCCTCGCTGCTGATGGCGATGTCAGCAAGGGCGCGCAGGAGACGAAGGCTGACCGCCACGTCGCCCATTGAGTACATTCGAATTTGCTCGAAGGCCGAGTCCAACAGCCGTTCGAAATCGATCCATTCGATGCTGACGCGCGCGACGCCGCCCAGGTCATATAAGCGCGATTCCGGTGGCTCCCGGGAGGCAAAACGGATCAGGATGCGGCTTAGCTGATCGACGCATCCGATGGCGGTGGTGGGATCATTCACGGCCGGTGAGATCGCTTTCAGCGCAATATCCACCATCTGCAGAACGCCAAATTCGATGTCCTGTTGCAACGTGCGCGTGGGCCCGAAGTCGAACGCGGCCCGGAACGCGGCGGCGGCCTCGGTGGAAAGGCGTTCGGCTTTATTCACCATGAGTAGGGGAGTGCCCGCCGGCACATACTGGCCGATCCGGCGAACCAGGCGAACCTTCACGTGGCGGGATGTTGCAAGCGCGAGAAGCTGCTTCAAATCAACAAACCGAATGTAGCCTGACTCGTTGCTCACAAGAGGCGTTTTCCAGCTCACGGGCTCGGTGGCGTCACTGGTTTCCAGATGGACCTGCCGGCGCGGCCTTGGCATCACTTCATCGATGGCCGCCTCCGTTTCCGACGCGATCCTGTCCACAATGTGGTTCACACTGATGGCAGTTGAAATATGATGAATAAAAAATAGCAGCAAGCCCACACAGGCAATCGCCAGTATGATCGCGCCGATAACAGTCACAACCGGCGCGAACGGACGCGGCAGCGCATGAGCCGCCGGCAGCGCCAGCATGCAATAAAGAAAGGTTCCGAGGAAAATGCCAAGCGTCCACTGGGTAATGCGGTCGCGCGCAAAGCTGACCAGGATGCGTGGTGAAAACTGCATCGATGCGAGCGTCAGCGTCATCAGCAGGATCGCGAAAACGATGGAAACAACGGTCATGGTGGAGGTGGCGATGTTGCTGAGGATGACTTGCGCCACTTGAGGGTCGGCGTGAGAAAGGAAAAGTACACGGGGCACCCAGTCGCCGATGGAAGGATTCAACTCCTCGGTCCAGGACAGCACGGCACCAGCCAGGCCGAGCACGAGAGCAATGAGCACCGGGCGAATTAAAAATCCGCCACGCAGGTTGTATACGATATGGCGAAAGAGGAGCCGCAGGCGTTCGATCACAGTTCTGTTCTGTGAAAAATTCTCGAAACGACGAGACCGAATGCGAGCCATTCCCCGCCAGGCCCACTAGGGCCGCGGCGGAAACCGCGTTCCGCGAGCAAACTCTAGCACAGCCGATCGAGGCCTTCTAGAACAACCGGATGGCTCGAGAAAGCCTTTCCTCGGCAGGTTTCCACTTGTATTCTCTCGCAAGAACCCTGTCTCAGGTCGAATTCAGATGACTCAAACGGCCCATCCTCGGTTGTCGAAGACTCCTTTCGTTTTCCAACTTCTTCTCAAGCAAGTGCTGGGTATCGCTGGGCGGATCGTCGCCGCCTTAGGCCTGATTGCCGGGATTACCTTGGTTTTTTATCGCTGGCTACATGTCAACGCCACAACCACAGGACTCTGTTATTTGGTCGCCATCCTAATTATCGCGACATCCGGGGGGCTGATCGAATCGACAGTCGCCTCTTTCGCTGCAATGCTGTGTCTGAACTACTTTTTCCTTCCGCCGGTTGGCACGTTGACCATTGCCGACCCACAAAACTGGGTGGCTCTCGTTGCCTTTCTAATCACGTCTTTGACAGCTAGCCAGCTTTCGGCCCGTGCCAAACGGCGCACGAAGGAAGCCCTTGATCGTCAGTATGAAATCGAAAGGCTTTACTCGCTTAGCCGTGCACTCTTACTGACGGATGCGACCAAGCCGATGCCGCAACAAGTCGTTCAGCAGATCGCCCAGGCCTTTCCGTTTCAGGCCGTGACTCTCTACGACCGTCATCGCGATGAGATTCATCGTGCAGGAGAAGACGACGCGCGCGAGCTGGAAGGGAAGCTCCGCGAGGTAGCGCTTCGATCCACGGTTTTTCTGGATTCCCAGAGCGGGCTTACCATCACACCGGTGCGTCTGGGTGGACGGCCGATCGGTAGTCTGGCCATTCGCGGGTCTCGGCTTTCGGATGCGGCCTTGCAATCCCTATTAAATCTCGTGGCGATCGGGCTGGAACGAGCCCTCTCGCAAGAGGCGGTGAATCGCGCCGAAGTGGCCCGGCAGAGTGAAGAACTCAAATCGACTCTTCTTGATGCCATCGCGCATGAATTCAAAACGCCGCTTACGTCGATCAAGGCCGTGACCACCGATCTACTGTCCGATCCGGGTCATGAATTGCCTCAGCATCAGCGCGAATTGGTCAGTATTGCGGTAGAGGGAACGGATCGTTTATCGCGACTCGTGACCCACGCCATCCAGTTGGCACGGATTGAAGGGGGCAAGTTTACTCTCCATCGCGAAATCCACTTCCCGAGCTCATTGGTTTCAGCAGCCCTGCGGCCGATGAAATCGCAGATGGACGGGCGAGAAATCACGGTATCGGCCCCCGATGACTTGCCGCTCGTATGGGTGGACGCGGAGTTGATACAGATGGTGATCACGCACCTGCTCGAGAATGCCTGGAAGTATTCTCCACCGGGAAGCCCGATCTCGATTAGCGCTCGATCCAGCGAGGGTCGTGTCATGATTTGCGTAGCCGATCAAGGACGCGGAATCGCGGAAGAGGAGCAATCGCGAATTTTCGATAAATTCTATCGCGGAAAAGGCGAGCAGAATCTGAAAGGCACAGGAATGGGTCTGGCGATTGCGCGCGAAATCATCGACGCACACGGCGAGCAGATCTGGGTCGTCAGCAAGCCAGGGGAAGGCTCGGAGTTCTGCTTTTCATTGCCGATCGCGCGCCGGGGCGGCAACGAATGAACACAGGCAGGATTCTCGTGATCGATGACGATCCACAGATCCGGCGTGCCATGCGGGCTAGCCTGACGGCTCGCGATTATCAGGTCACCGATGCGCGCACCGGGGAGGAAGGGCTTGAGAAACTGCGATCGTCCGGTTACGACCTCGTGCTGTTGGATATGAACATGCCGGGAATGGGCGGAATTGAAACCTGCCGACTGATTCGATCCAGTTCGGAAGTCGCGATCATCATGCTGACCGTCAGCAATTCAGAGAAGGACAAGGTGGGAGCGCTCGATGCGGGCGCCGATGACTACGTAACCAAGCCGTTCAGCATGCCCGAACTGCTCGCGCGCATCCGCGCCACTCTGCGTCGATTGCCGCAGCCGCCCGACAATACGGACTTGAGACAATTGGCATCCGAGGGCGTCGAAATTGATCTTTCCTCACGGCAGATCACCGTGCACGGTCGCACGTCGCACCTTACGGCAAAGGAATTTGATCTGCTGTCATATTTGCTCGCGCGCCCCAATAAGACGATCACTCATCGTGAACTCCTGCAAGCCGTGTGGGGCCCAGACTACGGCGATGAGTTGGAGTACCTGCGCGTGTTTGTCAATCGACTGCGCAAGAAAATCGAGCCCAATCCATCCAAACCGCAATTCCTCATAACGGAAGCCTGGGCCGGGTACCGCTTCCATCTTCCAAAGCAAAGCCCCATCCAAGGCGGATCCGAGCCTTAAGCGACCCGGATTCAGCACCATCGGCCAGCAAACCCGCCTGATCGTTGGCAGAGGTTTACGTCCTGCTTAGGGCCTATTTATGCGCCGTTTATTCGGGGTGGGGCAGGATCAGTTGTAAGTGAACCCCATGAGATACAGGCAGCAAGCACCGGCCCTGATTTGGGAAGGCACCGAGTCGTCGTTTGGCCGAGCGCCACTGGAGGTGAACGTGCTGTTCACCGATCGGCGAGCCACTCGGGCAGCCTTGCTTGCCGTCACGGGACTGGCCACGGATTTGAACGCAACGATCCGGGTGCGGGCGGTGATTGCTGTGCCGTTCTCATTGCCACTCGATCATCCCCAAGTTTCCATTCCCTTTACGGAGGAAGTTCTATCCGCTTTGGTCTCGGAGTTTGGACAAAATTCACTTGATATTACTGCGCACTTGTATTTATCTCGAAATCGCATCGAGACGTTGTTAGAGATCTTGCAGCCGAATTCGCTCGTGGTCATTGCTGGTCGGAAGCGTCCGTGGCCCACTCTGGAGAGCCGGATCGCAACCAAACTTCAGTCCGAGGGGCATCGGGTTGTATTCATCCCCTTTCGAAGGGGAGATTAATAGCGCGAACAAGATAGGTGAGGTGAGCGATGTGGGATGCGTTCTATATCGTCGTGGCGATTGTTTTCTTTCTCTTGCTCTGGGCGTTTACCCGGGCATCGGAGCGGCTATAGGAGGATTCGATGGAATACGCGATCGCAGGAGTTGTCGCCGTATTTCTGTTCGTTTATCTGATGTATGCGCTCATTCGGCCGGAGCGATTTTGAGGTGCTGAAATGACTTTGATTGGTCTTGCTCAAATTCTGGTCTACTTTCTGCTCGTCCTTGCCATCACCAAGCCGGTTGGCGCGTTTATGTACCGCGTCTTTGAGGGCCAGCGCACGTTCCTTCATCCCATCCTGCGCCCGCTCGAGCAGTTGATCTATCGGCTGTGTGGTGTCAGAGAGGATGTTGAGCAGTCCTGGGTAGAGTATTCGGCTTCCGTGATCTCGTTGAGTATCTTCAGTTTCCTTGCCGTGTACCTGCTCCAGCGTTTGCAGGGTCACCTCCCGTTGAACCCGATGCACTTCTCTACGCCGCAGGCCCCTCAAAACGCGACGCCCATGACACCGGATCTGGCGTTCAATACTGCCATCAGCTTCGTAACCAACACCAACTGGCAATCCTATTCACCGGATACAACGCTCGGTTATCTCGTTCAGATGGCAGCTTTGGCAGTGCAGAACTTCGTTTCCGCCGCGGTCGGAATTGCTGTCGCTGTTGCCTTGATTCGCGGATTTGCCCGCCGGACCTCTAAGACCATAGGAAATTGCTGGGTGGATGTGACCCGATACACTCTCTATCTACTGCTTCCCATTTGCGTTTTGGCGACTCTGTTCTTCGTTTGGCAAGGATCCATCCAAAACTTCAAAGGTCCGGTCACCGTGCAGACCCTGGAAGGCGGGACCCAGACGATTGAACAAGGTCCATTAGCCTCGCAGTTAGCAATCAAGATGCTAGGAACCAATGGCGGCGGATTCTTCAACGCGAACTCAGCGCATCCCTACGAAAATCCAACGCCTTTGAGCAACATGTTCCAGATGTTACTGATCTTTGCGATCGGAGCGGGACTGACGTACATGTTCGGCAAGGCGGTGGGCGACACGCGCCAGGGCTGGGCCATCTTCTCTGCGATGGCGGTCATGTTTTTCATCGGTCTTTCTGTCTGTTATCGGGCTGAACAACACGGGAATCCGCTGCTCTCGAAGCTGGGTCTTGAACGTACCTATACCGTAAGCCAACCGGGTGGAAACATGGAGGGCAAGGAAACGCGATTCGGCATTGCCCAGTCCGCGCTGTTCGCGACGGTCACGACCGATGCGAGTTGCGGGGCCGTAAACAGCATGCACGACAGCTACACGCCGCTCGGTGGGCTCGTCCCCATGTTTAACATAGAGACCGATGAGGTGATTTTTGGAGGGGTGGGCGCCGGCCTGTACAGCATGCTGATTTATGCGGTCGTTGCCGTATTCATCGGCGGGCTGATGGTGGGTCGCACGCCTGAGTATGTAGGCAAGAAAATCGAGCAAAAGGAAGTCAAAATGGCGATTATCGCCGTGCTTTCGACGGCGTTGGTCATTCTTGGTTTTACGGCACTCAGTTCGGTAGCCCAATTTACGAAAAACGGCTACTGGAATCCGCCAGGACCTGCCGCCGCAAACCTGAACAATAACGCTGCGCACGGATTCTCGGAAATTCTCTATGCCTATTCGAGCGGTGCAGGGAACAATGGCAGTGCCTTTGCTGGAATCAATGCCGACACGCCTTGGTACAACCTCACCATTGCTATCGACATGCTTGTGGGAAGATTCTTTTTTATCATCCCGGCCCTGGCTATCGCCGGCAGCCTGGCGGCGAAAAAGGTGATTCCCATAACCAGCGGTACATTGCCAACAAACGGATCTCTGTTTGTGGTGCTTCTGATTGGAACGGTGGTGATTGTTGGCGCGCTGACCTATTTCCCCGCGCTGTCACTAGGTCCCATCGTGGAACACTTCCAGATGCTGAACGGAAAGCTGTTTTGATGATCAGAGGAATGAGGAGCTAGAAATGTCGACTGTCACGAACCCTCCGGCGGAGCGAAAACCGGAAATCAAGGCGGAGGAGGGAGCAACGCTGATCTCCCGGGGCGTGCGCGCTCGACCCTTGTTTGATCGTGAAATCTTGAGGCGCGCCATCAAAGAGTCGTTCGTGAAGCTCAACCCCTTGCTTGTAGCCAAGAACCCGGTAATGTTCGTGGTCGAAGTGGGTGCGGCTTTGACGACCGTGTTCGTCGTGAAGGATGCCATCGCGGGCGTCAGCGGCGTGTTTTTTGGGGTCCAAATCGCGCTGTGGCTGTGGTTCACCGTGGTATTTGCCAATTTTGCCGAAGCGATGGCTGAGGCGCGCGGCAAAGCGCAAGCCGATACACTCAGGAAAACCAAGACCGATACGATCGCTCGGAGGCTCTTAGCCAATCAGAAGTTCGAGATGGTTCCGGCATCGCACCTGCGCGCCGGCGACGTTGTGTATTGCGAAGCAGGGTATCTGATTCCAGGGGACGGAGAAGTAATCGAGGGAGTCGCCAGCGTCGACGAATCCGTCATCACCGGAGAAAGCGCCCCGGTGATTCGCGAATCGGGAGGAGATCGCAGTGCCGTGACAGGTGGTACGAAGGTGTTGTCGGACCACATCACGATCAAGATTACTTCCAATCCCGGTGAAACTTTCTTGGACCGCATGATTGCGCTCGTCGAAGGCGCGGTGCGTCAGAAGACCCCCAATGAGATCGCGCTCAACATCTTGATTGCCGGGCTGACACTCATTTTCTTGCTGGCTGTGGCGACGCTGCCACCCTATGCGAAATACTCCATCCTAGCTGTCGGCAGTGGTTCGGCACCGAGCGTCGCGGTTTTGGTCTCCTTGCTCGTCTGCCTGATCCCCACGACCATCGGTGGGTTGCTTTCCGCCATCGGCATCGCTGGTATGGACCGAGTCATGCAGCACAACGTTCTGGCCATGAGCGGAAAAGCGGTGGAAGCCTCGGGCGATGTAAACACGCTGCTACTGGACAAGACGGGAACCATCACCTTGGGCAATCGACAGGCGGTCGAGTTCATCCCCGTGGATGGAGCGAATGAAAGCGAACTGGCAGACGCCGCTCAATTGTCGAGTCTCGCGGATGAAACCCCCGAAGGGCGATCGGTGGTCGTTCTGGCCAAAGAGAAGTACGCCTTGCGGGGCCGCGAAGTAGCCGAACATGAAGCTGAATTCATTCCTTTTTCCGCCTACACGCGCATGAGCGGAGTCGACATCGATGGCCGCAAACTGCGAAAGGGTGCTACCGAAGCGATTGCCCAGTTTGTCAAGGACGCTGGTGGCAGTGTGCCCTCGGCCCTGGCCGAAATCTCGGATCGAATCTCACGGAACGGCGGCACGCCGCTGGCAGTAGCCGATGGCCCACGAGTCCTCGGAGTCGTCCACCTCAAAGACATCGTGAAGGGCGGAATGCGAGAACGGCTTGCTTCGCTCAGAGCCATGGGAATTCGATCCGTGATGATCACAGGAGACAACCCGCTAACGGCAGCGGCGATCGCACAAGAGGCCGGCGTCGATGACTTCCTGGCGCAGGCGACTCCGAAAGACAAGCTCGAGTACATCCAACGGGAACAAGCACAGGGCCGTCTGGTGGCGATGACGGGCGATGGATCGAACGATGCTCCGGCGCTGGCTCAGGCCGACGTCGGCGTCGCGATGAACACGGGAACGATGGTTGCGAAGGAGGCCGGCAACATGGTCGACCTCGACAGCAATCCAACGAAGCTGATTGAAATCGTCGCGATCGGCAAGCAGTTGCTGATCACGCGAGGGGCGCTGACGACCTTCTCGATCGCCAATGATGTGGCCAAGTATTTTGCGATTATTCCGGCGATGTTTGCATCCATCTATCCGGAACTCAACAAGCTGAACATCATGGATTTGCACTCGCCCCAGAGTGCCGTTCTAGCGGCAGTCATTTTTAATGCCTTGATTATCATTGCTTTGGTTCCACTGGCTCTTCGCGGTGTGCAGTATAAACCCGTCAGCGCTGGCCAGATGCTGACGCGCAACCTGCTGATTTATGGCTTGGGAGGCATCATCGTGCCATTTCCTGGGATTTGGCTGATCGACAGGATCCTGGTTGCTTTGCGTCTCGCGTAAAGGAGTGGGTCATGCTCAACGAACTAGGACCAGGACTGCGGTTGACGCTGGTCTTCACGATCCTTACCGGTCTTTTCTACCCGGCCGTCATGACGGGCGTTTCCGAATTGCTCTTTCCGAAGCACGCCAAAGGGAGTCTAGTGAGTGTGAACGGCAAGGTTGTCGGCTCCAGCCTGATTGGTCAATCTTTTTCCAAGCCGGAGTATTTCCATCCGCGCCCGTCGGCGGCGGGCAATGGCTACGACGCGACCGCCAGTGGCGGTACGAACCTGGGCCCCACGAGCACGAAGCTCCTTCGCGGAACCACCAAAATGGATGACAAGGGCAAAGAGATTGTCGATTTCGATGGCATCAGTCTTCGCGTCGTGCATTACTGCGTTGAAAACAATATCCCTTATGAATCCTCCCGACCGCTCGACTCCTTCAAAGATTCCGAAGGCAACCTGGATGACGTCAAGCTGATCGATGCGTTCAATGACACCCAGTCCCCTTTGATTTTCAGAGCGAAAGAGCCGATTCCACAGGATGCGGTGACAGGCTCGTCATCCGGCTTAGATCCCCATATCAGTCCCGCGAACGCTGAGGCACAGACCGCGCGCGTTGCCAAAGCGCGCAACGTTCGGCCAGAGCAAGTGAAAGCGCTGATTCTCGAGTTCACTGACCGGGCTGACTGGGGTTTTCTCGGTGAACCCCGCGTCAATGTGCTGCTGTTGAACGTCGCGTTGGACCAGAAATTTCCCGTTTCAAAATAGGCGCTCGAGCATTCGTTTCCCTAGGGCAAAGCGGTGGGCCTAAGCGCTTGAGCGATTGCGTCAAGCTCTTCGTTTTCGGTCCGTGACAACAGCCAGATTGCCAGGCAAGCTTCGAAGTCGCCCGTCGGCAGGATCTTTCATCGACAACGACTCACATGGCGAGAGTTGCTAGCTGATTGTTGGAGGCGAGGCCGGATCTATTGAGCTCTTCAAGGATATGAACGCGCTTACTTTATTTGGCTTGATCGCCGTCACTCTCATGCTGGTGTTCTATGCCTTGGAACGGCGGAGCCGTTGGTACACGCTGGCGTTTGCCGGTGCCTGCGCTCTGGGCTCGGCGTATGGATTTCTGCAGGGGGCCTGGCCGTTCGGATTCGTCGAGGCGGTGTGGTCAATTGTCGCAGTCAGACGCTGGTGGCTAGCTGCGAAATCCGTCAACTAGCTCAGCCGTTTCCCTGCCTTGCTCACGTCAAGGACGTGATCTCGGTTGCGGACCTACGTGTGTTTTGATGTACACTCGGCCGGTTTCTCAAACCCAGGGGGGCGCGATGAAAGGACATCGTTTCGTCGTCCTAGCATTGGCACTGTCCATCGCTTGTGTACTGAGCGCCGGCCGAGCGATGGGGAATCAAGTGAGTGGCGCATCCGGCGTCTGCGATCGCGCGTGCCTGAATCACCTCGTCGACCAGTATTTGGACGCAGTCGTCTCTCACGACCCGTCCCGGTTGCCCCTGACCCAGTTCGCCAAGTTTACGGAGAACGGCCAGCGTCTGGCCCTGGGCGACGGCTTCTGGAGAACCGCAACCGGCCGAGGCACCTACAAGTTTTACATCGACGATACTCGGGCGGGGCAAGTCGGCTTTCTCGGAACGATGAGGGAGGCCGGCCAGCCGGTCATTCTCGCGTTGCGCCTGAAGGTGGATGGTCAGAAGATTTCCGAGATTGAAACGATTCTGGGCCGCGGCCAGCTGGCGCAGACTGGCTCCGCGAACTTGGAGAAGATGGGAAGCCCTCGGCCAGCATTTTCTGCGGAAATTCCGCCCGCCGAACGAGTGCGTCTCGACCTGATCAAGACGGCCAACAAATACTTCTCGAGCATGCAGAAGAACGACGGCAAAGGCGACTACTCTTTCTTTGCTGATGACTGCAATCGCCTGGAAAACGGCATGCAGACGACGAATAACCCCAATCCCTTGCCGGGCCTGACGGCATCGGGAGCTCCTCGCCCTGCTCCCTCGCTCAAGTACGACCCGGCGGCGAAACCGACCATGTATTCCGCTGGATGGTCGTGCAAGGATCAATTCCGTTCCGGCTTGCTGCACTTCGTGACCTGGATCCACGATCGTCGCTATCCGATTGTGGACGAAGAGCGAGGCATCGTCTTCAGCCTGGTTTTCTTTGATCATTCTGCAGGTGATACGCGTACCTTCGAAACGCCGGAGGGCAGCACGGTGACGGCCGGTCCGATGACGCCCTTTACATGGGAGATTGCGGAAGTCTTCAAGGTTCAGGACAGCCAGCTCCACGAAATCGAGGCCGTCCTCAACCAGGGGATCTACGGCATGTGTTCCGGATGGAGTTCCTGGGAGGACTGCCGATCCGATCAACCGCAGTGGTGACTCTCGTGGCCACATATTTCAAACCCCGGGGACGAGCCTCCTGGTTCGCGTTGGGTGCTTGGCTCGTCACAGCTTGCCTGTTGGCCGTACGGCTGGCCTCGGGTGGGGAGGATGGCTGTGACCGCACGTGCCTGAACGGGTTTGTGGATGAATATCTTTCTTCAATGCTCGCCCACGATCCCTCTCGTCTGCCGGTCGCCAAGACAATCAAGTTCACAGAAGATGGCGTGCCGCTTGAATTGGGCGATGGCCTTTGGGCGACAGCCGGAGGAATCGGAACCTACAAGCTTTATTTCGCAGAGCCGGAGGCAGGCGCCGTCGGTGCCTATACGGTTGTCGAGGAGAACGGCACGCCTGCGATCCTGGCGCTGCGCCTGAAAGTAGTGAAGCACCGGATTACCGAGATCGAAACGCTCGTGGCACGCAAGCCGACCACGGGTTTTCTCAACACCGACAATTTGACCCAGCCGCGACCAATTTTCCTCGAAACGGTCCCATTAAATGAGCGCCCCTCGCGTGAAGAAATGGTTGCGATGGTCGGGAAATATTTCGATGGAATCGAGCAGGGAAATGGCGACATCGTGCCCTTTGATCCCGACTGCATTCGCATTGAGAATGGCATCCAGACCTGCCCATCATCCGCCTCCTCTCCGCTTGGCACGCTCAGTTGCGGAGCCCAGCTCAGCACCAAGATCTTCACCTACATTCAAAGCGTGCGTCCGCGCCGATTCCCGATCGTCGATTCCGAGCGCGGGCTGGTCCTGGCCATGGTGCGGTTCAATCATCCGGGGACGCAGCAAACGGTCGACGTGCCGGGACATGGCAAGATGACCATGGGACGTTACTCGCAATGGCCCAACAGCACGCAAATTGCGGAGCTGTTCAAGATTAAGAGTCGCAAGATCAAGGAAATCACGGCGGTTATCGTTACTGACACCTACAAGGCTTCCACCGGCTGGGAATAGCTCTGGATAAGTCCGACGTTCTCCTTCCGATAACAACGATAAGAACAAGCCGCTGGGCCGCATCGTTGCGCTCGCCTGGATCTTATGATGAGATGTTTTCAGCTCGCTGGTTCCACACTCATTTGGAGGAACGGAGGGTTCGGTGGAAGCCGTTGACCTAAGACCCCTCAGTCTGGGTGAACTTCTGGACCGGACGTTCCGCCTCTATCGCAATCACTTCGCACTGTTTGTGGGCATTATGGCGATTCCCGCGGCGTTCTGGCTTCCCTTGAATGTGCTTGTGCTCACCTATCAGGGTTCTCTCGTGGGCCGAGCGGCAACAGCTCCTGGGCGGCCGCCGATGGTGCCGGCTCCGAAAGAGATCGCCGGCCTCCTTACGGGCGTGTTCGCGGTCCTTGTTCTTTCAGGCCTGGTTTATTCGATCGCCGTGGCGGCGGCTTCGTCGGCCGTTGCAGACGTCTATCTCGGCCGCCCCGCCACGGTGCGCGGCTCCTATGCCAAAATTCAGGGCCGTTTCTGGAGATTGGTGGGTGTTATCTTCAATATTCTGTTGCGCATGATCGGTCTCCTGCTTTTGGTCATGGGTGTGTTCGTTGGTGCAATCGGCGGAATGGGACTGTTTTTTGCTGGCGGGCGAGGGAACCCGATTTTTGCCATCCTGCTCGCCATCGGTCTTTTTTTTGCCTATCTTGCGGGATTGGCATTCTGCGTGTATTTCTGGCTACGCTACGCCCTTTCCGTTCCTGTCTTGATGATTGAAAACCCCGGCGTGTTTGCCACGATACGCCGCAGCATATTCCTTACCCGCGGGCGGCGCGGCCACATCTTCCTGGCGATGTTAGTCGCTGCGATCATTGCCTACGCCGGAATATTCGTGTTTCAGATTCCGTTCACGATTGCCATGATGGTGTCGGCCGCGCAAGGGCACTGGTCTCAGTGGCTCGCCTTTGCGGCGGCTGTCTTTTCGTCTCTCGGGAGCGCTTTGACCGGTCCCATCTCGATGATCGCAATCGTCCTGCTGTATTATGATTCGCGGATTCGGAAGGAAGCATTTGATCTGCAATTCATGCTGTCCTCGCTGGATCATCCTTCTTCCGCAACCAGCACGATATCTCCGGCCTGAGTGCGGGCCGAGGGCGATCTGAAAGGTACATAAGACATGAAGCTCCTGATTGCCACTGACCTCTCGCAAACCTCCCACTGGGTAATCGATGCGGTTAAGGCACGCCCCTGGCCTGCAGAAACCGAGGCGTGCATCCTGCACATTGTCGATCTGACGCCATTTCCATTGGGCGCCGAGCTGATGGACGCCGCGCAAAAGGCGGCGGAAACTTCTGTGAAAGCGCTGAGCGACGACCTTCGGAAATGCGGACTGAAGACCCGAACGGAGGTTTTTCCGGGCGCTCCGCGAAGTGCCGTGACCGAATACGCACGAAACTGGAGCGCCGATTTTGTCATTGTCGGCTCTCATGGCGGCACCGGCCTAGCCCGCTTTCTACTGGGCAGCGTGGCGCAGTCCGTTGTCCGGCACGCCCCGTGCTCGGTCGAAATCGTGCGGCATCGAGCGGGCCGCAACTCCTTCCCCTCCGAGGCACTGAAACTTCTGCTTGCCACCGACGGATCGGAATCTTCGCTGAAAGCGGTGAGTTCGGTTGCCCAGCGACCCTGGCCCCCTAAGACGTCGATCAGGCTTCTCAGCGCCGTCCCACCTTTCATGCCGCTCTCTGATGCCGCTACGTCGTACGTTTATTCTAATCAGGCCGTCCTCGCCGCCCAAGGCATTGAAGAAGCGGGTCGGTCGCGCGCTTCTGAGGCCCTGGAACGGGCTGCCGAAGCGTTCCGCGAAGCCGGCGTCACCGGAGTCGAGGCCGGCGAACCGGTCCTCGGGGATCCGAAAGCCGTCATTCTGGACGAGGGGGCCCAGTGGGCTGCCGACATGATTGTGACGGGATCGCATGGCTGGCATGGGCTCGACCGATTCATGATGGGCAGCGTTTCCGAATCGGTGGCCATGCATGCACACTGCTCGGTCGAAGTAATTCGCTAGCTGGGGCTCCCCGACTGACGAGAGATGATGACGATATATCGTCTCATGACGAGATGTCGCCTTTGCTCTCCTGCCCTGAATCTCACGATCTGATAGTTCCTCCAGGCTAACCGGCCGCATTCACAGCAAGTTACACAAGCGATTCGTGGCGGTGCCAACTGGCCAGCCTCTTGCACTTGTGACAGATGGACCGAGCAAACGTGCTGCGAATCACTCCAACCGAAAAAGCAAATGCCCTCGAGCTAATGCTCGAAGGCCGACTCGAAGGGCCTTGGGTCGAAGTACTACGGAAGAGTTGGACGGACACATTGGGGGAAAACGAACACCCGCACGTGTTGGTCGATCTGGGGAGCGTGAGCTTTGTCGATTCCAATGGCCGGGCTCTGCTTCTCAACATGCAAGACGAGGGCGTGGGGCTCGTCAAGCCATCTGCGTTTCTCCGTGAAATGCTGAAGCTGAACGGGTCAACCCGCAAGCGCCAAGCTTCCAAAAATAAAGGAGAATGAAACATGCGTGCTCCCTACGGGATGGACCTGATCGAGGACTGCAAGACCTGCCCAATGCGGAAGGATGGATTCTTCTGCCAGCTACCGGGCCCTGCACTTCAGGCTCTGACCAACGTGAAGTTCACGACAACCTATCCGGCGCAAGCAGTGCTGTATGTCGAGGGACAAGCTCCGCGCGGGGTGTACATGCTTTGCAAAGGGCGCGTGAAACTTACCATGAATTCTGCCGACGGCAAGACCCTGATCGTTCGGATCTGCGAGCCGGGAGAAATG
>Ga0187769_10000694_pt1 | contig 18596 bp, 15 predicted proteins | sample 0116_SJ02_MP02_1_FD_133140 | JGI IMG/M metagenome (GOLD analysis project Ga0187769, IMG submission 133140) | Tropical peat soil microbial communities from peatlands in Department of Meta, Colombia - 0116_SJ02_MP02_10_MG | ecosystem: Environmental > Terrestrial > Soil > Wetlands > Peat | place... | reverse complement strand
TGTGGATCCGGGCCTCGAAGTTCCGGTTGCCGCTCAGGACCGCCGCGACGAACAGGTCGCGGTCGCGCACCTGCTGGCTGACCGCCGAGGGAAGCGGCCCGGAGTTCCCGATGCAGGTCGTGCACCCGTAGCCGACGACCTCGAATCCGAGCCGGTCGAGGTATGGGAGGAGGTGGGCCCGCTCGAGATACGCGGTGACCACCTTCGACCCCGGCGCCAGGGACGTCTTGACGTGGGGCGGGACGCTGAGGCCAAGCTCGCACGCTCGCTTGGCGATGAGCCCCGCGCCGACCATCACGCTCGGGTTCGACGTGTTCGTGCAGCTCGTGATCGCCGCGATGACGACCGAGCCGTCCTCGACGTGCGGCGAAGGTCGGACGGTCGGGGACTCGGTCGGGGCCGGTCGGCCCTTGCGGTACGCCGTGAGGGCGGTCCGGAACGACTCGGGGGCGGCGCCGAGTGCCACCCCCTCCTCGGGATTCTTCGGACCCGAGAGCATCGGGACGATCGAGCCGAGGTCAATCGGGAGGAGCTCGTCGTAGTCCACCGAGCCCGGAACCGGCGACCCCCAGAGCCCGAGCGTCCGGGCGTACGCCTCGACCCGGGCGACGAGTTCCGGGCTACGGCCCGTGCCCCGGAGGTAGCTGAGCGTCGCCTCGTCGATCGGGAAGAAGGCGGCGGTGGCGCCGTACTCCGGGCACATGTTCGAGACCGTGGCCCGGTCGGGCACGGAGAGGTGCGTGACCCCCGGCCCGAAGAACTCGACGAACTTGTCGACGACCCCTTTCTCCCGAAGGCGTCGAGTGACGGTCAGCACGAGGTCGGTCGCCGTGGCGCCCTCGGGAAGCGCCCCGGTGAGCTCGACCCCGACCACCTCGGGGCGAGCGAGGAAGTACGGCTCTCCGAGCATGACGGCTTCGGCCTCGATTCCGCCAACGCCCCAGCTGAGGACCGACACCCCGTTCACCATCGTGGTGTGGGAATCGGTCCCGATCACCGTGTCCGGAAACGCCACGCGGTCCCCGTCGTTTCCCTTCAGCTGGACCACCGTGGAGAGGTGCTCGAGGTTGATCTGGTGGCAGATCCCGTTCCCGGGCGGGACGACGTGCATGTTCGCGTACGCCCCCCGCGACCAGCGCAGGAACCGGTACCGCTCGGCGTTGCGCTCGTGCTCTCGGTCGAGGTTGATCCCGATCGACCGAGGGGAACCGAAACTATCCACCTGGACCGAGTGGTCGATGATGAGGTCGACCGGCACGACCGGGTTCACGCGCCCCGGGTCGATGCCGCGGCGCGCCGCCGCGCTTCGGAGGGTAGAGAGGTCAACGATCACGGGGATGCCGGTGAAGTCCTGCAGAAGGACCCGCTCCGGGTAGTAGGCGAACTCGGCTCCCTCCGCGACCGCGTCCCCATTGGCCAGCGCGACGAGCTGCTTCGGGTCCGTGACCCGGGCGTCGAAATGGCGGAGGATGTTCTCGAGCAGTACTCGGACGGTCCTCGGACGTAGAGAAAGTCGGTCCGGGTCGACCCCCGAAAGCAGGTCCGGTCGGTAGATCGTGGCGCGTTCGGATCCCCAGGTGAGCGGCGCGCTGACCCGAAGGGGGTCGGGAAGACTCATGCGGGGCGCAGAATGCGAACGTTTTTGGGTTCTTTGACCGGGCCCGACTAGTCCTCGACCAGCGGGACGGACCGCTGCCAGGCGACCCGGACGCGAGCTCCCGGCGGTGGGATGGGGTTGGGGGTCCGCATCTCGAGCCGATCGCCGCGATCGGTCCGCAGGACGGCCTGGTTCTCCCGTCCGACCGGCCCCGACACGAGCACCGTCGCCTCCGACCCGGGCGCCGAGGCGGGAACCACCTCGAGGTCGCCGGGCAGAACCCCGGAGGGTCCGGCGGGACCATCGACGATGTTGTAGCCCAAGAATCGCGCCGCGCGGACCGTCCTTGGGTTCCCGAACACTTGCGAGGGGGGCCCGGTTGCCCGGAGCGTCCCGCCGAACAGAAGCCCTACTCGGTCGCCGAGGAACAACCCTTCCTCTCGGTCGTGGGTCACGTGGATCGCGGAAGTGCCCGACGCTCGAAGCACCTCGCGAAACTCCGCTCGGAGCTCCGCCTTCAACTCGACGTCGATGGAGGCGAACGGCTCGTCGAGCAGCACGAGGCGCGGCCGCGCGGCGAGCGTGCGTGCGAGGGCGACGCGTTGAAGCTCGCCTCCGGACAGCTGGTTCGGACGCCGATCCTCGAACCCGGCCAGGTGGAGGAGTTCGACCAGTCGGCCCACCTCCTCTTCGACTTCACGCCGTGGCCGGTGCTGGAGGAGGGCCGCGTACGCGATGTTCTCATAGACCGAGCGGTGCGGAAAGAGCGCCGGGTCCTGGAACATCAGGACGATGCCGCGCCGGTGCGGTGGCCGCCGAGTGATCTCCTCGCCGTTCAATCGGACCGAGCCCTCGGTCGGGCGCTCGAGGCCCGCGAGGCATCGCAAGAGGGTCGTCTTCCCGCTCCCGTTCGGCCCGAGCAGGACGAAGAACTCTCCTTCGAGAATCTGGAACGAGACGCCCCGGAAGACGGGCACTCCTTCCCACGCCGCCGCGAGGTTCTCCACCTCGAGGACGGGCTTAGAGCTCGACACGACGCCCTCCGACCGTGATCACCACGAAGACAGCGAGGCTCAGGAGAAGGAGGAGGCCGGCCGCGGCGTCGGCGACCGGGAACAGGCGGACCTCGGAGAGGGCGTAGAGGGCGACGGGCAGAGTGGTCAGCGGGGGCGGCACGAGGAAGTTCGTCGCCGTGAACTCTCCCAGGCCGAACGCAAAAGCGAACAACCCGACGGTGACGAGGCCGTCCTGGACGCGAGGAAGGTCGGCGTCAAGGAACGCCCCCATCGACGAAGCGCCGAGCGTGCGCGCGGTATCGCGGGCGGCGGAGGAGAGGCCGGCGAGCGGAATCTCGAGGCTCTGGAGGGCGAACGGCAGCGCGAGAATCGCCTGGCTCACGACGACGAGCGTCCAGACGTTCGTTCCCCCGGTTCCAAGCACGGGACGCCAGAACGAGGAGAGCGCGAACGCCAGGACGACCGGGGAGAGGAGGAGCGGGATGAACAGGAGCAGTCCAAGCGCCGCGGCCCGGTCCGGCCGCCGCACGATCGCATAGCCGCTCACCACACTGAGAAGGAGCGCGAGGAGGGCGGCGACCACCGCAAAGAATAGCGTGTTCCCGAGCGCGCCGACCGCCGAGACGCCGAGGTGGTTGGTGGTGGTCGAGGAGAAGAGGGTGGACCAGGCCGCACCGGCGCCGTAGTTGCCGGTCGGGGCCACCGTCCGGTAAAGGACGGCGCAGAGGAGGGCGGCCTCCGCGACGAGGACGAGGACCGTCTCGACCGCGAGCGCCCAGCACGAAGGGGAGTGCCAATCGATGGGGCGCGGGCCGGCGGTCCGACGACCCGGGTTCGCCCGGAGGCGGCTCACGAGCACGAGATACGCTCCCGTCGGGAGCAACAGTAGGACGACCATCGCGAGCGCCAGAATCGCGGCCGCGTTCGGCTGGAGGAAGGTCTGGTCGAGGACGTAGACCTGGGCCTCGAGCGTGTAACAGCGCGCGCTGGGCCCGCAGAGGAGGAGTGGGGGAGCGAACGACAGGGCCGAGAAGAGGAAGGTGAGAAGGCCGCCCGCCGCCGCTCCCACCCATGTCGGCCGGGCCCAGACCTCCCGGTAGGCCCGAAGCGGAGAACCTCCCAGGGTAGCGACCGTCTCCTCGAGTTCCACGGAGGCCGTCTCGCACCCGGTCGCCGTGAGCAAGAGCACGATCGGGACGTTGAAGAACAGGTTCGCGGCGATGATCGCGGGAATCCCGCTACCGAACCAGGCGGTGAACGGGAGGACGGAGGAGAAGACCCCGGACGGCCCGAACAGGTCGAGGACGCCGAGGACCACCACGAGGCTCGGCAGGAGGAACGGTATGAGCAGCAGGGAGCGCAAGAGGGCTCTCCCGCGGAAAGCGTACCGTCCGACGAACACCCCGGCCGGGTAGCCGATCGCGACCGCGAGGAGCGCGGAGATCGTTCCTTGTTCGAGCGAGTTGTCGAGGGAGCGAACGTTCCTCGAGGCGGAAAGCACGGAGACGAAGCCGCTTCCTCCACCCACTTGGCTCCAGGCGTTGGCGAAGAGCAAGGTCACCGGAAGAAGGGCGAAAAGGACGACGAATGCGATGACGGGAATCAGGAACCCGAACCCCTCTTGTCGGAACCGCACGGTCAGCCCCCTGCGAGCGACTCCCAGGTGTCGAGCCAGCCCCCGGGGGCGGTGAGGTTCGCGGCTACCCAGGACGGCTGGGTATCATTGTTGAGGGCCACCACCGTCGCCGGGTCGATTGTTGCAGAGAAGGCCGACGGCACCGCCACGGTGTCGTTGGCAGGGTACTCCCACTCGTTCTCTGGGAGGTACGACTGGAACGTTCCCTGCAGGATGAACCGCTCGAGCGCTTCGGCAAGCGAGGAGTGCCGGGAACCGTGGACCACCCCGACCCCGTAGATGGTCCTCCATCCGTACGCGGTGCCGTTCCACCAGGAGACCGTGGAATTCTTGACGGGCCCGCCCCAGACGGCCGCATACGCGGCGTCGGTCGCGTAGCTCACAAACAGCTGATTCTGCCCGAGAGGGGTGTCGAACTCGCCGAACCCGGTCCCCCAATCCGTGACGGGGATCGGGTGGGGCCCCGCGAAGAACCGTTGCCAGAACTCCTGCCACGGCCGGTGCAGCACCGACTCGTAGTACTCGATCTGCCAGACGAGGAACTCCTCACCGGTGATGTCGAGAACGGGGTTCTCGGTCAGGAGCTGGGCCGCCCAGCTCGCGTTGTCCACGAACTCCGGGAAGGTGGCATTCGCCACCTCACCCTGCGTTTGGTTCAGGAAATTCGAGGTATAGTCTACCCCCAGGAAGCCGTATTCGTAGGGAACAACCCCGTGCGATGGGTCCAGCTCCGAGACGATCCACGGCGGGACGGACGCGAGCTCGGGCGGAGTGTAGTTCTCGAGGAGACCGAGGGAATCCGCCTCGGGGGCGGTGATTTCGTCGAGGCCGACCACCAGGTCGGCCGCCGGAAGACCGTACTCTGCGGGAGACTCGAGGGCGCTCACGAGGTTCCCCGTCGGACATTCGAGTTGGACTTTGACGCCCTCGGCTTTTTCGAATTCCCCGAGGAGCATCGTGAGATTGGGGGCCCCGCCCCCGCAGTTGCCGCTGAAGAGCGCCTGATAGGTGTACACCACGAGCACGGTGCCCCCGGACGCCGCGCCGGAGGCGTAGTACTCGTACGCCCCGAAGCTCGCGACGACCACGACAAGGGCGATCGCCACCGCGACGAATGCCCGGCCCAGCCGGCCCGGTCGTCGAACTCGCCGGGGCGGCGGAGCCGCAGGAGCAGAGTCGCTGGTCACGTCCTCCGCGGGCCGGCGGAGATTCCCTTCAGGTGTCGCATCGCGTTCCCTTCGCGGGCATTATCCCGTGCAGGTTCGTGGGGTCGACGAGGTCCCCCTCGTCCTCTCAGCCGGTTCCCAGCTCCCCCTGCCGAGCGCAGAAGGGCGCCTCTCCGCTTAAGATTTCGGGATTGCGCTCCACCTCCGTATTATACGCACGCCGGTTCTTCCTCCCGGCAGTATCGTATGACCGACCCCATGGAGAAGCTCCGATTCGGCTCGGAGCTCGTCAAGCGCGGCTTCGCCCGCATGCAGCAGGGCGGAGTCATCATGGATGTGACCACCGCCGACCAGGCCGCCGTCGCCGAAGAGGCGGGGGCCGTGGCGGTGATGGCCCTCGAGCGGGTTCCCGCCGACATTCGTGCGGCGGGCGGTGTGGCCCGGATGGCCGACCCGATGAAGATCCGGGAGATCAAGGAGCGAGTGTCCATCCCGGTCATGGCGAAGTGCCGGATCGGGCACACGGCGGAGGCCCAGATCCTCCAGGCGCTCGCCGTCGACATGATCGACGAGTCGGAAGTGCTGACCCCGGCCGACCCGTTCCAGCACGTCGACAAGAAGGCGTTCAAGATCCCCTTCGTCTGCGGTGCCCGGAACCTGGGAGAGGCGCTCCGACGGATCGACGAAGGCGCCGCGATGATCCGGACGAAGGGAGAGGCCGGCACCGGGAACGTGGTGGAGGCCGTTCGTCACATCCGTCAGATGCTGAACGACGTCGCGGAGGTCCGGAAGCTGCCCAAGAAGGACGTGGCGGCGTGGGCGAAGAAGGAGCGGGTCCCCGAGGAGCTCGTGAGCGAGGTCCGCAGTCTCGGCCGACTTCCCGTCGTGAACTTCGCGGCGGGCGGCATTGCGACCCCGGCCGATGCGGCGCTCTGCCGATTCCTCGGAGTGGACGGCGTTTTCGTCGGGAGCGGGATCTTCAAGGCGGAGCATCCGATGAAGGTCGCCCGGGCGATCGTCGAGGCGTCGCTCCACTACGACCAGCCGGAAGTGCTCGCGCGAGTCTCGACGAATCTCGGCGAGGCGATGAGGGGCATCGAGATCGGTACCCTGACCTCCGAGACGATGCTGCAGACCCGCGAATCGACGCCCCCCGTGGCGAGCCCCCATCGCGCCGCTCCCGAGGCCTGAACCGCGGAACCACCCCCCGCCGATGCGCGTAAAGCAGGGACCGGTCTAGCCCGACCCCGTGCGGATCGTCCAGGTCCTGCCGTTCTATCACCCCCACGCCGGCGGGGTAGAATCCCACGTCCGGGGCCTCGTCCGCGAGTTCACGCGCGAGGGCCACGAGGTGACGGTCGTCACCTCTCGCTACGACCGTCACCTGCCGGCTCAGGAGGAGATGGAGGGCTACCGGGTCCTGCGCGCGCGTTCTCTCGGGGTGGTCCTCGACACCCCCTTGGACTTCGGCATCGGCCGCGCCGTACGCCCTCTCGAGGCGGACGTGTTCCACCTTCACTATCCGCCGCCGCTCACCTCCTACTTCGCGACCCGCGTGCTCGCCCGCCGAAAGGCCCCGGTCTGCCTCACCTACCACTGCGACCTCTACCTCCCGGGCGCCCCGGGGCGGCTGCTCGCGGGGATCTACCAGACGGTCTTCCTGCCCGCCACCCTCGACCGGACCCGGCGAATCATCGTCCACACGCGGAGCTACGGGGCCACGTCCGCGATGCTGCGCGGGCGCGAGTTGAGTGTCATCCCCTCGGCGGTGGACCTCGAGCGATTCCGCCCGGGCCTCGACGTAAGCAGGATCCGCACCGACCTCCGCCTCGAAGGAAAGCGGGTCATGATCTTCACCGGTCGTCTCGTCCCCCACAAGGGCGTGGATGTCATCCTCGAGGCGCTCGCGCAGCTACCGAAGGACGTGGTCCTCGTCGTGATCGGCGCCGGGCCCCGTCTCCCGAGCCTCGTGGGAATCGCCCGACGGCTCGGTGTCGAGGACCGCGTCCGGTTCTGCCCGGCGGTTTCCGATGAGGACCTCCCTCGATTCCTCGCGCTCGGCGACGTGTTCGTGTTCCCGTCTCAGAACCGGCTCGAGGGATTCGGCCTCGTGGTCGCCGAAGCGATGGCCGCGGGGCTGCCCGTCGTCGTGGCCGACATGCCCGGCGTTCGGGAGGTCATCGAGCCAGGACGGGAGGGGCTCCTCGCCGAACCGCTCATCGCTACCGACCTCGCCGACAAGGTCCGGATCGTCCTGGACGACCCGGCCCTCGCGAAGCGCATGGGACGCGCGGCCCGCGACCGGGCCGAGGCGCTCTACGCGCTCCCCGTGGTCGCCCGCTCGCTGATCAACCTGTACGAAGGCCTGCACGCAACTGGTTGATCTGGACCTTCAGCCGCTCGGCTTCACCGGCGGCGGCCTTCTTCCAATCGGGCCCGGACGAGGCATAGAGGATGCTTCGGGAGGCGTTCACGAGGAGCGCCCGGCCGTGCGCGTCGACTCCTTCCCGGACCGCGGTCGCGAGGGAACCTCCCTGCGCTCCGATTCCGGGAACGAGCATCGGAATCGAGTTCCCCAAGGTGGCGCGGGCGGCATGGAAGGCATCGGAGAACGTCGCGCCGAGCACGACGCCGACGTTTCCATGGGCGTGGGCCAGACGACGCACCTCCCCGACGACCGCGAGCCAGAGGGGCCCGCGCGGCGTCGGGATCTCCTGGAAGTCGATCGCGCCCGGGTTCGAGGAGTGCGCGACCACGAACACGCCGTGGGCCGGGTCGTCGAGGAACGGCTGGAGGGTCTCCCAGCCAAGCCACGGGGTGAACGTGATCGCATCGAAGCCGAATTCGCCGAACACCCCGTCCCGGGTCATCCGTAGGGTGTTCGGGATGTCGTTGGCTTTGAGGTCGAGGATGCGCAGGCGCGTCGGGCCGATGCGCCGGCACAGCCGGCCGAGAAAGTCGACACCGACGGGTCCGTACTGGAGGTAGGAACCGAATTGCATCTTGTAGGCGGCCGCGTGCGGGTAGGTCGCGGTCACGATACCGTTCAGGAACCGTTCCAACTGGAGGCGTGGTCGAAGTCTTCGCAGGCCCCGCGGCATCAGGCTCGGGTCCGGATCGAGGCCCACGCAGACGAGGGAATTCCGGGCCGAAAGGATCCGGTCGAGCCGTTGGACGAACTTCGGCGCCACGGTGCGCGAGTCAGGAGCCTCGGGGGAAAAGGATTGTCACTGGGGCGCGTGCCCGCCCGGCCCAGTGCGTCGTTCATCGTCCGCAAGCCTCCGGGCTCTTTTATCACCGAACGAAGTGGCGCCGCCTGTCGCGCGTCCCATGACCGCCGAATCCTCGCCCCCCACTTCCGTCGAGACCCGTCTCCGGGACCTTCGGACGGATACGTCGCCGGTCGAGTTCGTGGCCCGCGTGGTGGCCTGCGAGCGGCGCGACGTCACCCGCAAGTCGGATGGAAGCCGCCGGCCCGTTCTCACGGGTCTCCTGAGTGACGGCACGGCGACCGTGCGGTTCAGCTGGTGGGACCCGCCTCGCGAAGGAATCGAACGCGGGGTCGTGCTCCGGGCCGTCGGCGCGGAGGTGCGGGAGTTCCGCGGGCGACCCGAAGTCACGTTCAGCTGGAGGACGCGGGTCGGGCCCGCGAGCCCCGCCGAGCTCCCACGACTGGACGCGGACGAGATTCCGTTCCGAACCGTCCGGGACCTCCACCCCTCGGAGGAGGGATTCCGGATCGAGGTCCGTATCGTGCGCATCGCTCAGAAGACCGTCACCGTCGGCACCGAACGCCGGGTGGTCCACGAGGGCCTGGTCGCGGACCGGACCGGTGCGATCGCCCTTTCATCCTGGAGCGACTTCGGGCTGCACGCCGGGGAGGCGGTGCGGATCGCCGGCGGATACGTCCGCGCCTTCCGGGGACGCCCTCAGCTGGTGCTCGACGACCGTTCGAGCGTCGTGCGGGTCGATGGAACTGACCTCCCCGACCCGGCACAGCTGCTCGCTTCGCCGCCGAGGTCGATCGCCGAAGTGGACGACGAGGGCGGAGGGGAGGCGGTCGCTGTCGAGGGACTGGTCGTGGCTCTTCTGCCACCCAGCGGGATTGTCTTCCGCTGCCCTACGTGCCACCGCTCCATTCGGAGCGGCATCTGCCGCGTGCACGGCCAGGTCGAAGGCCAACCGGACCTTCGGGCTCGGATCGTGCTCGATGATGGAACCGGTGCGCTCACGGTGAACGCGAACCGGGCCGATACCGAACGCCTCTGGGGCGTGACCCTCGCCGAAGCCGAGGCCCGACTTCGGAGCCAGCCGGACCCGACCCTCATCGAGGAGCAGATGCTCGAAGCGCTGCTCGGACGTCGCCTGCGGGTCCGCGGCGTCGGCACGCATGACGACTTCGGCGTGACCCTCACTCCGGAATCGATCGACCGGGTCGACATCGACCTCGACGCGGCGGCGGAGGAACTCTCGGCGCGCCTCGGGGACCGACGCTGATGTCGCTCCGGGAGTCCGCCTGGAGGGTGTCCGCGCGCGAACTCGAGAGCTCGCTCGAGGAGGAAAAGGGAGAGGGAGAACGGGCCACGACGTACCTCCTCTCACCGTTCGGGGCGCGCATGAGTCGGGTGCTGGTCGCGGGAAGCCTGTCGCCCGCCGAGTCGATCGGTCGGGACGAGTCCCAGACGTTCTGGCGCGCGCGCCTGAGCGACCCCACGGGGGCGGTCGCGGTGACCGCGGGCGCATTCCAACCCCGGGCCATGGCCCAGCTCCGGTCGGCTTCGGCTCCCCGACCGGCGATCGTGGTCGGCAAGGTCCACCTGTTCCGGGGGCGAGATGGGGTGGGCTATGTCTCCGTGCGGGCCGAAGCGGTGCGGTCGGTCGCGGAGTCCGAAGAACGCGCCTGTCTCGCCGACATCGTTCGCCAGACCCTCGACCGGCTCGACCTCGTCGAACGAGTGGAGAAGGACGCGACCCTGACGGAAGAAGCGGCCCGCGCCGATGGTATCCCGCGGGCCTGGTTCCGGGCGGCCAAGGAGTCGCGCAGTCGTTACCCGAATGTCGATCGGGTGGCATTCCGGCGGGAACTTTCCAACGTCGTCCGGCGCGTCGCGGGAGAAAGCGGACCGGCGCGAGCCACCCTACCGAGCCCGTCGACCGTCACGGTGACCCGCGCCCCGCCGCCCCGACCCGCTCCGCCTCCGCCGTCGGCCGCGGAACGCGCGGAGGAATCGCTGGTCCTGGACCAGCTCGATGAGGTCGCGGATGTCTCCGCGGACGGCTACGCCGACCTCAAGGAGGTCCTCGCACGGGCATCCTCCCAAGGGCTGGTCGCGGAGCGGGCCGAAGCGATCCTGAATCGACTCGAGGAAGAAGGCGTCATCGAAGAACCCATCGTGGGCAAGCTGCGGCGCGCCTGAGAAGACCCCTCCCCGAGGGTTTATATCGGGGGCCTCTTCGGGGGCGGGGGAATGAGGAACACCTGTCTCTCCGAATCGATGACGAGAACAGCGACCAGCTGACCCCCACGCTCCTCCCGGTGTGACCGATGGCGAATCCGCAGCCCTCCCGCATCTTCTTCGTCTTCCTGGTGGTCGTGGTGCTCGCCGCAGCAGGGGTGGGCGCCGCCGTCCTCTACGAGTTCAACAAGACGAAGGCCGCCACGGCTATCCTTACCGTCCAGAACGGCGACAATGTGACGGTGAACTACATCGGAGTCTTCGGGAGCGGGGCCCAAACGGGCCGGGTCTTCGACACGTCGCTCTACTCGGTGGCGAGCAACAACCTGTCGTACCCGAAGTCGCTCGAGTATACGCCCCGCGCGTCGGTGACGGCGTACACGCCGCTCGGCGTCCACGTGGGGGCATACGCCCCGGCGAGCGGGTACACAATCGGGAACCTGACCTTCAACTCCGTGGTCACCGGCTTCTGGCAGGGTCTCCTCGGCCTCCCGGGAAATCAGAGCCATACGATCGTCGTACCCCCGGACCTCGGCTACGGCCCACAGAACCAGAGCTGCCTGCTGACGGCGCCGCTTGTCCTCACCGTGCCGGTGCTCACCTTGGTGCCGATCTCTGAGTTCGGGAAGCTCTACCCCAATGGCACTGAGACGGTCGGGGCCGAGTTCGCGGACCCGACGTACGGTTGGACGGATTCCGTATTCGCCGTCAATGCGACGACGGTCACCCTGATGGCGCTCGCGACCGTGGGACAGAAGAGCACGCCGCAGGGGCTCCCGTTCACCGTGTCGAGCGTCAATGCGACCACCATCGTGCTCTCGAGCCTGCTCACGCCGGCGAGCGCCGGCCTCGTGCTCGGCCACGCGACGAACGGGGGGCTTTGCGGGTCGACGGAGTTCATCGTGAGCGCCGTCAACTTCTCGACCGGAACGATGACGGAGAACTTCAACCGCGAAGTGACGGGAGAGACACTCGATTTCGTGGTGACCGTCGTCGATATCTTCCCCGGGTGAGGGGCCGGCCCCGGCGGGCTAGAGCGTGACCTTCCCGCGTTTCAGGAGCTCCTCGAGGTGGGCTTCTGCGGTGGTCGCCAGCAGTTCCTCGGAGGGGGGTCCGCGGGTGTGGGAGTAGGCGCGCAGCATGCGGCGGGCCTGCTCGCGACGCGTACGGGATTTGGCGATCAGCTGACGGGCCTCCCGCTCGAGCGCGTCCATCTCGCGGCTGATGGCATCGATCTTGGAGATCAGGTCCGAGCGCGACCGTCCCTTTTCTCGCAGCGTGGCGATGAGACCGCCCGCCACCTCGAGCTTCTCTCGGACGGCGACCATCTTTGAGTCCCGCTCGGTCTTCGCCGCGGCGAGCTCCTTGCCCCGCAGCAGGAATTCCTCGCGGGCCGTCGTGAGAGCGGTTTCCGACTCCTTGAGCTTCTGCTGGTGGGCCGCCACCACCGCGGTCCGGGCCTCGGCCTGCTTGAGTTCCTGCGACCGCTGCCGAAGCAGTGCGATCAGCGCGTTCTCTTCCTCGAGCGGCAGGGCGCGCGTCTGCTGCCGGAGCTCGAGCTGCGCAATCTCCTTGCGGATCTGATCGGGTCGCACCCGCTCGCCCGGCGCGAACGACAGCCGCGCCTCCCGGACCTGAACGACCGCCTCCTCAACCTTCTTGCGCGCCGCCTCGCGGGCGGTTCGCAGCTCGGCGATCCGTCGCCCGAGCTGGTGATGCTCCTCGTAGAGCTTCTCTACCTCGGCCTGAGGTACCTGGCGGCGGTCGTAGATCGCCTTCTGCTCCGAGGAGATCTTGCGGACATCCACGATCATCTCCTCGCGCTGGTCGAACAGGGTCCGGAGCTTGCCGTCCAGCGAACGGAGCTTCTCCCGGTCGTCCCGGTCCTCCCGTTCTTCCTCGTCGGAGAGCAGCGCCCTCGGAGGCACGGCTCCGCGAGGAGTCCCGCTTCTCAAAAGCCCTTCTCTCGGCGCTCTTGCCGGAGGCGAGCAGCCCGAGGCCTAGCGCTGGGGCGGACGGAGCCGTCGTCCGGACCGGGCGGGCCGGTCCGTTCGCTCCACAAAATGCTGAGCGACGAAGAGCGCCGCCGGGACGGCGGCATCGATGTTGACGACGGCGAGCGGGGCGCAGGACTGGAGCATCGCGCTCAGCGCCGCCTCGCCGCGGCCGCCACGGCCGTAACCGACGGCCGTGGGAACGCCCACGACCGGGGCCGGAACGAGCCCCGCGACCACCGTCGGGAGAGCGCCTTCCCGTCCCGCGAATACCAGGTAGACCTCGGGATGGTGGGCCTCGAGTCGGTGAACCGCCGTCAGGAGCCGGTGAAGGCCCGCCACTCCGACGTCGTACTGACGTACGACCCGAATCCCGAGTTCCCCCAGAATGGCACGCGCTTCCTCGGCGAGGGGCACGTCGCTGGTCCCCGCGGTGACGATGGCCGCCACGCCCCGGCGATAGCGTGGCCCGAGGGGCCCCGGGAGTCGCACGGCACGACCCCCGGCGAGGAACTTGAGAGGCCGCCGGTCGCCCGCGGCCGGCAGCCACGAGCGGAGCGCCCGAAGCTGTGCGGGGGTCGGGCGAGAGACGAGCGCACCCGATCCCCGGGCCGAGAGCGCTCCGAGAATCTCGAGCAGGTGGTCGACGCTCTTGCCTTCCCCAAGGATGACCTCGGGAACCCCGACCCGCCGGGCGCGGTCGCGGTCCAGCTTTGCGAAGTGCCGGACGCGAAGTGCTCGATGATCCCGGCGCCGGCGGGGCTCGGACCTCTTCGACACCACGGCAAGGACGACCCTAGCGCTGATATAGCGGATTCCGGTGGCTCGCCCGTCTCGTTCAGCATGGTCGATTTTTCGTTGACCCCCGAACAGGAGAGCCTGCGAGACCTCGCCCGGAAGTTCGCGCGCACCGAGATGGCTCCTCATGCCGCGGAGTGCGACCGGGTGTCCCGGTTCCCCGAGGAGATCTACCGGAAGGCCTACGAGCTCGGCCTGATGAATCTCAACGTTCCCGCCGAATACGGAGGGAGCGGCCTCGGGTTGTTCGAGCAGTGCCTGATCGTCGAGGAGCTCGCGTACGCGTGCGGGGGCATGACGACCTCGACGATCGCGAACTGCCTCGCGCTCGAACCGATTCTGCTCGACGGCACCCCGGAGCAGAAGGAGCGGTTCTTGAAGCCGTTCTGTGCGGAGTACCACCTCGCATCGTTCGCTCTCACCGAGCCGTCCGGCGGTTCGGATGCCGGAACGGTCCGGACCCTCGCGAAGCGGGACGGGGACGACTACATCCTCACCGGCGACAAGTGCTTCATCTCGAACGCCCCGAACGCCTCGCTCTACACCGTCTTCGCGACCGTGGACCCGAAGCTTCGTCACAAAGGGGTGACCGCATTCGTGGTGCCCCGCTCGGCCGAAGGCGTCTCCGTGGGACGGGATGAGGAGAAGATGGGGCACCGCGCCTCCTCCACGTCGACGGTCCGGTTCGACGGGGTGCGAGTCCCACCGGCGGACCGATTGGGCCCCGAGGGGAACGGATTCTCGCTCGCCATGCGCACGCTGGACCAGACCCGGACCCCCATCGGAGCGCTCGCGACGGGCATCGCTCAGGCGGCGCTCGACCACGCCGCGTCGTATTCCCTCAAGAGGGAGACGTTCGGCAAGCCGATCGCCGAGCACCAGGCGATCCAGATCAAGCTCGCGGACATGGTCCAGGCCGTCCACGCGTCGCGCCTGCTCACCTGGCGTGCGGCCTGGACGATCGACCGGGGCCAGATGGGGACGCTGGAGTCGTCCATCGCAAAGTGCTATGCTTCCGACACGGCGTTCGCCGTGGCGGATCAGGCGATCCAGATCTTCGGAGGGTACGGCTACATGCGGGAGTATCCTGTCGAGAAGCTGCTTCGGGACGCCAAACTGACCCAGATCTACGAGGGAGCGAACGAGATCCAACGGATTGTCATCGCTCGCGAGCTCCTCCGGGGCTACGCCTAGCGCGGGGACGGTCCCGTGGAGATCGTCGTCTGCGTGAAACCGGTTCCCGACCCGGAGACCAAACTCCGCTCCTCCCCTGACGGGACCACCCTCGACATCGAGGCGGTCAAGTTCGTCCTCACGGGCTACGACGAGTCCGCCGTCGAGCAGGCGCTCCTCCTCAAGGAGGCCACGCCCGGCTCGAAGGTCCATGTCGTCTCGGCGGGGCCCCCGCCCCGTACCGAGGAGGTACTGCGGGCTTCCCTCGCTCTCGGCTGCGACACCGCCACGTGGGTCGAGATGCCCCCGGGCGTGGCCCCTGACCCCATCGGGGCCGCCCGTGCGCTCGCGAAGGCCGTGAGCGCGCTCCCCCACGACCTCGTTCTCTGCGGGAAGCAGGCGGGCGACGACGAGGCCGGTGTGGTCGCCGCCGCCCTCGCCGAGATCCTCGGGCTTCCCGACTACAGTGCCGTGATCGACCTGCGCTGGGACGCCGCGGCGGCGCGCCTTCGCTTCCAGCGCTCGACCGAGACAGTGACCGAGACCTGGGAGGTGCCGGTCCCCTGTGTCGTCGCGCTGCAACAGGCCTGGAACGACCCCCGCACCGCGAAGCTCCCGGCGATCCTCAAGTCCCGAAAGCAACCGATCACGAAGGTCGCCTCCGAACCCGCCCCCCCAGCGGCCGGGTTGAGCCGACCGGCGAAGTTCGAGCTACCTCCCCCCCGGACCGGGGCGAAACTGATCGAATTCAAGACTCCCGAGGAGGCCGCCCAGAAGCTCGTGAAGGCCCTCAAGGAGGAGGCGAAGGTCCTCCCATGACCGCAGCGATCTTGGTCGTGGGAGAGGCCCACGATGGTGGCCTCTCCGATGCCACGAAGGAGGCTGCCGGGATCGCCCTAAGCCTGACCGGCCCAGAGAACGTGGTCGGGTTCCTCGCGGGCGGGTCGGTCGGCGCGATGGCCGCCGCCTTCGGGAAGGTCGGCGTCCCTCGCGCCGTCGTCGCGGAGGACGCGCGACTCGACTCGGCGGTGACGGCCATCTTCGCCCAACTCGTCGTGTCCGCCGCGGACTCCGTGTCGGCGGGCCTCGTGCTCGTCGGCGGTTCTGTTTTTGGACGCGACCTCGTGTCCCGCCTGGGCGTCCGGTGGAACGCCGCGGTCGCGACCGGCGTCACGGGGCTCGCGCGAGTGGGGGACACCCTCGAGGTTCGTCGGCCGATCTTCGGGGGCCGAGCCACCGAGACCCGCCGTCTCGAAGGTGCTCACGTGGCGGTCGCGATCCGTCCGCATGCGTTCACCGCACCCCCGGACTCTTCCACCACGACCACAGTGACGGCGGTCCCCCTCGACGCGATTCCGCCCGCCCTCTGGGCCCCGAAGCGCTCGAAGGTCGAACTCACTCCGCGGGGGGCCGGCCCGAGCCTCAGCGACGCATCGATCGTCGTTTCGGGCGGCCGGGGGATCCGCGCCGCCGAGAACTTCCGCTTGATCGAGGAACTGGCCGCTTCTCTCGGGGCGGGCGTGGGCGCCTCCCGCGCCGTCACCGACGCCGGATGGCGTCCGGCGAGCTTCCAGGTGGGACAGACCGGGCGGACCGTCTCGCCGCAGCTCTACGTCGCGGTGGGAATCTCGGGAGCGATCCAGCACCTGGTCGGCATGGTGAGCTCGCGGGTCATTGTCGCCATCAACACGGATTCTTCCGCGCCGATCTTCCGGGTGGCGGACTACGGGATCGTGGGCGACCTCTTCCAGGTAGTGCCTGCGCTCACACAGGAGATCAAACGCGCGCGGGGTCTCTGACCGGGCGAGCGCTGGTCAGAGGTCGAAGGCGATCTCCACGCCGTCCCTTAGGAGCGTGGTCGTCCGGATGCCGGCCGCCTTCTGCACCGCCATCAGGACCTTGCGCGCGGAACGCTTCGGGGAGCCCGCATCGGCCATCATCGAGCGGAGGAGCTCGGTCGCGAACCGCGGGTAGAGGGAGTAGATCCGCGGATTCCACTTGACCCGGTCGAGCCGGGCGAAGTCGCGGAAGTCCGGAAGGATGCCGGTCGCCTCGAGACGCTGGTCGTACTCGGCGAGGCGCCCCGCGGAAGCGTCGCCCGCCGCCTTCGCGGCGAGGGCCGTTTCGGCGGCCTCCAGGCCGGAGCGGATGGCGTAGTTCATTCCCTGGATCGTGATCCCGTTCGAAAAGACGAAACCGGCGGCGTCCCCCGCCACCATCCAGCCGTCTCCGTGGAACGCCGCGGGCCGGCTCGCCCAGCCCGACGGCACGAGCTTCGCTCCATACTCTACGAGCTCTCCGCCCTTCAGTCGACGGGCGATCGCCGGGTGCAGTTTGAACCGCTCGATGAGGTCGTGAGAGTAGGCGTTGCGTCCGTAGAGCGAGTCGATGCGGACGATGATCCCGAGCGACAGCGTGTCGCGATTGGTGTAGAGGAACCCACCGCCCATCACGCCGGAAGGGAACATCCCGGCGACCCATTCCTCCGTGTGCGCTTCGTTGTCGCCGACCTGAAAGCGGTCTTGGATGACCGAGGGGTCCAGTCGGAACACTTCCTTGACGCCGAGCTCCGTCGTCTCGGGGGAGAGATGGGGGTTGGGTCGGATCGGGGTTCCGACCGAAAGTCTGGAGTTCGAGCCATCCGCGAGTATCGTCACCGGGGCCGTCATCGTCTCCCCGCCCTGCACGATCCCGTGGACTCGGGAGCCTTCCCAATTCAGCCGGTCCACCGGAACGGACGCGACGACGGTGGCTCCGGCCTCCTCGGCCTTCTTCGCGAGCCAACTGTCTGTCCGTGAGCGCAGCACGGTGTGCGCGGCAAACGGCTCCGCGCTCCAACTGCCCTCTTCGAGGTCGAAGGAGAGCGCGCTCTCGGCCGTAAGGATCCCGAACCGTTTGCGGACGAGGTGGCGTTCGACCGGCATCTCCCGCCACCAGTTCGGCAGGATGCGGGCGAGGTCGTTCCCCCAGAGGAGCCCTCCCGAGAGATTCTTCGTCCCGGGTTCGGCCCCGCGCTCCACCAGAAGGACGTTGGCGCCCCCCTGCGCGAGCCGGATCGCCGCCGGAGCACCGGCCATCCCGGCGCCGACCACGATGACGTCAAAGTCGTCGGCCATGGCCGTCGGCCCGACGCGGTCGCTTCGATTTAAGCTGCCCGTCCGGGGCCGCCCTAGCGAGTCGGACCCGTCCACTGGACCGGGCCCGGCGAGGTCTGCTGGGCCGCGGTCGCGTTCTCGATCAGCTTCTGGAACCGGAACGGCTTCGGGATCCCTTTCCAGTCCTCGTTCCCGAGACGGTTCCCGCCCTCGGAGCTCACCCGGACGGTGCCGTAGCCGAGGAGGCGCTGACCGAACGTCTGGTGCACGTCGACCCCTCGGACTTGGCCCACCGGGATCTCATCGAAGTCCTTCCCGAGGATTCCGCGCTGGATGATCACCCGGCGCGAGGTCACGGCGTAGACGGTCGTGATCCACCGGAAATAGCGGATGACGAGCCAGAGCAGACCACCGGACAGGTTCTTCGTTCCCGTCTCGGCACCGCGCTCGACGAGGAGGACGTTCGCCCCGCCCTGCGCGAGCCGAATCGCGGCCGGGCCACCCGCCATCCCGGCGCCGACCACGATGACATCAAAATCGTCGGGCATGGCCCGGTGGCGGACGGGGTCGGGTCGATTTAAGGTGCCCGTCTGGGAACGCGCTAGCGCCCCGGGCCCGACCACTGGACCGGGCCGGGCGCCGTCTGCTGGTTGATGGTGGCGTTC
>Ga0187769_10000693_pt1 | contig 18604 bp, 16 predicted proteins | sample 0116_SJ02_MP02_1_FD_133140 | JGI IMG/M metagenome (GOLD analysis project Ga0187769, IMG submission 133140) | Tropical peat soil microbial communities from peatlands in Department of Meta, Colombia - 0116_SJ02_MP02_10_MG | ecosystem: Environmental > Terrestrial > Soil > Wetlands > Peat | place... | reverse complement strand
CCACCGCGTACGCCGCTTTGTTCGGCGGGCAGAATTGCCGCGCGTACTTCATCACCTCATCCAAGAACCCGTCTTTCGAGAGGACAGCGTTGACGATGCCCAGATCCTTGGCTTCGTCGAAAGAAAATGTCTTGCCCAGGGCCATCATCTCGATCGCTTTCGACTTTCCGACGAGCCGTGACAATCTCTGGGTTCCTCCAGTTCCGGGAAGAACGCCCAACGTGACCTCTGGAAGACCGATCTTTCCCGCGTCCTTGCGCGCGATGCGGATGTCCCCGGCCATCGCGATTTCCAAACCTCCGCCGACACAGTGGCCGTTGAGCGCCGCAATCACGAGTTTCGGTGTTTGTTCCAGACGGAGGAGCGTTTCGTTGGCGTGCAGGCAAAAATAGTATTTGAAAACCGGATCGCTGCCGGCGAGCATGTCGATGTTCGCGCCCGCGCAAAAGAACCTTTCACCTGCGCCGGTCAGCAGAATCACGTGGACGCCAGGGTCCATGCGTGCTTGGAGAATCGCATCATCGAGCTGGCGGTTCATTTCGTACGTGTAAGTGTTCGCCGGCGGATCGTCGAGCGTAATCACGGCGATACCGCCGTCCACGCGGTATTGAATCAGTTTTCGGTTCTCCTGCGTGCTTTGCATCGTCGCTGCCATGAAACCTCCCTATCTGCAACCGGCGTTATTGTACGTCTTCGTCCACGACGAAGCGCGGAAATTGCGTGCAGCCCAGCCTAATGTAGAATGGCCGCTGTCCATGAGCGCCGCCATGAACCTTCCGGACAATGTGCGGGAGCCATTGGAAAGAAGTAGGAAAGGCAACCTTGTCAACTAGAACCGATTCCTTCTTCATGATCGTCCGAGGCCGAAAGCTCGAAGTGCAGCGAATTCCGAGCGACCGGAATGACAGGCCGACGCTCGTATTCTTGCATGAGGGACTCGGTTCCGTATCGCTGTGGCGGGATTTCCCATCCAGCGTTGCTGCAAAGACTCGCTGTCCCGTGCTGGTTTACTCGCGCTACGGGCACGGCAACTCGGAGATTCTCGATGGGCCACGCAATGTGAACTATATGCACGATGAGGCGCTCGAGGTCCTGCCAGAGCTGCTCGAAAAACTTTCGATCCGCGCCCCTGTGCTTTTGGGGCACAGCGACGGAGGCTCCATCGCATTGATCTACGCGGGAGCATACGACCACCTGAAAGGGTTGATTCTGCTTGCGCCGCATGTATTCGTGGAGGAAATCAGCGTGACGAGTATCGCGGCGGCAAAGGTTGCGTTTGAAACCACCGACTTACCCATGAGGATGCAGCGGCACCACAGAGACGCGGAAAAAGCCTTTTGGGGCTGGAACAATATCTGGCTGCATACGGATTTCCGCAGTTGGAATATCGAGGAATACTTGCCGCGCATCACTTGCCCCGTGCTGGCGATTCAGGGTTTCGAAGACGAGTACGGAACTATGGCGCAGCTCGAGGCGATCAGGAATCAGACGGCTGGTTCAGTCGAAATCTTGGAGCTCCCCAACTGCAAGCATTCTCCCCATCGCGACCAGCCGGACTTGGTCTTGGAGGCCGTCGCTGCGTTCATCGAGAAGCTGGTGCGCGATGCGTCACAGGAGCCGCCCGGAGAATCCGAACATACGCTTGACAGTGACAATACCCATGTCTAACATTCCTTTTACGCGGTTTTGCATGAGAGATTGCGTGTTGAACAGTCGGTTCCGTATTTCGAATTCCCACCTAACAGCGCACGTGCATGAAACCCTTTAGTCAGGGTGTAGAAAGGATGCCGCGAGAGCGGCTCCGCGTCCTTCAGTTCAATAAACTCCGGACGCTGCTTGAGCAAGTCTGCGGGCCAAATCGCTTCTACACTAGAAAATGGAAGCAGGCAAACGTCGCTCCGGGCGACATCCGATCGCTATCCGACTTGACCAAGCTGCCGTTCACCTACAAGTCAGAGCTTATGAGTGCCCAGGAAGAAGCGCCGCCCTTCGGAACCAACGTGACGTTTCCGGAGAGCGCCTATACCCGTGTTCACCAGACTTCGGGAACCACCGGCGTGCCCTTGCGCGTATTGGATACTGAGGAGAGTTGGGACTGGTGGGGCACGTGCTGGAGACACGTACTAACTGGCGCGGGCGTGACTGCAGAAGACCGCATTTTCATGCCTTTTTCTTTCGGCCCTTTCATTGGTTTCTGGGCTGCTATCGAGGGAGCAAAACAGGTTGGCGCCATGATGATTCCCGGAGGCGGCTCGGACTCCACGCAGCGCCTGCGCATAATGCGCGATTTGGGGGCAACTGTCGTTTGTTGCACACCGACGTATGCTCTCCGGCTCGCGGAGGTCGCCCGCGAGCAGGATATCGATCTCGCGTCGCTTCCCGTCCGCGCCTTGGTTCACGCGGGAGAACCTGGCGCGAATATCGCGCAGACCAAAGCGCGTATTGAAGCGGCATGGGGTGCGAAATGCTTCGATCACGCGGGCGCATCAGAGGTCGGCGCGCACAGTTTTGAATGCGAAATTCAGCCCGGAGGGATACATCCCATCGAAAGCGAGTTCATCGTCGAGGTCGTTGATCCCGAGACCGGCAGGGAAGTGCATTCGGGAGAATTGGGAGAGCTGGTGATCACGAACCTCGGGCGTCCCGGATTCCCAGTCATACGATATCGGACGGGCGATCTCGTCCGTATGGATGTGTCCCCCTGCGCCTGCGGGCGCACGTTTGCGCGTTTTCATGGAGGACTGCTCGGTCGAAGCGACGACATGGTGACGATCCGGGGTGTGAACGTCTATCCGACCGCGATCGAAAACGTGATCCGCCAGTTTATGACTGTTGATGAATTCCAAATCACAGTGACGACCGTGCAGCAAATGCAGCATCTCGAAGTGCAGATCGAAGTAACAGGCAGCGATGACGCTGAGCGCGTGCGGGGCCGCGTCGAGCAGGCGATATACCACGCTCTCTCTCTCCGCCCCACGGTCACTTTGGCGCCGCCGGGCACCCTCGCCCGATATGAAATGAAAGCACGCCGTTTCCGGCGCCTCGATGTCGCTGCGCCCAGTCGCCTTTCCTAAAAGCCGCTTCATAAGCGTCGTTATCGCGAGCAGATTCCTGCGCGTTTCTTTCGCTCCGAGGTGTTTCAAGTGCACACGACGAAGTTCGAGGGATCTGTTTTGCCTTCGCTGCGATCCGTCCCTTGGGCTGGTCAATCATGAACGTCTGTTCCCTTTCTGAACAACTGTTCAGATGTGATTGACAGGGACAGCTCCCCGTGATATTTGTTGCGAACAGGGCTGGCGGGACAGATTCAATGTCCATCACCGGGAGCTCGAAGCGGTCCCAACGCCGGGCGAAACGGCGCTACGTCGCGCGCCGCTTGGAAATCCTTCGCGCCGCCGGAACTACATTTCGCATTCGAGGGTTCGCCGAAACCGGCATGCGCGATATCGCAGCAGCCGCGGACATTTCGCCGGCGAACCTCTACAACTACTTTCGCGGAAAACACGAAATCCTCTTCTTCTGTCAGGATAATTCCCTGGATCGGATGATTGCCGCGCTCGAGCAGGCGCGCTCCTCTCGGGCGAGCGCAGTCCAGAAGCTTTCACTCGTGATTGAAGCGCATTTGCGGTGTGTGCTTGACGAGGTCGAGGGATCGGCAGCCCATCTCCTGACCAGCGCGCTCCCGTCCAATCTGCACCGCCGCCTCGTTGCAAAGCGCGACCGTTATGAGGAAGGTATTCGCCAGTTGATTGCCTCGGGAATACGTTCGGGAGAGTTTGTCTCCTGCGATCCGGCGCTCGCGACGCGCGCCATTCTCGGAGCGCTCAACTGGAGCGTAGGCTGGTTCAACCCGGCTGGAAAGTTGACCGCCACTCAGATTGCACAGCAATTCGGATGCTTTTTGGTCCGCGGGCTGGCAGCCAGGCCAGCCGCTCTTCACAAGGCTTTTTCGGCCAGAAGCGCGGAACATGCTGTTCGGAAGGATTTCCCGCAACCTGCGGAAAGGTACTCGGCATTACACAGGTGACCCAAACATGGCAACGGCGCCCGCTGAATCGCAGAAAACGGCTCGCATCAAGATCGCTCTAAACGGCGAAGAGATGGATGTTTCCTTCGCGCCCTATAAGACTCTTCTTGAAGTGTTGCGAGAAGATCTCGGCCATACGGGCACGAAGCACGGCTGTGAGTTGGGGGAGTGCGGCGCTTGTGCAGTTCTTCTGGACGGCAAACCCGTGCTCTCATGCCTCGTGCTGGCGTTGGAATGTGACGGATGCGGCGTAACAACGATAGAAGGTCTCGGATCGAGCGGAAGACTTCATCCACTCCAGACCGCGTTTGCCGATCTCGGCGCGGCCCAGTGCGGGTATTGCACTCCGGGAATCCTGCTGACGGCAAAAGCGCTGCTGGACAAGAACCCGCATCCTACTCGCGATCAGATTCGCGAAGCGCTCTCTGGCAATCTGTGCCGCTGCACGGGCTATTTGCAGATTTTCGAAGCGGTTGAGGCCGCCATGGTTCAAATCGCCGAAGGAAAGAAGCCCGGCGCGTAAACGTGTAAGGCTGCTGCGTGCAACCGAGGAGGGGACTTGAGGAATTCAACGGACTCGTCAGCAGTGGAACTCGAGGAATTGCAGCTGGAGACAGATCAGCTCCGCGTCATCGGTGTTCCCCGCCGCAGGGTTGACGCCCGTGCGAAAGTGACGGGTCAAACGCGCTACGCCGACGACATTTTTCTGCCGCGAATGGCGTACTGCAAGTTGCTGAGGTCTCCCCACCCGCATGCGCGCATCCGAAAGATTGACACCTCGCGGGCACTCGCTCACCCGGGCGTATATCTCGTCCTCACCGGAAAAGACTTGCCGATCGAGTACGGAATCATTCCCGTGAGCCAGGACGAGCAAGCTCTCTGCCTCGATCACGTCCGGCACGTCGGAGATCCGGTCGCCGCCATCGTCGCGCGCGAGGAGCTAACCGCTCTGGAAGCTCTCGACCTCATTGACGTCGAGTATGAAGTCCTGACGACGGTCTCGGATCCTGAAGAAGCGCTGGCGACTCCCGCGCCGCGGATACACGACTACGGCGAAGAAGGGAACATCCACAAGCGCGTTAGCCTTGAGTTCGGCAACGTAGACCAGGGTTTTGCAGAAGCGGACGAACTCTTCGAAGACATCTTCTTTTACCAGGGGAACACTCACCTTCCCATCGAGCAGCACGCTTCGGTCGCGATCAAGGATCCCGAAGGGAAGCTCACCATTTGGTCGAGCACGCAGACGCCCCATTACCTTCACCGCGCGCTCGCCAAGGTGCTGGAAATGCCCCCCGCGCACATCCGCGTAATTGCGACGCCCAATGGCGGAGGCTTTGGCGGCAAGAGCGATCCGTTCAACCATGAGATCGTTGTCGCCAAGGCCGCGCTGATACTCGACCGCCCCGTGAAGATCGGCTTGACCCGGGAAGAGGTTTTCTATTGCCATCGTGGTCGCCACCCTGTTTTGATGAAGTTCAAAACGGGCGTCAAGAAGGATGGCACGATTACGGGGATGCACCTTCAAACGCTCATTGACGGAGGTGCGTACGGTTCCTACGGCGTCGCCAGCACGTTTTATACGGGCGCGCTCCAGACGACCACTTATCACATCCCGTGCTATCGCTTTCAGGGTTGCCGCGCCTTTACGAACAAGCCCCCCTGTGGACCCAAGCGCGGCCATGGCACCGTGCAGCCCCGTTTCGGCCAGGAGATCCAGCTCGACAAGATCGCCGAGAAGCTCAAGCTCGATCCAGCCGAGCTCCGACTACGCATCGCCGAGACTCCGAATGCTCTCACTGCGAATTTTCTGAAGCTAGGAACCGTGGGCCTAGGAGAATGTATTCGCCGCGTGGTGAAGATTTCGAGCTGGAATGAGAAGTTTCGTAGACTTCCGGAGGGCCGTGGTGTCGGGCTTGCATGCTCAGCCTATCTAACTGGCGCGGGCCTCCCCATCTATTGGAACGCGATGCCTCACTCGGGAGTGCAGCTCAAGCTCGATCGTGGAGGCGGGATCACGATCTTCTGCGGTGCAACGGAGATTGGGCAGGGTTCCGACGATGTGTTATCGGCGATCGTAGCGGAAGTTCTCGGCGTCACTACATTCGATATCCGCATTTACACAGGCGACACGGACCTCGGCCCGGTCGACTTGGGATCCTACTCAAGCCGCGTCACGTTGATGGCGGGCAATGCGGCTCTGCAAGCTGCGGAACGAGCAAAGGCCATGCTTGTGGAAGCGGTGGCGGAACGCCTTGATGTCCCCAAAGAGCGGCTCCGTTTCGCGGACAAGCGTGTATTCGATAGTGCAGCGCCAGAGAAGGGTGTCACTTTTCAGGAAGCTGTTTGCTTGGCAGAGGCTCGCTTCGGTACTGTGGGCACGGTCGGTTCCTACACTCCGCCTAAATCCCCGGCGCAATTCAAGGGCGGAGGTGTAGGCCCGTCCCCCACTTATTCGTATTCGGCCGCCGTGGTCGAGGTGACTGTGGACCCCGTCACGGGCTGGATCAACGTCCCTAAGATTTGGATCGCGCATGATATCGGTCGAGCACTGAACCCAACGCTAGTGCGCGGCCAGGTTGAGGGCAGCGTGTACATGGGCCTCGGCGAGGCGCTCATGGAGGAGCAGGAATTCCGTCGCCTGCCGCAGCGTTTATCGCATGCGCTGGTGCATAAATTCCCTTCCATTCTCGAATATAAGAGCCCAACGTCACTCGACATGCCGGAGATTGTCACAGAGCTTGTCGAGGAGCCTGACCCGCGCGGCCCCTTTGGCGCAAAAGAAGTCGGCCAGGGCCCACTCCTGCCAATTATGCCGGCTGTCGCCAACGCGGTTTATGATGCCGTGGGAGTACGAATAGATGAAGCTCCCATCACGCCAGAGAAGATCGTGAAAGCCCTTGCGGAGAAGAAGGCAGGCCGCACTCCGCGTTTTGGGCCGAGCCATTTCCCCGAAGTGAATTGGCCGGAGGCCCTCCGTGTTCTTCCGCCATGGGAAGGAGGAGATGGCCACGCTGTCAATGAAATCCGTCGCAGTAGCTCGCAGAGGAAAGAGAAGGTACACACCTCATGATGCGCCTGCCTTTTTTCGAGTTTCGGGCTCCGCGCACGCTGGAGGAAGCCGCGCGTGTGCTGGATGGCGAAGGAACAAGGGCAATGCCGCTAGCGGGCGGTACAGATTTGCTCCCGAACATGAAGCGCAGACAGCAGGTTCCGAGGACGCTGATAAGTCTTCGCCACGTCGCAGGGCTGAACGAAGTTCAATTCGCTCCCTCGGGCGTGCGGCTAGGCGCGTGCGTCACGCTTGCCGATATTGCGCAGGATCCTCGCCTTCACAACGGAGCTTCGGGCTTGTGGCAAGCCGCTTCCCAGGTTGCCACTCCGCATATCCGCACCATGGCGACGCTCGGCGGCAATATCTGCCTCGACACGCGCTGTAACTACTACGACCAGAGCTACGAGTGGAGAAAGGCGATCAATTTTTGCCTGAAGAAAGACGGCACTACTTGCTGGGTTGCGCCGGGAAGTTCGAAGTGCATGGCCGTCTCCTCAACCGACACGGCACCCGCCCTGATCGCCTTGGGCGCCCGCGTGCTCCTGGTATCGCGAGCAGAAGAACGCGAAGTTCCGCTTTTTGAACTATACAACAGTGACGGATTGGACTACATCCGTCGGCGACCGAATGAAATCCTGGCGGAAGTGCTGCTCGATTCCCTCCACGATTGGAAGAGTACTTACTGGAAGCTGCGGCGTCGCGGCTCGTTTGATTTTCCCGTGCTGTCCGTGGCTGCGGCCGTGCGGCTAGGGAAAGGCGGAATCGTCGGGGATGCTCGAATCGTCCTCGGCTCCGTTGCGTCTCGTCCCCTCGTGGCTACGGAAGCGGCAAAATCTCTCGTTGGCCGTCCTTTGGATAAGGAAGCGATTCAAGAGGCCGCCGTTCTTGCTGGCCGTATCGCAAAGCCGCTAGACAACACAGACTTCGATATGAGCTGGCGTAAACGGGTCGCCACCGAATTCGTTAAATATGCATTGCGAGAGCTGGGCGGGGATGATGTGCGGACTGAGCGCGAGCGATTGACACGGTACCCATTCATCTGATCGCCGAGCGAAGGGCCTGTCCCCCGCCAAAACTCTGGCCGACTTTGAAATCAATAACATAGTGGCCGGGCTCGCGCCAGCGTTCTGCTATAACTCCGACCATGTTCAATGCGTTCTTGCTTGGGTTTGCATCGCTCGTTCGCTTCTTCCGCAGCCGCGCGAGTCTGGTTCTGGAGAACTTAGTCCTTCGCCAGCAGCTAACTATGCTCAAGCGGCGACGCCCTCGACCAACGCTCCGCAATCTTCAGTCGCGTCCTGTCGCGTTGGCGACTCGGCGGCTTGCACCATCCGTACGATCGAGCCGCCTAGGCGCTCCTGAGTTCTCGTTCATCCTTATCTATGTCACCCACGTAGCGTGAGCTGACTTCTATCTGAGGCTGCATTCCCTTGCCCTCCGAACTGGAGTGTTGGTCAGGAACAAGGTCTTGAGTGCGGCGCGGCACGCAGAAATCGTGGGGTTCTCGAAGCAGATGGAGTCTTGGCGAAGGACAACCGAGCACTAGCAAATGTAAGTGAAACGTGGCATAAAACGTTGGAAGACGCTCGCAGGAAAGGGCTACCAACTCTATTGAATTCACCGCGAGGGAGGTTCTTGGCAAAGTAGAAGATCAGGCACAGGGCACTTGTGTAATGGCGAACATTTATTCAATTGATGGGATTGTCCCAGTGGTTGATCCCACGGCTTTTGTTCACCCCACCGCCGTGCTCATAGGCGACGTAATCGTGGGACCGCGCTGTTATGTTGGTCCTTGCGCCTGTCTGCGGGGAGATTTCGGGCGCCTAATCCTAGAAGAAGGCAGCAATCTGCAGGATACCTGCGTAATGCATAGTTTTCCGGGTGCCGACACTGTCGTCGAATCGAATGGCCACATCGGCCACGGCGCTGTCCTCCACGGGTGCCGCATCGGGAAGAACTCTCTAATTGGCATGAACGCCGTGATCTCCGATGGAGCGATCATTGGCGAATCGTGCATAGTCGCCGCTCTTGCTTTTGTGAAGGCAGGCGCTGTAATTCCGCCGCGCAGTCTTGTTCTGGGCGTTCCGGCCAAGATAGTGCGCGAGCTAACGGATGCTGAAGTCACTTGGAAGAGCCAGGCCACCGCGGTCTATCAGGCGCTCGCACAGCGGAGCCTGAAGGGCCTGAAACCGGCCGAAGCCCTCATTGCGGTCGAGCCCGACCGGGCGCGCCTTCCCAAGCTATCCATCGATCCTCTCTACAAATCGAGGCAGACATCTCAAGACTGACCTGCCTTTTGGATCGGATTCTGCGGAATTTCCCCCCGCCGTTGGGGCATCACCCCGCACTGTGACGGTCGTCACCGCCTGACCCTGTCAAATCCCATACCCTGCTGCCACAGTGAAGGCAGGGTCGCAGAGGTCCATTGTGACAAGTGTGAATGGGGGCTACGGGTTTCAACTAACGGCCGCAAACACCGCTCTGCGGCGTTGCGAACTCCCCTCCCTCAACCCAGCCTCGGATGAGGTTGTCGTGCAGGTTTCGGGTTGCGGGGTCTGCCACACGGACATCGGCTTTGCATTCGATGGTGTACCGACCCGTCATGCCCTGCCGCTTGTCCTGGGACACGAAATCTCTGGAAGAGTCGTTGCTGCCGGAGAAAACGCTGCTGGATGGGTCGGGCGATCGGTGATTATTCCGGCAGTGATTCCATGCGGGTCTTGTCCGGCTTGTCAAGCAGGGCGAGTTACCATTTGTCGCCAGCAATTCATGCCCGGCAATGATGGCGATGGCGGCTTCGCCACCCATGTGCTTGTGCCATCTCGGGGTCTCTGTGCCGTACCCGAGCGTCTCCCTTCCGGCGTCACGCTGGAGATGCTGTCTGTGGTTGCAGACGCGGTGACGACCCCGTATGAAGCCATTCGAAGAGCTAACCTCGGGTCCGAAGACGTCGCCGTTATCGTTGGGGCCGGTGGTGTCGGCGGATTCGGAGTGCAGATTGCCGCCGCTCTGGGCGCAGCGGTAGCCGTCATTGATATCGACGGCGAACGGCTGGATTTGGCAGCTCGGCACGGCGCAGGACTTGTTCTCGATGCCAGCTCGACGGAACTCAAGGGTCTGAGGGCGGCAGTGCGAAGTTTTGGCAAAGAGAGTGGACGCAAGGGCATCGGGTTGAAGATCTTCGAGATGAGCGGCACGCCCGCTGGCCAAGCGACGGCCTTTGGAATGCTGGACCACGGTGCGTATCTGGGAGTCGTAGGTTTCACGCCGAAGAGCGTTGAACTTCGTTTATCAAATCTGATGGCCTTCGATGCGACCGCGCGCGGCAACTGGGGCTGCCCCCCGGACCAATATCCTGGTGCCCTTCAGATGGTACTCGATGGGAAGGTTTCCCTTGCTCCTTACGTTGAACTCCATCCGCTGGAAGAAGCGCCCGCTGTTCTTGATGCGCTTGCAAAACATGTTTTGCGTCGCCGAGCAATCCTGCAACCGGGGCAGGGTAATGTAAAGCACTGACGGGAGGCAGCAAGTGAAAAATCACAACCTCATTGATCCCTTTTCTCCGCGTGAGATTCTGTTCGAACGCCGGCCCGTGCACGACCGCTCGGGAAAAACCGTCGACGGCCTCCACAACGTTTGGATCACGCTTAACAACCCAAACGAGCTCAATAGCTACACCACTTCTATGGCTAAGGAAGTGATTCTGGCCCTGCGCGAGGCGAGCAACGACCGCGCAGCTGTAGCAGTCGTTCTAACGGGCGCTGGAACGCGCGCCTTCTGCAGCGGCGGAAACACGCGTGAATATGCGGAGTACTACGCAGGTGCGCCGGCCGAATACCGCCAGTACATGCGCATATTCAACGACATGGTGACCACGATCCTTCAGTGCGACAAGCCCGTGATCTGCCGCGTGAATGGAATACGTGTGGGCGGCGGCCAGGAAATCGGGATGGCGTGCGATTTTTCGGTCGCTAGTGATCTCGCTCTTTTCAGTCAGGCCGGACCAAAGCACGGCTCCGCTCCGGACGGCGGGAGCACAGATTTCTTGCCGGTCTATGTGGGAATCGAAAGGGCAATGTATAGCGGGACTCTCTGCGAGAACTGGAGCGCGCATCGTTTCTACTGGCTCGGCGGGCTCACGCAGATCGTTCCCGCCTTGAAAGTCGATGGGCGATGGACGCCAAATCCCTTGGTCGTCACAGACCGGGTTCTGGACGAGTACGGACGGGTTGTGATCGGCGAATGGAAGACAGGGCACGCTCGAGAAGAGGGGAAATCACTGATGGGCAAGGGCAGCGTGGACCTTTCGCTCCTCGACGAGGCTGTCGATCAGATGTGCACGAAGTTTCTCTATACGATGCCCGACTGCCTCATCAAGACCATCGAAAGTCTCCGCAAGCACAAACTCATACACTGGGACAAGAACCGCGAGAGCAATCGCGCCTGGCTCTCGCTGAATATGATGACGGAGGCAAACGCAGGTTTTCGCGCCTTCCATTACGGGACCAAGGATGAAAGGGAAGTGGATTTCGTTCGCTTGCGGCAGCGGCTTGCCCAGGGAGCGCGGTGGAATGAGGAACTGGTCCGGGAAGTCGCTCCGTGGGTTGCCCAGGCTGCAAAGACGGACAAGTAATCCTGGAATTCGCTCAGGCGATTCGGGATTCGTCGGAAGATCTGAGGACTAATTGCATGGCCGAGGAATATCGAAGCATTCTTTGTGCTGCCGAAGACGGCGTCGCTCGGATTACCCTGAATCTGCCGCCTTTAAACATCATCGACATCCCGATGCTCCGGGAGATCCAGAGTGCCATCGCGCGCGTCCAGTTGGAGAAGGAAGTGAAGGTCCTCGTTTTTGATCATCAGGGAAAGGCCTTCTCGGCTGGCGTCTCCATTCGTGACCACACGCCGGACAAAGTATCGGAGATGATCGAGAAATTTCATGGAGTGTTCCGGCTTCTCCATTCTCTCGCCGTGCCCACATTGGCGCTCGTCGACGGGATGGCTCTGGGTGGCGGCTGCGAACTGGCCACGTTTTGCGACATGGTCATCGCCTCCGAGCGGGCCACTTTTGGCCAGCCGGAGGTCAAGGTGGGAGTGTTTCCTCCGGTGGCAGCGGTCGTCTTCCCGCAGCTTGTGGGACGGAACTGCGCGCTGGAACTGCTTCTGACCGGAGATATCGTCGACGCTTCCGAGGCCAAGGCACTGGGCCTCATCAATAAGGTCTTCCCCACGCCAGAGTTCCGTCAGAAGGCAGGTGAATTCATCGCCAAGCTCACCTCCATGAGCGCGCCCGTCCTGAGGCTTACGAAACGAGCGGTGGGCCGGGCGCTGCATGCGAATCTGAGCGAGGGGCTGGCTTCTGTCGAGGAACTGTACTTGGGAGAATTGATGAGTACAGAAGATGCCCGCGAGGGTCTGAACGCCTACCTCGAAAAACGCAAGCCTGTGTGGAAGAACCAATAGCGTGGCACGCTACGGCGTGGATTTCTGATGGTCCGCAGCGCCATTTGAATCCTGATGCACGTGCAGCTGACGCAGCTTGAAGCGCTGCACTTTGCCAGTGGCAGTTTTCGGAAGTTCGCTCACAAACTCGATCCAGTTGGGACGTTTGTAGTCGTAGATCCTTTCACCGACGAAGTCTTTGAGTTCGCAAACGAGTTGGTCACTCCGACGGAGATTCGGTAATAGTACGGCGTAGCCGGCCAGGTCCAAACCAAGGAATTATTCCGTTTACCCGACGGTTCCTCACGTGTAGAAGTACTACTATTCGGCAATGAAACAGCAATCCTTTGTTGGGAGAACTCGCGAGGGCATGAACTGAGGTGCTAGCAGGCCGTATGCGAGTCATCCGCTGAGCCGAAAGCTGCCTTAGGCCGCTAAGAAAGAATACTATTGGGTTCCCGGTCTACGCGCCCAAAGGCGAATCGTCCGTACTAAGAGAATTCCATGCCTCCGCTCGTCATTGAAGCACCGCAGGCCCTGAGCAACTTTGTCGGCCGTGAGATCGCTGTAACGGAATGGTTCACCGTAACGCAAGAAATGATTCGCCAGTTTGCCGAGGTCACGGACGATCGACAGTGGATTCACGTTGACCAGGACCGAGCACAGAGAGAATCACCTTATGGCACGACTATCGCTCACGGATTCTTGACTCTGTCGCTTCTCAGCCGCTTCCTGAGAGAGGCGATACAGGTCCAAGGCGGGGTCCGGATGCGAGTGAATTATGGGCTTAATCGAGTGCGGTTCCCATCGCCCGTCCGCGCCGAGTCTCAGATTCGTGCCCGCGTGGGCGTTCAGTCAACAAAACAGCTTCCAGACGCCATACAAGCAACCTACTCAGTTGAATTGGAGTGTCGCGGGGCAGAGAAGCCATGTTGTGTGGCGGAATGCATTGTTCGTTACTACTTTGGCTGATGGAAAGCGCCTATTCCGATCCGAGCGAACATGCCTGAAATGAGCGACACCTGTGCTCCGCAAAAACTCTATCGCAACGCCAAGGTTCTGATCAGTGCGGGCCATTCCGCTCATCCTCTATATATCATTGTCCGCTAGGAACCGGCCGTAGTCGTTCGACTCCAGCCAGTGGTAGAGATGAATCTGGTAGAGGTAAGAGCCCACGAGTTCTTCTCCTAACTCGTGTGTCTCAGTGCAAACGAAGGGCACTTGCAGGCCCGCGAGGACAGCTATGAGAAACTGCGTCACGCGATTGGGGTCAACGTTCGTGTGCGTGTAGCGGGACTTCACCTGGCTCAGAGGACTCGTGATGACCAACAACCGGTGCGGGTACCGGGCCATGAGCCGCAGCCGGTGGATGAACGCAGGACGGTCCGCGGTGCAGGAGTGCACCAGGTCCGAGAGATCCTTTCGTTCTACGACACAGATATCCTCCAGTCCCGCGACGGAGTAGTCCCCCAGCGGCAGGGCTCTCTTTTCGATCCCTGCAAACCAGCCACGAAAGCGCGAAAAGTTGAAAGGATTTTGCTCGCGCGTGTCCACGAGGAGCGTCGGGCGAGGTGTCTGAAGCTGCGTGCCGCCGCGTTCGGCAAGGACAGGTACTGGGGGATGCGGCACTGGTGCCGCGGTCATCTGCCATTCGAGAGGAGAAGAGATCAGAGGGCGTCGTCTTCGGAGCATCCGGTCTCTCACGCCGCCATCCTTTCCCAACGGTACTCGTGATGCAGGCCGCCCAGAATCGCCCGAGCCACCACTCGCCGATGGCTGGGAAGATGATGCCCACAGCACTCCACTACCTGTCTTCTCTGACCGGGGATCCCGGGTCCCAGACTGGAATGCGGCCGGCCCTGATTGTAGTGCGCTACCCATTCCTTCAGGATTCGCCGCACGTGCCTCTCATTCCATGCGATCACGTGATCGAGGCATTCCCTCCGCATCGTGCCGATCAGCCGTTCGCAGAAAGCGTTCGCCTGCGGCGCCCGATACGGAGTCTTCAGAACCTCCATTCCCATCGATTTCAAACAGCCATCCAGCTCGCTCGAAAAGATGCTGTCCCGATCATGAAGAACGAATCGGTAGGAGCGCTCGCCCATGGTTGCCTCGCGAAACTGCTGCAGGGTCCAATCGGCCGTGGGATGCGCGGTGACGTTGAAGTGAGCGATGCGCCGGGTTCCTACCTCCATTGCTACAAATACGTAGAGAATGCGAAAGCGAGCGGTCACAACGATGAAGAAATCACAGGCCAAGATGGCCTGGGCATGATTGCGAACGAAGGTCATCCAGCGCTGCGAAGGAACTCGCTTTCCAGGACCACGGTCCAGAGGCATATACCGCCGGACCGTCCGCGGCGATAGTTGAATGCCCAACTTCAGCAGCAGTTCGTCGGCGATCCGCTCTTCTCCCCAGGTCCGATTCTCCAGGGCCATTCTTCGGATCAGATCTCGTATCTCCTCGGGCACTCGCGGCCTGCCGCGCGGCCTCGATTTCCACCGCCAGAACAGTCGGAATCCCTTCCGATGCCAGGCGAGGAAGGTCTCCGGCCTGACGTGCACCAAGGCGTTCTGCCAATCAAACAGCCGGGAGAGCAAGACAATGGACACACGAGTCGCGTCGCTCGCCCGCCGGGGTTTGACCTCGCGCTCCAGGTAGAGAGCCAGCTGCTTGTGCAGGAAGAGGTTCTCCGCCCTTAAGGCTGCTTTCGAATGCGTTCCAAGGACCAGGAATCGGAGAGCGTCTTGAACAAGCGCCGGGAGGAGGGAGATCACGCGGCAGAGGGCCAGATCCATTCTCATGGCACGGGAGCATGCCACGGCCCGGTCCTCACCAGCAACCCTATCCTTCAAACCGACTTACATGCATGAAATGCCCGCCGTACCGAATTTTTGCGGAGCACAGGGTCGGATATCTCGTTGAAAAGAATGGTCGGGGCGAGTGGATTTGAACCACCGACCTCCTGGTCCCGAACCAGGCGCTCTAGCCAGGCTGAGCCACGCCCCGAATCTGCTGCACTGCGGAGTTACAGTTTACGTTGGATCAGCCGCGACGGCAACTCGGCACACTACGCTGCGCGTCCCCCATTTCGCTTTGCAGACGCCTCGCCACTGTTGCAGAATAGGGGCCGATGAGAAGGGAAGCGCAACAGACTGCGCGTCCTGCGCATCTTAGTTGATACCAGCGGAACGAAGGAGCAGAGCGATCCGCAATCGTTCTCTCCGAATAACTTGAACGATCCAACCCAAAGGAGGATGGATGTTCGACCAGCTGAAGGCGACGTCATCGACAAGTTCCAGTTCATCTGCGATCAGTAAGGATTCATCCTGCGTGCGAGGGTGGCACCGCTCTTTTTCCCTTGTTTTGGCAGCAGCTGTAATCATGGTTCTTGGTTTTGGGACCAAAGTAGCTCGCGGCGATGATGACGCGGGCGCAAAGGCATTTAAGGCGAATTGCGTCGTTTGCCACGGCGCCGACGGCACCGGCACGGCCACAGGAAAAGCGCTGAAGGCGCCCGACCTTAATTCCGACGCCGTGCGGAAACTCACGGAGGCGGAAATCGTGAAGCAGATCTCGGATGGCAAGAACAATATGCCGCCGTTCAAGAACACGCTGACCAAGGATCAGATTTCGGCGCTCGCTACCTACGTTCACACGACCTTCGGCAAGAAGAAGTAGTCCTCATCGGATTCCAAGCCGGACTCGTGCGCGTCGCTTGCCTTATCCTTCGGCGATGCACACGAGCAACCGGCGGATCCCCTCTGTAAACTCATTTTTCGGCGTCAGAAGGCTGACGACCAAGTATCCCTCGCTTTGAAATTCGTAGAAGTGCCCGGGATGGACAACCACGCCTTGCTGTTCCAATAGGCGAATTGCAAGCTCCTCGTCTGGCTGAACCGCCGGTACGCGCAGCACCGCGTACCAGCCGCCCTTGATCTCCAGGCGCGAAACTGCCTTCTGTTGCGTAAGCTGTCGGTCGAGCTCCCAAAGATTCTCGCGTGTGCGCCGTCTGATCTGCGATTGCACCCTGTCGCGCTGACCGAGTAGCGCAGGCAGAGCATGTTGCAGAGGCGTGCTCAACGAAAGATACGTATCGGCGATCACTTCAAGGCGCACCATCGCGTCGCGCACTTCTGCCTCGGGACCGCTTGCTGCAATCCAGCCGAGCTTCATTTGCGGCAGGCCGGCGATCTTGCTGAGGCCGCTCAACACAAAGGTGAGTGCGCGGCCATTGAATGCAAAGCTCCCGTGTCGCTTCTTCCGCTCCTGCGCAAGTGGCATCTCGTAGTCGAGAAACACTTCGTCAACGACGAGCGCGAGCGAGTGTTCGCGGCATACCCCGTACAGTTGTTCCGCTTCATCCGCTTCGAGGAAGTTGCCCGTTGGGTTATTGGGGTGAACGAGAAGAATTGCGCGCGTCCGCGACCCGATCGCTCGTTGGAGACTCGAGAAATCGATCTGCCAACCGTGGTCGTAGACAAGGTGGAAGGGACGCAGGACGACGTCTTGAATCGTGGCCAGGAAATCAAACAGCGGATAGCTCGGATGCGCAACTAGGACCTCATCACCTGGCTCGCACAGTAAGCGAAAGAGAAACGAATAGGCCTCGCTCGTGCCGGTCGTTAGAATGAGCCGCTCGCGATCGAAATGCGCGCCGGGGTTCTTCTGTTCGTAGTATTGCGCTATCGCGTCGCGTGCCGCTGGAAGGCCTCTTGGATCAGGATCGTAGCGCAACGCGATCGAAGACCGCAGCGCATCCAGGATTGCAGTCTCGTCGTATTCGAAACCGCAAGTCATCGGATTCGAAGCTGTGATGTCGAAGATCGGCTTGCCGCTCTCACGAATACGGCGCAGCGCTTTCGTAAACGCGTTCTCTTCGAGCTTCCAGCTTGTGCGCTTCGAAAACATGGCTTACAGCGCAGGGGGCTGCGAGACCACGGCTAGATTACGCGCTCGTACGCGTAGCCGGCCGCGTCGAGAGCGGCGGTGAGTTCCGCGATATGGTCAGGGCCGCGCGTCTCCATCGTAATGTCGATGACCGTGTCTCCGAGCAGCACGCCGTAGTAGGCGCGATCGTACATCGTCTCGACGATGTTAGCTTTGTGCTCGGCGATCACGGTTGCAAGCCGCTGCAGCGCGCCGGGATGATCCGGCAAGTGAATGCGCAGGCGCACCAGGCGCCCGTCTTTGACAAGGCCGCGTTCGATGATCCTCGAGAGGAGCGAAACATCGATGTTTCCTCCGCTCACGAAGACCCCGATATTCTTCCCTTGAAACCGAACCTTGTGCTGCACAAGAGCCGCCGTGGCAACCGCTCCGGCACCTTCGCTGAGGGTCTTTTCCTTCTCCAGGAGCAGCAGGATTGCGTTCGCGATCTCTTCATCATCAACGGTGACGATATCATCCACGTACTTTTGCACGAGAGGGAACGTCACGTTACCCGCGCAGCGCACCGCAATCCCTTCGGCAATCGTGATTTTGGCCGGAAGCGTAACGGGCTTCCCGGCCTCGACGGCGGCCTTCATGGACGGGAGCTTTGATGTCTGCACGCCGATCACTTTGATCTTGGGATTCTTCTCCTTCACCGCACAGGCGACGCCCGCGATCAGCCCCCCTCCTCCGACGGGGACCAAAAGAACGTCCGTCGCCGGTTGCTGCCCGAGCATTTCGATACCCAGTGTTCCCTGGCCTTCGATCACAGCTTCGTCGTCGAACGGATGAATAAAAGTCAGGTTCTGCTCCGCGCACCGGCGCAAAGCTTCCTGGCAGGTCTCGTCGTAATTCGTGCCGTAAAGGATTACCTCGCCGCCGAACCCGCGCGTAGCCGACACCTTTACAATCGGCGTGGTGAGCGGCATGCATATTTGCGCTTTGATTCCGCGCTTCGTCGCGTGATACGCCACAGCCTGCGCGTGGTTTCCTGCCGATGCGGCGATCACGCCTCGCCGCCGCTCCTCATCCGTCAGGAGCAGAATCTTGTTGAGCGCGCCGCGCTCCTTGTACGAGCCGGTTATCTGCAGGTTCTCGAGCTTGAAAAAGACGGAATTGCCCGTCAGGTTCGAGAACGTCTCGGAGCGCGT
>Ga0187769_10000692_pt1 | contig 18609 bp, 20 predicted proteins | sample 0116_SJ02_MP02_1_FD_133140 | JGI IMG/M metagenome (GOLD analysis project Ga0187769, IMG submission 133140) | Tropical peat soil microbial communities from peatlands in Department of Meta, Colombia - 0116_SJ02_MP02_10_MG | ecosystem: Environmental > Terrestrial > Soil > Wetlands > Peat | place... | reverse complement strand
CCTGGTCGCCCCGACAGCGGTCGCGGGTTCAATCTCGAGTCATGCCGCAGGAGAGACAGGTCTGCCGGAGGGAACGAAGGTCGTTCCAGGCTGTGGGGACAACCAGTGCTCTCCCATAGGCGCGGGGTGCGCGGATGATTATCTTCCTCTCCTGTACATAGGCACGTCTGATTGGATAGCGGCGCACGTACCCTTCAAGAAGACCGACATCTTTCACAACATCGCTTCGCTTCCCTCCGCCATCCCGGGAAGGTATTTCGTGATAGCGACACAGGAAAACGCAGGGAATATCCTCGAATACATGAGTACCATCCTGAACGTTTCGCCGCAGAACAAGTACCAAGAGTTGGATCAAATGGCCATGTCTTCCCCGCGTTGCGCCAGGAAGCTCATCTTTCTCCCCTGGCTCTACGGAGAGCGCTGCCCCATTGAGGATCCGTATGCTAGAGGTGGTTTCTTCAATCTGTCGTTAGAGCATGACAGGAATGACGTCGTTAGGGCCGTGATGGAGGGGGTGGCGTTCAACATGAAATGGCTCCTTGGCGTCGTAGAGGATTTCATGGGGAGTCGTGGAAGAGCAAGATCCGGGGGGATAGTGATGGCGGGAGGGGGCTCCCTTTCACCTGTGTGGCCACAGATACTTTCAGACGTACTTGAGAGAGAACTGAAAGTTATCGATGAGCCCATCTATTCGACGGCGAGAGGTGCCGCACTGCTGGCTGCGCTGGGAACAAAGAGCTTGAGCCTGGAACAACTCAGAGGAATGAGGCCCGTCGGAAGAGCCGTCAGACCCGAAAAGGAGGGAATCGGAGCGTATAGGGAAGGGTACCGCCAGTTTCTCCAGTACTACAAGAACAACAGAAAAGGAATGAGAGAGTACAACCGCAACGCATAGTGTTTCAGGAGCCCTCGAGGATCTTCTTTCTCACGACGCCCTTCGCCGCGTCGTAGTCAGGAACTTCCTTCCATATGTGAATCCAAACGACGTCGCCGACCTTCTTCCGTATACTCTCGATGTGGATGTCTCTGTCGTCCACATAGACCACCCTTTCAGGAGGAATGATGATCCCTCTTTCCCTAAGCTTGTTCAGAAGGTCGTACAGCCTTTCGTGCTTCGCGTCGGTATACTCCGTGGCGTGAAAGTCGAACAGGTCTGATATCCCCAGCACTTTGATGGCTGGAAAGACGCGCTCTGGTATGTTCCAGCTGAGGCTGGTGACCTTCGCTCCATTCCTCCTGCACCACTTCACAAAGTCGATTGCCTCAGGGATGAGACGGACAATCGTCCCATCTGCGCTGCGCAACCTCCCCTTGCTGTCAGCGAAGTACGGCGGGGCCACCAGTGATATGTCGAGGGTGTCCCACAGAGTACCGTCGATGTCCGTGGCTAGCAACCATGGTCTTCTGGCGCGCATTTTCTTAGACGGGAGGCGTTGAGGGCTTCTTGCGGGTATCTGTCAGAAGGAAGCTAAGACCAAAGCCGACTAATGCCAAGATAGAAGTCAGGAGGATAGAGACGAACCATGGCGGAGAGACGAAGCCGCCGACGGTGAACGATACCGAAGAAAGGCCGCTCATACCCACAATCAGGATGAGGGCCCCGACCTGAGAGGCAAGCCACACCACGCTGGCCGCGCTCCCGGACCGTGCCTCGCCAACAGTCTCCAGAGATATCTGGAGGCCCACTGGGGCGAGCGAGAGAAGGAAGAAACCTACCACTACCGCCGAGAACGCATACACGGCGAAGCCTGTTTGGAAGCCGAACACCAGGAGAAACGCCGCGGATATCAGAGTGTTGATTGTCACGAACCGCTTGAGCATTGAGTACTTGTCGGCGATGTAGGAGATGGCTACCATGCCCATTATGCCGCTCACTAGAAGCGCCGCCCCCAACAGCCCTGCGTCTAGGGAACCCAGCCCCCTGGTTGAAAGGATACTTTCGGTCCACTGTATGAGTCCGCTGAAGATGCCCACGCCTACGAAGAAGAGCATCATCAATACCACGATGTTCCTCATCCTTATCACGGACTTCATCTCGCTGAGCAACGAGCCCCATGAGTGGGGCCGCTCTTCGGTAACGCCCCTTCTTTCTTTCGCGAGGACTGCAAACAATGCGAACGACACGGTTACCAGGGCGGAGAAGACGATCATGTTCTGTTGCAATTCGCTGAAGGAAGCATCTGGCACCATGAGTGGCCCCACCACTAGGGCCGTGATCATCCCCACCAGCTGTCCCATGGTCCCAATGCCATTTGCGAGCGTCTGTTCCCCCTTCGGAAACCAGGAACCGGCGAGCTTCGAAATCGCGTTGTAGACGAACGGCTGCCCGATGCCGGCAAGCGTCTGGTAGAGGAGCAGAAGGCCGAAGTTGAGCCCTGCCGTTAGCCTAAGCCAGGAGAACACTGTAAGAATGAGGCTCCCGATCGCAACATTGGTCCTGAAACCCCACCTGTCAACGCTCAAACCTGTCGGGATGGACAGGGGGATGAATACCAGAGGCCAGAAGGCAGCGAGGTAGCCCACCTGGTCGATGCTCGCGTTGAAGATGCCGGTCACCTGAGGTTCGGCGATGCCGGAGAAGTTGAGCCAGATCAGCTGGGTCGAAAAGGCCACGAGTGTGTAGGCGAAGAGGACGACCCACCGGTAGGAATTGCGTGGCTCGGGGTCACTCAGAGAGCATCGCCTCGAAGGTTGTGAATCTCCGTCCGCTGTTTGTCAGGCCTCAAGGGCTCCTTCGTACATGTCGTGCAGTAGCTTTGTTGTGTTCTCCAGGGTCAGCCTTCGGGGGTTGTACCTCGGAAGCCCATAGACGTGCTGCCTTTCCTTGAAGATGTAATCGGCGAATCCATCCAAATCGCCCTTGGGGAAGTTCGCCTGCTTGAGGGTAGTGGGCAGGTCGACGTCCCTCATCAGTTCCAGCAGTGCCTGGGGTACTTTATCGGCGACGACTTCTGCGGAGTCCGAGTTCCTCTCAATTCCAAGGGAGGGCGCAAAGGAGACGACCTTGTCCCTGCAGGCCGGCAGGTTGAAGTCCAGTATGTAGGGGAGTGCGAGCCCCACCGCAACGCCATGGGCGACGCCATACTTCGGGCCGAACGCCTCCGCAAGGCAGTGCCCTAGAATCGCCGGCCCTCCAATCCATGGGAAGGCGATGACAGCGCCCCCCAGCATGGAGGCCATCGCCATGCCAGAACGTGCTTCGAGGTCGTCTGGTTTGTCGTAGGCCTTACGGGCGTGTCTGAAGAGAAGTTTGACAGCTTCAATCGCCAGGCCGTCCGAAATGGGGGTTGACTCGGCGCTGACCAATCCCTCGATGTTGTGGCCCGCTACGTCGAAGGAACAACCTGCGGTAACCCTTGGGGGGCAGCTAATCATCATGGCGGGATCGACTATCGCGACATCGGCGAACAGGTTGCTGCTTGCCGCCCACGTCTTGTACATCGTCTGCCTCTCAATAACAACCGAATAGTTCGAGACCTCGCTGCCCGTGCCGGCGGTCGTCGGTATCAGTATCTTGGGCACGCTCGGCTTCGTGAACCTGTCCTCGGTAGGGGTCAGGTAATGGGCAGGTTCGCCCGGATTGGTCAGCATGTTGGCGACCATCTTGGCGGTGTCGAGCACGCTGCCTCCCCCGACGCCCACGATCAAATCATAGGCCTTGGCGTCGCGGGCAGTCTGAACCGCTTTCTGGACGCTGTCCATTGTGGGCTCGAAGGATATCTTGTCGTAGACATCCACCCTTACCGCCGACTTCTCGATTGCTTCCTGGACCCGCCCTGACAGTCCGACCTTTTCGACGTTCTCGTCCGTAAGCAGGAGGGCATTTTTCCCGCCAAGCCTCGATGCTTCGTTCCCGGCCTGACTCACCGAATTCGGGCCGAAGATTATCCTACGGGGTTGGTCAAAGACCAGTGAAAGCCTGGAAAGCGGAGGGTTGAACGAGTACTGATGCAGGCTCATGGAGAATCTTTCTGTCCGTAGACCTGGTAGTACCAGCTCTTCCTCGCTTTGCCCGTCAAATCGAAATAGGCATGCTTGATGTAGGTGAACTCCTCCAGGGAATATGCGGAAAGGGAGGCGCCATGCCCACTCTGCTTGTAGCCAGCCCAGGGCATCTCCGATGGGACTGGCACGTGGTCGTTCACCCACACTGTTCCGAACCTGAGATCCTTGACTGCGTTCATTGCCTTTGTCACGTCTCGAGTCCAGACGGATGACCCTAGGCCGTATACGACCTCGTTGCTCTTGCTGATCACTTCGTCGTAGTCTTCGAAGTATAAGATTGTGAAGACGGGTCCGAATATCTCCTCCTGAACGATAGAAGAGCCGTGGTTTTCTGTGAATATCACAGTAGGGTTAAGGAAGTATCCGCCTTCGTGCCTCTCGATTTTCGGCCGCTCCCCACCAAATAACAGGCGTCCCCCCTCTCGCAGGCCTTTCTGGATGTATCCCTCAACCCTGTCCCTCTGCGCTTCTGACACCAAAGGTCCCATGTCGGTCTTTGGTGACAGAGGGTCTCCAACCTGCACCTTCCTGAGTTTATCAACAAGCATCGTCTCGTACTCTTCTAGGATTGATGCGTGGACATAGAATCTCGTCGCATTCGCGCAATCCTGCCCGTTGTTCACCAAACCCCCCACCACTGCTCCTTCGGCAGCAGCTTCCAAGTTGGCGTCTTCGAACACGATAAAGGGTGCCTTCCCTCCAAGCTCGAGGGAGACCTTCTTCACGTTCCCCGCGCCGAGCTCAGAGAGCCTCCTCCCCACTTCTGTGCTTCCAGTGAAAGCAATCATGTCGACGTTGCGATGGCGGGCCAGGGCTTCGCCTGCCTCGCCCCCAGGTCCTGTCACCACGTTGAAGACCCCCTTCGGAACGCCGGCCTTCTCTAACAGGCCGGCGAGTTCGAGGGTCGTAAGGGGAGTGTAACTTGCCGGTTTCACTACCACCGTGTTCCCCATCACCAGGGCAGGGAATGCTCTCCAGGCGACCATCATGAGAGGATAATTCCACGGAGTTATGACGCCGACAACGCCTATCGGCTCTCTTCGTACAGCACTGGTTCCATCGGCGACATATTCGGCCATGGCCTTCCCTTCGAGGGTCCTCGACGCCCCCGCAAGGTACCTGATGTTGTCAACGGTGTATGGGACATCGTAGTCGGTTGTCTGTTTGATTGATTTCCCGGAGTTCAAGCTTTCTAGGTTAGCGAAGTCGGCTGACCTTTGTGCCAGCATGTCTGCGACCCGCAAGAGCATGTTTGCCCTGTCACCGGGGGGAAGTCTGCTCCAGCCGGGGAAAGCAGTCCTCGCCGCATCGACCGCCCTGTCGATGTCTTCCCTTGTTCCGTGTGGAACCTGGTCAACAACTTCGCCGCGGGAGGGGTCATAGACAGGAGTAAGCGCCCCGGTGCTCGCTTTCACCCAGTCACCGCCTACGTACATCAGGCGGCTCATGATTGAATTTGCCCCGGCGTGTCGGTTAAGGCTTGAGCCTAAAAAGTTGCCATCCCTAGGCAAGAACGATTCTCATGTTCTTGCGCGCCCGCTGGCTAGTGCAGGACCGCCGCAACTTTGGTGGCTTGGCCATCTCCGAGCGCGTGGTTCAAGGCCCGGAACGCACCGTCTGTCAACCGGTATTCCCTTGCCATCGTACCCTGGAACGTTGAGGCTTCGATGATGCCGTATCTTCTGAGCCGTGCCATCTGCCAGCTCAACCCCTGGGACGATATCCCCAGAATCCAAGCGAGTTTTGTGTGCGCCAGCGGCTGCCGCTCCGCCAAGAGCACAAGGATCCTACCAGTTGTCCCCTGCTTCAACAGGGACATCACCATCCGCTCCATCTCCTGATAGGCCCTCGCTCGGAAGAAGCGCCTGAAGCGTCCCGACCTGCAGTCTTCCACCTGGCCATCCCTCGTCAGCGCCCAGACGTGGTACTGCACCACGCCCATGCAGAGGCCAAGGTCTTCCGTCAACTCCCGGAGGTAGACACCTGGGTTGGCCGTGATGTAGGACAGGATCACTTCCCTGTTCGTAAGGTTGGCCGAGTCGCCTGGCCTGCTCGTGAAGTCCCAGAGCTGCGCCAACCCCGAAGTGAACGTGGGTTGGCCCAAGGCACCCGGCGACAGTGGAGGTTGAGCCCGATTCTGGTGCGGCAAAACGGAGACGAGTACGGGGGAGTCCAGTAGTATCCCGATGACAAGTACTGCGAGGACGGGCTCAAGGCGTGTCGTACCGGTCCCGGCGGCCTGAGAGCGCCTTTCGTTATTTACAGGTATTCGTAAACAATCGTACTAGACGTAAGCAATCGTATCAGAAGCGTTATACTTTCTGTTTGCTTTGGCGCCCTCAGCCGAGCACGAGTCAGATGCCTGACTTCAGGGCGGAGGCCTCGTCGATGGGGAGCCGAGATCCGGTCCCAGGCTCGGACATCGATGCGCCAAAGTCGGGGGCACTGAACGTGAGGCTGCTCCTTATCGTGGTAGCGGTCGCTTTTGCAGTGAAATTCGTGGTCTTCGGGCTGAGCATCGGGACCTCGATGAACCTGTCCCTGCCAAATGCGGAGAACTGGCAGGACTTCTCGCTCGCGTACATGCCTGCTGCCTATGCCTTCAGGAGCGGCTTCTTGCCCTACAATGACTTCTTCTATCCGTACCCTCCTCTGTTTCTCTATGGGCTGACGTCGTTCTCGTACCTCCCCCTTCCTTCCTGGTCGGGCGCGATTCCTCTTGTGGCCGCAGACGCGCTGACTGTCATTCCACTCTACCTGATTGCGAGGAATTTCTCAGGGGAGAGGAATGCGTTGTTGGCCGCTGTGTTGTTCATCCTAGCTCCCACGAACCTGTACTACGTCGACTATCTCTGGCTGAACCCTCCGATTACCACCCTGTTCCTAATGGTCTCGCTCTATTTGCTCATCGAGAAGCATTACGACCTGTCCGCGCTAACGCTTGCTGTCTCCATTGGGTTCAAGCAAACGGCCCTCCTCGCTCTTCCTGTCTTGCTCCTGGTCGTCTTGAAAGGGGATCGAGGCAGAACGGGAGCCAGCAGGTATCTCCTCATCACAGGTCTAGCCTGCCTGCTCATGTCCCTTCCCTACCTGTTCGTAAGCCCCGGGGCCTACCTCGCTTCTATCTTCCGGGTGCCGACCGAGCTGTGGGCGGCCCCGTCAGGGCCGAAGATCTGGAAGGAGTGCTATCGCTTCTTCTTTGTAGGCTTTGTTCGGAACCTCTTTGGCTCCGCTGCCTTGACCTTCGCGGCGATCCTAGCGAGTGCTGCCTCTTCCCGCGCCCTGCTCTTGGCTGCATCCTTTGCCATCTGGCTCTTGAACGAAGCCAATTCTTTGTGAAGCGTCGCCAGCTGCTTCTCTAGCCGGTCGGTGTCCGCCCGGTGACTCTTGACATGCTCGCCTAGGTCCTTCGAGCGCGTGTGTGCCCCCAATTCCTTTCGGAGCGACTTCAGATGTGTTTCCATCTTCTTTGCGTTCGCTTCGCTGCTCTTCCTTAGATGTCCAACCTCCCTAGAAAGAGATTCGACGCTCTCTCTCACAATCTTGAGCTGGGTGCGTCTCCCCCCCTGGGGCTGAACTGGTGTGGCCTCGCCAAGGCTTTCTGGTGGGGCCTGCATTTCTTCGGTTGGCTGCGTGGACATTTCTCCCTCAGCACTCATCTCTTCTTCTTCGGAACCTCCTCCCTGGCTCTCATCAGTTTCAGCGGTCAATTCGAGCCGTTGACGAATTTGTCCCACTATTAACATTTCAAGAAACAGCCCGCAGGCTTGACTGGCCCGCTCGCTTCGACTTATGGCGCGCTCGCGACTACCGTGTACGTGACAGTTCGAAGCCCTTTGCCTCGTGCGCTTCCTGGCGCTTCCTGTGACCCCTGGACTTCGTGAAGACGTATTACGTAAGTGCCAGCCACGGCTACCTGAAACGTGAACCGATGCCCCTCGTGGCCGTCAGGAGTCGTGTAAACGTCCTGACCAACGAGCTGGACGTCGCTGCCCGAGAACTCGGGCCTCCAGACAAAGCCCTTCTCCGCTGGCTGTTCGAGGACGAAGTTCATCCCCAGCTCCACGTTCATCGATATCCGCTGTTCGGATGCCCAAATCCCTCTGCTCATGCCCAGCGTCCCTTCCCTGAGCTCTATGGCCTTCAGCATGTCACTGCGGGTGATTATTCCCGCGAGTGCGCCTCCATCGATCACAAAGACCCGACCCACGTTTTTCCTCTGCATCATGGTCATGACGTCGGTGGCAGGGTCGTCTTGATTGGCTATGGCCAGCTTGTCGCTGGTTGTCATTGCCTGGTCTACTCTGGTGGTCGCCCATCGATCCTTGCTGAACCGTCTCAAGTCGGCCATTGTCACGCATCCGATGATTTTCCCGTTCGATACCACGGGGAATCCGGTATGCTTAGTTCGCGTGCACTCGTCCGCGAGACCCGACAGCGTCATGTCAGGAGGGACGGCATCGACGTCCCGCGTCATCACGTCGGATGCTTTGACTCCTCTGAGGTCCTCCTGGGCAATGGTTTGCTGCAAAGAAGCACTGCTGCTGCTCGAAATGAACCAACCAATCAGCAAGGCCCAGATGCCTGAAAGAAAATCTATGAAGAACATAGAGAATATCCCGAGTGCCATGATCGCCATGGCGAAGACCTCGCCTATGTGCGAGGCAATCTTCGTCGAGTGGACAATATCCCCATTCCTCCTCCACAGGATTGCGCGAAGGATTCTACCTCCGTCCATGGGAAAAGCCGGGATAAAATTGAACAAGGCCATCAGCAGGTTCACCAGCGACAGATAGAACATCGGGGCTTGGATTATCGCCGAAAGCCCGGCGACCGTCGATATAAACCAGAACAGAAAGAAAACCACGGAGATGGCAAGAGACGTGAGGGGTCCCGCTGCGGCCATCCTCAGCTCCACCGAAGCGTCCTTGGGCTCTTCCTCCAAGTCGGAGACGCCACCGAGAAGGAACAGGGTTATCCGCCTGATTGTCATCCCGTTTCTCTTCGCCACTATCGAATGGGCCAGCTCATGAAGAAGCAAGGACCCGAAGAACAGGAGGGCGGTTACCACGCCTATCAGGAGGTAATCGAACTGACTCAGTCCAGGATAGGCCGCAGGCATCAGGGAAAAGCCGATGGTCCAGACGAGAAGGAAGAAAATGATGAACCAGGAGTAGTCCAGATAGATTGGTATCCCAGCCACCTTTCCTATGGGAATAGCCAAGCTAAGCGGTTGTCGTCCCTCATCACTCATTTAAGTCTGGAGACACGATTTCCGAAGCTGAGAAGGCCGGCACGTGCCATGCTCTTATTTGCCCCACTCTGGAAAAGTGCTCATTCCCAGTTGTTCATGCGAATGGCTTTCGTTCTTTTGCCCTCATGTCAGACCACAGAAGGGCATGGAACGGCTTGGTCAAATCAGTTCGTCGAGACAGTCCAGATACGGTTTCCCATCCGTGCCCGTATCGATATCGTTTCACCATCTCCGAACAAAGACAAGTGGTCTGCTCGCTATCGTTTCACAGAACCTACTTTTCCCGTCCGTTGCACCCCTCCCCTCAAGGTAAGAAGAAAATGACGCAGAACACATCGACTGAATACCCAAAGACCGCATCCATAATCGCCCTCGCCGGTGGCCTCATCATAACGCTGAGCGGCGTGCTACTTGTGGCCGCCTCGGCTTTCGTTCTCCCGAACCTCAAGTACACCAACATCAGCGTCCCACAGGGACTGTCGGCATCTGCCATCCCTGGCCTCATCTCCGGGTTCGTCGGACTGATGGGGATCTTCGGGCTCGTGTCTGGTGCCATAGTCCTCGTGTCCTCGGTAATGCTCCTGGCCAACTCGGGGCAGCCAAGGACTTGGAGCGTACTCATCCTAGTCTTCTCGGTGCTGAGTTTCGTCGGCATGGGGGGCTTCGTCGTGGGAGCGGTTCTGGGCATAGTCGGCGGCGCGCTGGTACTGAAGTGGAAGCCACCGGCTCTGTAGGCGCAAAGGCGAGGAAAGCTGCCCTGGTGGCGGCCTGGTGAGGGCTAGCTGCCGGGGCACCCCCTGGTTTCAGGCGAGAAACAGGGTCTTGGTTTGGTTGTTTTAACGGCAGGGAACGGTATCATTTTCGTTTCAGCTAACCGATTTAGTCCCTACCCTCTGTACCTCAGCCATGGCTGCGGATGTAGCGCTAGGGAAGAGCTCGGCATACCCCAAGACGGCTGCGGTTCTCGCGCTGGCGGGGGGCATGGTCATGGTACTGGGAGGGGCGATATTCATCGGAGTAGCATCCTTCGTCATCCCTCACATGAACCTCGCCAACATTACCGTGCCGAATGGGATGGACAGAGCGAGCCTGCCCGGCCTCATTTCTGGCGTACTGACGGTTATGGGAGGGTTCGGGCTCGTGTGCGGAGTCATCGTGCTGATATCAGCGACCATGCTCTTGGCCAAGGTCGGAGGTCGGAGAGCGTGGGGGATACTAATCCTGGTCTTCTCAATACTGAGCTTCGTGGGTCTCGGGGGCTTCATCATTGGGGCCATCCTAGGCATTTTGGGGGGCGTGCTCACCCTCCGGTGGAAGCCGCCTGCCTCCTAGGTCCGCTCAGGGTTAAGGGATAGGGGTTAACTCCGGAGTGTTGGATAGCGGCGGGAGATGGAGAAGCTCAAGGTCCTGCTCATAGTACTTGTGACTGCAGCGGCAGGGCTTGCGCTCTCCATGTTCATCCTTGCACTGAGCGTCGCTCCCAACGAGTCCCCGCTCAATGTGCTTGGCGAGCTGATGACTGGCGGCTTCTCGCCAAACCTGGCGATTCTCATCCCGCTATCTACCCTCCTCTTCCTCTTCACACTGCTCGCGAGCGTGGTGGGGATAATCTACTTCCTCGTACTCCCGGAGATGAAGAACTATGTTTCCGCGACGGGAGGCGGGAAGGATGCAGCTTCCGTCGTCCTGAGGACCCTGAAGCCGGACGAGAGAAAGGTGGTCGGCGTGCTGGACGCCCACGGCGGGTCTTACTTGCAGAAGTACATCACGAAGGAGGCAGGCCTGTCGAGGCTGAAAACCCACAGGGTGATAGCTGCGCTCTCTGAGAGAGGAATCGTTCGCGCTGAGAAGCGAGGGAATACGAACGAGGTCTCGCTGGTGGAATGGTTCCACGACGGCATGCATCAGCAGTAGAAGGATAGGCGCAGAATAGCCTCAAGATTTCCTGGGGTTTCGACGGCGAGGATTGTACCAGGCGTTTTGACCTTGGTTGTCACTGTTGGGCGGGGGCGGTCGCCGTGGGGATGGAGAGCGCTTCGGCTATGCCGTTGGTCCAAGCCTCGATCTCCTTCCAGTCTCTGTAGTCACCGTCAGGCATCGATTCGCGTATCGCCTTGCTGCGGCGCATGAATCTGTACGTCAGCCCCATTGCTCCCCCGAGCTTGTCGCCGTCGAGGGCACCGAAGAAGACCCGGTGGTCGCGAGGCCTGGCAGCCTCGGTGAGCTCGTCAATCTCTTTGGGCCCTGAGACGGAGACGTCCTTCAGGTCTTGGCCCTTGGAGTTCGTCTTTTGAAGCCCCACCGGCCCGCTACTGAACAGCCAGACAGGTCGACCTTCGAGGGTAGCACGGTTCCTGAGGACGAACTGCTTCGCCTCCTTCATCCAATGGAACATGTACACCGCGCTTCCCACTATGAATGCGTCGTAGCCCTCAGGTCTTTGGACCGAGCTTACATCGCAGACGTCTGTCGGCATCCCCCGATCCCGGAGCCTCTCGCCTATGAACTCGGCTATCCCCTTGGTTGAGCCGGCCTTGCTGCCGTAAGCAACGAGAACTCTCATCGCGCTTCAGCAAACCATTTCCGTCGTCCCTCTTAAGGCGGGGACACGATTCTCACGAGTGGCGCTGCCGCCAGGTCCTAGTTTGAAGGACAGAGCTGTTTTGTAAGAAGGTGGAATGACCATTCCGGTAATCGCACTGACAAGGAGGAGCGGGTAGCTCGGGCAGCTGGAGACGGGGACTAGGACCTAAGCGGACTTCCTGAGGCTCGCCACAATGTCGTTGTGCCGACGGCATGCGGAGCCATGGAAGCCGCACCTTCCAGAGGGGCCCAGACCGAGTGACTCGTATCTCGTGAAGCCGTCAGGGAACACCGTGACAACGTTCTCGAACCGACTCTTGAGCCTCTTTGCTGCCAGGAAATTCGCCCCTGAAGACACCCCGGCGCAGAACCCGAAGTTCTTGGCCAGTCTCTTCGACTCGGAGATTGCTTCGTCGCTCGTGACTTGCAACACTTCCTCGATGACGGGGCTGAGAGTTCCTTCTTCGTCCTTGACAAGCGCCGGAACGAAGCCATCCCCAATCCCGCCGATTTCGTGACGGCCCGGCTCCCCTCCGCTCATGACTGCAGATTCGGTCGGCTCTACGGCCGCAACGAAGATGTTGGGATTGACTTCGCGCAACGCCTTGGCAATCCCCATGAGCGTTCCCCCGGTCCCAACGCCGGCCACAAAGGCGTGAGGGGATACCGACATGGCGTCCAGCTGCCTTACCATCTCCTGCCCTGTGGTCGTGTAGTGGCACAGGGTGTTCAGCTCGTTAGAGAACTGATCGGTGGTGAAGCATTTCCCTTCCCTCACCATGTTGTCTCTTATCCAGAGAGCTTGTAGGAACCCTTGCTTCGAAGGGGAGAGGATGAGTTCCGCGCCGAAGCCCCGGATAAGTTCCTTGCGCTCCTCGGTCATGTTGTCTGGCATTATTATCTTCACGTCGTATCCCTTCTGCCTTCCGAAGTAGGCGAGCGCGATCCCTGTGTTCCCGCTGGTCGCCTCCACGATGACCATTCCTCTCTTTAGCAGCCCGCGTTTCTCGCTTTCGTCGAGGATGAACTTGACCATGCGGTCCTTGATGCTGCCTGTCGGGTTGACGCACTCGAGCTTGGCGTAGACCCCGTCGACCCTGACCATGGGGGTGTTCCCCACCTCGAGCTGGGCCTGCCCGCTCATCGGCAGTCAGAGAGTTGTCTTTCTTTTACGTTCGCACCCTAATCAGAGTTAGGGCTCCTTCGATTCACGGTGCAGCCACCAAGCCAGTCCGACGGCGGCGGGGACGCCAAAGATCACAGCGATCCATTCCAGTATCGTAATCATTGAGCCCACGACGTAGTTGAGGGTGTAGCTCGAGATGGGGAAGTTCCAGTTTCCGTCAACAAAGACTTTGATGGCGAAAGCGACAAAGAACAGGAACCCAAACCCGCCACCGCCCCCTGCCGACCGCGAACGCTTGCCCCACCGATATCCCACCCTCTCTTCGTAGGGGAGACTCCTCCACCAAATCCAGGCTACAATCGCCGCCACTGCGACTGGGATTCCGACGAGTAGGAGTTCCCAAAGGACGGAGTAGATGATGAAATTTACTAGGTTCCCCATTGTCCAGGAGCCCAAATTTGAAGGGACCAGGCCAGTCGATTGGGCGTTGGCCGCAAACCACCAGAAGACGTAGATTGCCCACGCCACGGCCGAGGCGGCCGCGACTGCGAACACTGTGACCGCACCCCAGTGCCTTCTGAAGAAGGCTCTCCAGTCAGAGCTTGCTTCCAAGCTAGCCCCCATGGTCAGATTCTCATCCCTTTCATCGTCTCCCGTATCCAAGCCACCAGGCGGTGGTAGGCGTCGAGGCCCTGGGGTGACAGCGAGTAGAGGTCCACGTCATCTTCCACCTTCTTCTGAAGGAATCCATGAGAGATCATCCAATCGAAATACTCCGAGAACCGGACATAGTTGAGCCCCGTCCTCATCTGAAGGTTGGTCTTCTTCATGGGATGGCCGTTCTCGTAGAGTATGTCCAAGAAGCGGGCGAGGACATAAAGGTCGGGGCGTTCCAAGATCTTCACAGGCTAAGAATGATGTCCTTCTTTGCAACCTCGTATCTCTCGTCCTCTTTTTCGTACTCCCTGAGCGCCTCGAATCTGAAATAGAGATAGGTCACGACGCCGGCTATCCCCCCGAACCCGGGGTTTAGACCTACGAAACTCACCAGGATGAACGCGCTGACGCCGTAGGCGAAGGCGGTGTCGAGCCTCTGTTTCCTCATGGTGAGGGCCGCCTGGTGCATGAGGTCCATCAGGCGCAGGCCGTCCTCGGAGGAGACCCTGCCTGTTTTCATCTTCGTCAGCAGGGCGCCAAGATCGGCGAATTTAGATGCCCTCTGCCGCCTGATCGCATACACTACCGCTCCTGTGATAACGCCGCTCGCGACGGCCGTAAGAAACGCCCACAGGAGGTCCAGAGAGATCTCCGAACCTTTGACATTGAGGTAGAGGGCGATTCCTAGGCCGGCAAATACAGCGAACCATATGACTGCCCCCATTACAGCGGCGTAAACTCGCGTCTGGTTGAGTTGCTGCAGGTTGAGACGGTCGTAGTACTCGTCTGCATCCCGTACCATGTCGTCGAGCAGCTTGTCGGCGGCTTCGCCGTTCTCTTCGCTTGTCATTGGCCTAAACGGCTCGGACTCTGCTTAAAGGGCTAATGGGCCGTCGGCACGTATCGAAGATACCTGTCGATGGGACGTGCGTGATGACCGGCAAGGATACTGCTTGACTGGTGTCAACCGTGCGTACTTCTCCTACTACTCCCTGGGCACAGGCATTCAGATCCCTGTCCCGCACTCTGGAATCCCAGCGGTGCTGAGAGGCGAGATTCCAGCCTAGGCGCTGAGCCGCCCCGTATCTGGCGTGGACAGGCTGAAGCCGTGTCTCTAGCCGTTCCACCAGTTTCTCTGTTTCAAGCCCCAGGAGGCCCAGATGGCTCCCATGACGGCTACAAAGGCGAGGAAGATAACGACGATTATGGCGAGGTTCTGATAGGCGTTGTAGCTCCCGGCGTAGAAGAAGAGCCAAAGAATCGTGGCGATTATGGCGGCGAAGAAGGAAAAAATAGACACGCCCACCCTCCAACCAATGCCCTCAGGTCTCCGCATATGCTCCATTCCCGCATCAGTCATGGCGCCGCCGGGATGAACCGACTACTTAGGTCGTTCCCGGGAGTTGGGCTCGCAACTCATCTCGAGACCTGTGCCAACGTCACTACTGTGGGAAGAGCATGACAGATCGTACCCTGTGCTCTGGGCTCCCGCAGCCATAGTTCTGAATATGGAGCTAGTCGGATTTACTAACTCAGTCAAATCTTACTACTAGTCTTAAATCCGGGTGCCCTGAACGCCGTCTGTGAAGTCACCCATGACGATTACCACCTCGCAGTTGAAGTTGTGGGAGAGGCTGCCCGACCGAGAGATTGTAGATGAAACCATCCGTGCCCTTAATGCCCGCGGATTCAAGGCAGAGCTTGTTCCTGACAAGAGGGCAGCGCTGGACAGAATACGTTCACTCATCCCCGCCGGAGCGGAAGTGATGACCGGGAGCTCAACTACGCTAGAGGAAATCGGGCTGGTTCACGCCCTGAGCACGGGGGACCACCCATGGAACAACCTGAAGGCGCAGATTGTGGCTGAGAAGGATTGGGAGAAACAAATGAAACTAAGACGGATGGCGACGTTCGCGGATTACTTCCTTGGAAGCGTCCATGCCATTACCACCAAGGGGCAGATGGTAGCGGGGAGCGCAGGTGGGAGCCAGCTTGCGGCGTATGCGTTCGGAGGCAAGAACCTAATCATAGTCGCTGGGACAAACAAGATCACCGAGGACCTCGACGAAGCCCTGCTAAGGCTGCGGGAGCACTCCACCCCTCTTGAGAATCAGAGGATGAAGAGCCTCGGGTTCCCAGGGACGTACTTGTCCAAGATCTTCATTTACGAAGGGGAGAGGCAGAGGAACGTCCGGGTAATATTCGTGAACGAGAAGCTAGGCTTCTGATGCCAAGACTACCCTCGAGAGAGCGCGACTAACGAATCGGCCAGTTCCTTCGGCTTTGTGATCATCGGCCAGTGGCCGGTTTCCATGACCTTGTATGGGCCCCGAAGCTTCCCCCACTTTCCGGCGATTATCTCGTCCACGGGATCACCCGCCAAGGTGCAGAAGACGTATGCCTCCTTCACTCCGTCGTAGTTCTTTGACAGGACGACAGGGTCCCTGGCCATCTTCATGGGCCAGGGGGTGGCCATGGCCATCATCCAGGTCCTAGCTTTTCCTTTGACATCCTTCCCGATGCGGTCCACAGTGTGTTCGCTAAGGGGGACTGTGAACGCGCCTGGAGGCTGGGCTCCGAATTCCTCTGTGGGGTCAAATGATCCCTGGGGGGTTCTCACCCTCTCTGGTCGGAACGAGTCGAGGTAAATGACCTTCTTCACCCTGTCGTGCGCCCGGTCGGCCACCACAGCGGCGACCTTACCCGCAAAGCTGTGCCCCACGAGGACGAAGTTGTCTATCTCGTTGTACTTTATCACATTGAGAACGTCTAGAACCGCTGTCTCCAAGCCCACCTCCTCCGTGGCGAGATGTACTCTCTCCCCCATGCCAGTGAGTGTGACCGGATAGGCTGAATGCCCTCCGCTCTCAAGCTCGGGGACGACCTTCTTCCAGGCCCAAGCGCCGAGCCAAGCTCCCGGTACCAAGACGAATGTTGACATTACCGATGACACCTGAGCGATGGCCGGTATAAGTCTGCAGTGTAGAAATGGTCAGCGGTTCCGTCGGTGGCATATGGTTAAGATGCGTTGTACAGCTGAAGGCTCATGACGTTAGTCTCTGCTGAACTGAGGGAGGGTGCCCAGAAGTTGCTTGAAACCTGGTCTTCTCCCGGAGCAAAAACTGTGGGGCCGACCACCGCCGTAACGAGACTGATTGGTCCTTAGACATCGGAGGTGAAGTGGCCGAATTACGCTGTTGTCTCCGATGAGCCGAAGTCAATTGGGGGCATGGACACTGCTCCTCCCCCATCGTCTCTCTTCGTCGCCTCCATCGGTTTCGCCGAGAACGTAATCTTCGCCAGACAAGCGGCCCTCAAGGGAGTAGGCTTCGATTCTTACGAGACGAAGATCGATGGCCTGTGGGACAGAAAGGGAATATTCGGTATAGGAGACGCGGACCCTGCAATCACCCAGCTACTAATCGAAACAAGGGTTGAGACAGAGGCAACTCCGCAGGAAATCGTCGAACTACTGAAGCTCACACATCGACGATCTCCCATGACAGCCACTCTGGCGAAGGCCGCAAAGATAGAAAGAAAACTGTTCGTAAACGGCGCAGAGGTCACCATTTAGAGCATCACAACATGTTCGCCTGATGAGGAAACAGGGATTTGAAAGGCACCTAGACGCCGGACTGTTGCGGCAGAGGGCCGGCCCTCCTGTACCTGTACCGCTCGTACATCAGCTCGACGCCATACTTGTTGAACCTGAAGGTCACCTCCATCTTCGCGCCGGCATCGAGGGTGTAGAACCGGGCCATGCCGTCTTCTTCTCCCTCTGGAACTAGGACGATGTCCTTCCCGATGTCCTCGCCGGAGAGCATGAGGAAGCTCCCGTTAACCTTGACCTCGGCGTAGATCGTGTCCTTGTATGCCCTGTACTGCCCTTCCAGCTTCTTCAGGAGTGTCTCCAGCTTGACTGCGCGCAACTCGGCTGGATCGACCCCGACGAGCAGCGACTGGGCAATCATGGCGAGCCTCCCCATGTTGTATCCCGTGCCGTTGGCGAGCAGCACGACGCCTGACTTCAGGTCCCTGATGTAGTTCATTCTGGCAGTGTAGCAGTCGACTGATCCTCCGTGTCCGACAACCTTGTGGCCATGAAAGATAGGGAGTATCTGGAGCCCGTAACCGTAGGAGTCCCCGCCGTAGTCTTCGGCGGGCCACTTCCCGTATGGGGTCTCCATCTTGGCGAGGGTGTCTTTGCCAACGACTTTCTTGCCTTCGAACTCGCCGTCGTTGATGTACATTCTGACGTAGTTGGACAGATCCATGGCGTTGCTTACAATCCCGCCCGCACCTCCGCTGCCGTAGGGGATGGCTGTCGGGATCGCCTTCGCGCCCCTGATCAGATAGGGCGTCGCGACGTTTGCATCCAGGTCGATGTCTGCCTTCTCGAGGAACGTCCTGTTCATCCGTAGAGGCTTCAGTATCTCCTCCTTGGCGTAGTCGAACCAAGATCTCCCGCTGACCTTGGCGATAACGTCCCCGAGGAGGACGAACCCCTCGTTAAGGTAGAAGAGCTTCTCGCCCGGCTTCGCCTCGGCCCAGTCGTCGACGTCGCTCATGAACGACTGTATGTCGCCGAGGCTGGATATGGGGAGCCAGTGGTGGTATTCCCCGAAGGCGCTAAAGAGAAGCACCTCAAGCGAGCCCAGGCCGGGTATTCCGCTGGTATGGCTCAGCAGGTGGTGAATCTCCACCTCCTGGAAGGCTTTCGGCTTCAGCGGGAGGAACTTGGTGACGGGGTCGTGGAAGTCCATCTTCCCCGCCTCTACCAGCTTGGCGATCGAGAGAGCCACGAAGGATTTGGTGATCGAGCCGACACCGTAGAGAGTGTGCTCCGTCGCGGGGAGCGCGGCCGAGACATTCTTGTATCCGAAGCCTCTCGCGTGCACAACCTCTCCGTCCTCGATAATGGAGACTGCGATGCTGGGGAGCTTGGTCTCGCTCAGTTTGCTGAAGGCGATGTCATCGAATCTTG
>Ga0187769_10000691_pt1 | contig 18633 bp, 14 predicted proteins | sample 0116_SJ02_MP02_1_FD_133140 | JGI IMG/M metagenome (GOLD analysis project Ga0187769, IMG submission 133140) | Tropical peat soil microbial communities from peatlands in Department of Meta, Colombia - 0116_SJ02_MP02_10_MG | ecosystem: Environmental > Terrestrial > Soil > Wetlands > Peat | place... | reverse complement strand
CGACTGTGACACCTTCTTCGATGTACACGAACGATTCGATCTTGCACCTTCTCCCAATCTTACACTTGTAGAGGTTCACATGATCCCTCACAACGGTACCCTCCCCAACCTCAACGTCAACTATCTTCGAGAACGCACCCTGCGTCTCCATGGCTTGGTCCTCCTCAGTGGGGTTGATTGTCTCGGGTCTCGGATCATCCAACTCTGATGGGTCACTTGCTTTTGGGGGAGGGGGTTCGGTCAACATCGTATATCCAATCCACGTAACTACTCCCAACACTCCCAGAACTGCAACTAGTCCTGTGAGTTGGAGAATTAGTGTTGTAGCGTATATCACGCCTAGTGAGTAGGCCACCATCAAGAGGGGGGCCCCGATGAGGATCAGAAGCCCAACGAACTTAGTATTGATCATTCTATTCAGCACTCAACTATCGATAAACGCAGACATTTTCGATGGCGCGAGAGAAGCGAAGCTGCACTCTGCGAGCAGAAGCGGACATCGGACGCTCTATCATCGTAACTTTGCGCGCCGCTTCGACGCTTGAGGGGTCTGATCTTGCTCGTCAACGTCGGGGTTGGCTACTTCTTGGTATTCTCTGAGGAAGCTTAACCCCTTCTCGGTGACCTCGTACCGGGCTCCGTCTTTCGTTGAAATGGCGTTAAGGAAGCCGGATTTCATGAGAATACCCACATATTTCTCAACCTTGTCATTTTCTGTAACCCGGTCATTTGTCCGCAAATCCTTCCGTGTACTGCATAATGTGCAAATACCTTGTCTCGAGATTTCCAGGAGCGCAGCTAATGCTGCCATGTGATCGGGTTTGTACTGCTGTGCCATTGGGAGTGGGCGGTCCCACATCGATTCGGTGATGGTCTCCAGAACCTCAACCGTTTTCGCGCCTATCAGGCCTGATTCTACGGAAGTGGACCGACTCAAAACGGCGTCGACGAAGGCGTCTATCTCGGATTCGATCGTGTTGTTGACTTGGACCGGCAGTTCAGCAACATTTCCATCAGTGAATCGGGCGACTTTTTGATTGAGGCAGTCTACTACGAGGGAGCCCTCGGAACCGACAATCGAAACCTCTCGACGCTTACCCGGATGGAGCCAGCTAAGTTCGATGTGTGCAATTAGGTCGTCTTGGAACTCGGCGATTATGTATGCGACTTCATCCTCACTCCTTGAGTTACGGTATGCCCTTCCAATTCCACTTGCCTGCGTTGGCCAACTTCCAAGGAGGAGGTTGAGGATGTCAATTGGGTGTGGGCCTAAGTCGAATACGATGTCCCTATCGTGGAAAGGTGGGCAATGGTCGGTCCATTGAACTCGCGCATAGTAGACCTTGCCCACGGCTTGCATCTCGAGGGCTTGCCGAGCCATCTGCAAAGCCGTATTGAATCTGAATATGTGGCCGACGTGAAGCACAAGTTCATGCGAAGCAGCAATGCTGACTAGGTCGAATGCCTCGCGGGAGTGCAAAGTCATGGGTTTCTCAATAAGCACGTCTTTGCCAGACTCTAACGCTCTTATCGCTAGGGGATAGTGTGTCTTGTTCGGGGTGGCGATATGAACGGCCGACACGTTTGGATCGTTAAACACGTCATCTGCGTTTTGGGTTAGGACGGTGTCACTCAGTGAGAATTTCTTCTTGCAAGAAAGTAGGCTTGGTAACGAAGCGTCGCATACTTTCAAGAGTCTGAGTTTACGCTTGTTACGTTCAGCCTGCTGGTACTCATAGACGAGTTTGCTTCCCCAGTAACCAGTCCCGATGACCCCTATTCCGATGGGGTCTTTCATCGGATTACGCTCCTTGTATCCCTAATCGCAGGGGAACTCGACTGGGCGACTTGTTCCAAATGTGGTCGGCGTTGCGTTGATTCTATCTCTTGTAGAATTCGTGAATCTTTTCGCTTACGAAGCTTATTTCGTCTGGTGTGAGGCCCACGTAGATTGGAATGCTGAGGGCTGTCCTGCATAATTCTTCCGAGTGTGGGAAGGCCCCTTCATTGTAATGGTACAAGGTTCGGTAGATGGGTTGAAGATGAATTGGCGCGGTGTAATGTACTCCCGTCTCTATCCCCTGGTGTTGCAGCCAAGCTCGAAGTTCCTCTCGTCGCTGGCATCTCAGCACGTACATGTGATACACGGGAGTTGCGACGGCGTCTTCGCGAGGGGGCGTTAAGATCTCGTTAAGGTCGGAAAGCAGCTCATCATACCTGGCTGCGATTTTTCTTCGCGCCTCGTTCCATGCGTCGAGTCGCCGGAGCTGAACTCGTCCCACAGCCGCCTGTACCGTGTTGAGTCTCTCCGTGTACCCAATCTTGTCATGATTGTATTTGGTCCCTCTGGTTCTTCCGCAGTCCCGGAGGCTTGCTACAGTTTCGGCGGTGGACTCATCATTTGTGACCAGCATGCCTCCGTCGCCCGCGACCATCATATTCTTCGAAGGGAAGAAGGAGAAGCATCCCACTTCCCCCCACGAACCGACCCTCTGGCCGTCATATGATCCTCCATGGGCTTGACATGCGTCTTCGATAATTGCAAGATCATGCTCCGAGGCAATCTCACATAGCTCGCGCATCGGTGCCGGGAAACCGTACAAGTGAACCGGAATGATCGCTGCGGTTCTGTTGTTTACGGATGTACGAACTTCTTCCGGATCGATCGCGTAATTCCTTAATGAGATGTCGGCGAATTTCGGAACGGCATTTGCGTGGACAATTGAATTCGCGGATGCAATAAATGACGCCGGGGAAGTGAGTACCTCTCTGCCGCGAGCTCGTAGGGCGAGGAGCGACAATGTCAAGGCGGCAGTCCCAGAGGCTGTTGATACCGCGAACTTGGTGCCACAGTACTGCGCGAATTCCTCCTCGAACTTGAAGACGCTTTCTCCGAGGACGAACCGTTCATCCTCCAGCGCGTGAATTGCCGCCTCTTTCATTTCCTCGTCAAAGACGGGTTTCGCCAGAGGAATCTTGGCCTTCTGCGCTAGGATTGAAGGTGAAGAATGTGATGTCAGGTCAGGTTGCATTGACTTCGAGTATTCCAAGATATCGAATGAAGTTGCGATCGGACAACCAGTCTTTGATATGTGGCGCCCAATCGAAAACACCGTTCGGCTTTGAATACGTCTTGTACAGCGTGAGCGATCTCATCGTCCCCGCCTTGACTATGTGGCTTCGGAAGTTCTCGGTGAGTTTCAATGCTATTTCTAGAACCTGCACCATCAGTCTAGTATTGCTGATCTTGCCTCTGACCTTGGCCACCCACAGGGCGCATCGGAAGAGAGCCTTCTCCGCGAGCTGGAGCCTTGCCCAGTTGCGGTTTCTGAAACCCTGCCGCCTGAATCCAACGAGAGTTGCGTAGGAGAGGAATGATTCATTCCTTGATAGGAGACCGCGAATGCCCTGCGCGTTCTTCCGTCTTCTTGAGAATTGTTCGAAGCTCTGAGGCATGGGTTTCGTTTTATCATTGGAACATGCTACAGTAGGCTCTTGTGGAAGAGCCTCATAGAATACTCGAATGAGATTTCTAGGCTTTTGAAAAACTGTTTACAAACAAGAAAATCGTTTTTCACAATTGAAAACTCAGCATCCGCGATGCCACTCCAGTCCCTGTCACAGAATAAACCTCGCTTAATGGGAGTTTTAGTTTTGCCATTACCTTGCCATTACTTAGCTGAATGGTAAAGTTCCACACTACGGCGAGGCTGCTTTAGAAGATTCCCTTAGGATTATGTACTTTCTAACGGCGGCAAGTACGGTGAACGATAGGACGAAGAGAGATAGGGAAACTACGATTTGCGCAAATCCGATTCCCAAGGCAAGGTAATTCAAAATCAATCCGATGAAAATGACGAGTGCTATGCTTAGGCCTATGTTCAGCGCGAAACGTTCGAGGCTGCTCAAACTCTTTTTTTCGGGGAACAGGAGCTCGGCGAGTGTGAAACCTGGAAGGTAGAGAACAAACACGCAGCCTGACACTAAACGAATGATATTCGCGGGGAACGCGTCTGGGATGAAGGTCATGCCTAAAATCGCGCACGTCGTGAAGATTATCGTAAGCCAGAACCAGCCGGAGACGGTGACGGTGGAGACGTACTCCAAGGCTGTAGCGATCCTCCTTGAAGGCTCCCTCAACTCGAACGCTCCCATGCTCACAGCTTCATTCAACGCGGTTTCAAACTCGTCCTCGTAAACTGTCTCTGATGCTGAGATTAACCGCGCAAGATCTTCAACGGTTTTCGGATGATTGGACCTCACCGTGTTCTTCACAGTCTCTACGAGTAAGGTTTTGGGCGGTTGCATTATGTTACGCCCGGTTCGACATTGCTCATCGTATGGTTGTTACTGTTGCATTGAACCATATCTGTGTCCACACCACGTGAAGCTGACCATCACTAGTTGTCCAGGCAAACGATAGGTCACTGGTGGTTGCGTCATAATGCCAAACCTCAAAGATGAAACGGAAGTCGTAACCAGAATTGGCGGTGGCGAGCTGTCCTGTTAGTGTTGTCTGGTTTATCGAGAGGCCTGTGATCGTGACTTCGTTCTTTGTCGAGGTTCTGTTCTGTATTTCCCACACGAACGGTATGGACCAGGTCTCATTGCTGACTAAGACTCTGGCGAATTCGAAGATTGTGGCTGCCTGACTGGGTTGGTCGGTTGTGTCGTTGGGGGCTGTCATTGTAGAGTTTAGGAGTTTCACTCGTAACACCACGTACTGGAGCGAGCCCATGTGATTGTAGACTCCAAGCGTCCACGTAACCTCCTTCCGTAGGCCTATGGTTGGATTATTGTTGGGATAGTAGTCTGCCGTCGTACCCTGAGCGCCGAGGACCCAGCTCGCGAAGAACTGTTCTTGGGGACGAGGGTAGAGCGTTACGTACGTTAGGCTGGAGGCCACGATCGTGGTGATGATCGCGAATACAATTACGTAATGGAGGTCTTGTTTGCTAATTCTAAGCCTTGTTTTTCTCAATGATCTCCATCTCGTACAGTTTCAATCTTTCATATTCCCGCCGTGTTCGGAGTGCGGCATAGAAGATTAGAGTGGAAAGGCTGACTGAGATTGGAATGAGCAGGGTTGCTGTTAGCATTGTGTTTGCAGCGGCAAGATCAGCGTCCCGTTGAGCTGCGGGGATCTGGCCGATCACTTCTGTCAGCTGTGTCCGCGCCTGCTCTTCTAGCTGGGTTGCCAGTGTTAGATCGCCCTTGGTGCGCGCCACTTTCGCCTGCTGAATGAGTTCGACGGCGGTGTTCAGCTTGTTGACCAAGTCGGGTGCTGACCCATTTTCTTTGTACACGTTCGCCAAGCCTGTGTACGCTTGATAGGCAAGGGTTTGCGGATCTTCTTGAGCCGCAATCGCCGACATGAGGAATGCGCCCTCTGCGGTTATGATACAGGCAGCTAGTATGATGAGGAGGGTTGGGCGGAGATGATTGCTTTGAAGGTCGGCCAACTACGCAAACGCCAGCGTTGCACACAGCTTAGTTCCGAATGAAGCCTGAATAAGTTTTGTGAAAGAATCAAGCGACGAGTACAGGCGCCTCATCTCCGAAAGAGGGATTTGATGATTGTTCCAAGAGGTAACGGTACCTTATCGTCGTTGATTCGCTCTGTTACTATTCGTCTCCTGGGTTCGATTGATTTGGCTATTTGTGGATGTCCTTTGCGACACGAGGCTTTGACAGAGCCAACGTTTTTGTGTCGACATATGAAGCGAGTAACACGAATAACGACGGTTCACGGTATTCATGCGGAGAAGAGTTATCTTAATTTCACCGTCTTTCAAATCGAGTAAACTTGATTGCGTCCCCCGAAATGCTCCCTCTCAGAGTAGCTGCATGTACTTTCTGCGCCAAATACGGGGTCACACCCGAAGAAGCAAAAGTGCTGTGTGACATCTTGGAGCTATGCTTGTTTTGCGACATGTTTCGAACCGCCTGATTTACTCGCAAGCCGGATTAAGATAAGCCGCTCGTTGAGAACTGGACATACGTTGCCAGGTGCCACGTTCTTTGAGGTTTGCAATTTTCTGAGCATCCGGTTGACACCTCGGATGGCAACGAAAGTTTGGTTCAACAAAACTGGGAAAAGGGTTTGGCCTACTGCAACAGATGCAGCACGCACGCTAGCATACACGATAAGTATTGCAGACGATCCAGACTCCAGATTATTCCCAGAGGTTAAACTTCAACCGTTAGTAAGCGTTCGAGGACTCGCTTTTTCTCCTCGACTACTTCCTCATGCTTGTTGAGTTCATGAAAGTCTTGTAAGAACTTGCATCCCTTTTCGGTTGTGACATAGGTTCGCTCTGGTCCCTCTACGATTTTCAGCAGGTCTAGGTGAATGAGTGTGTCCACATATTTCCGGAGGAGGTCGAAGCTTAGGTTGCCTAAGTACATGATCCTGGTTTTTCTAGAGCCGTTTTTGGCGATTTCGAGAATGCCTGCTGTTATCTCCATTCGGTTCCGGTATAGTCGCCGGCGTCCGTTGAGGGTTCCCACGTGATCACATCCGTCTTCTGAAGAGTACGCCAAAACCTGGTCCTAAGCCGAAAAAGGAAGTTGTGGAATGATGTTCTAGAACAAGTGTCCGCTTGATTCAGGTGGGTTCTGGCCCATGTAGCAAGGAACGGAGGCTGTACACCGTTTCCATGGGGGAAATCGTGCCTGGGTTTATTCGGAACCTTCGTTCGCTTGTGCCGGATACTTCTGCGAACCCATATTTCTCCAGCACATTGACGGCCAACGCAACTCTTCCGTAACTAGATCGTAAGCGCTTGGCTACTTCTTCTAAGGTGTGCCATCTCGCGTCAGAGGCCGTAGCCCATATGGCGTCGACTAACTCGATTTGTTGACCGATGGGAACCATCTGCGCCTCACGACAACGGACCGATCTCATTCTACGGATTTGAAGTGATATCCGCGTTATTCGACCGTTAGCTTTAATCTCTAAACTTAAAGGCGGATTGGACGGTGAATCAAGAAAGTGTAGGGCGAATCCTATAGAACCCGCGCCTCGGAAGCCTGTTTGCATGCTTCGCGGTGGGTTAAGTCGTTTGATCTATTGGTCCATTCCGTTCAAGTGGGCTGATAGGCGGGCGTAGTCCTTCAGGAACTCGATGCCTTTCTCGGTAACACGGTACTTGGTGCCTCCGTAGTACTCGTCTGTTATCTTCATGATCATGCCTTGATTTGTGAGGAATTCGAGGTATTTTTCGAGTTGGCGGTGGCTCAAGTTTGCTTTGTACATGATGTGAGTCTTGAGTGCGCCGTCATGGGCGACGGTTAGCATGTTCGCTAGGATTTCTATGCGGGTTCGGTTCCGTATTTCTTGGTGTTCTGGTTCTAGAGGAAACACATGGAATACACTCGAATTTTTTCTGTTCTTTTCTATGATAATTGTAAACGATATAAACGCTATCACACGCTATCACATCATGATACAACTGGACATGACATACGTAAAGTAAAGTAAAAGCAAAAGTAAAGCAGAACTTCAACGAAGCGAAATCTATCGACTCGTCTCAAGACTTGTTTCCTTAGTCTAGTGGAAGAGTCGCTGGACAAACCCCAAGAAGTACGCCGCCACAGATGTTCAAGAAAGCACTTTCAGGGAAGCCGGTCCTACTCGAGGAGGATTTAGCGGCCTACGACGGGGACTGATTGTGAGATTGCGATTACTTGGTACGCACTTCCTGCAAGGAATAGAACGACGAGAACCACAGCGGCGATACGTAATCTCCGGCGGTTAATCAGTACGCCCTTTCTGGCATAAGCTGGTGACAGGAGTTCAGAGCCTGTGAGTAGGAGGACGGACATGACAGCGCTCCAGACGCTGAAATTACCCACGGTCATGGGTAGAAGCGGGATTGGTTGTATTTGCGCAACACTCAATCTCCTTCCCACCGGGTTAGAGACGGGTTGAGGGTTCGTGTTTGGGTTGGTAGCGTCTCGGTAAATGATGACCCATCCGAAACGTTGTGTCGGTGGTAGCGTGTTAACAATCGAGAGGGTAGGCCTCACGCCTGCGGTTACGTTTTGATTCAGAGCGATATCATTGATGCCAACCGCGTCCACGAAGCTCGCTCCCTGGGGCAATGTTATCTCAAATGAGCCCGGGACAGGATGATATCCATCTTCGAAAGTTCCCAAAGACGATTCTTGCCATCCAAAGGCAAAATAGCCGGAGTTCCATCCACCCAAACCCTCCCTTAGTCCATATGCAAGATCGAACCTTATCATGAACGTATAACCGTCTGGGCGTGGTGCACCTAGATCCACTATGGTTCGACCTGTGAGCGGCCACGGAAAAGTGTAGTTGGTGAAACTTACTTTAAGCGTGCGGTTCGTGGCGGGGTCGTAGGCGGTTACGTTGGCTGCGAAGGGCATGTTGATCAGATATGAGCTCCAGGTTTCGTTGTGAGGGTGAATTGTGACGGTTAGGTATCCATGGACACGCGCAGGCGCAGATTGGATGATGTCAAATCTCCAAGAATTATCTTGGTTGATGATTGGGGTTATGGAAAAGTGGTCTGAATAAAGATCGCTACCACTCACCTCCAGAGTTAGTGTCCAAACGCCAAAGTTTGTCGCGGCGTCGGTATTCCTGAGAGGAAAATGGTAGACGAACGTGCACGGGGAACTATCACAGGTAATTTGCGTCGTCTGATTTTGAAATAATTGCCCGTTTGGCTCATACCAGAGCCATGTGACGTTTGCGCTAGAAACTTCAGCTGTGAAGTATGCGTACGCGGCCTGATCATCTTCAGTGAAGCTGTAGGTTTTGTTGACTAGAATAGCGTGCCGACCGTAGACGATCCCCTTAGCCAGCCCATGGTCGTACACTACGATAGCAACGAAAGGAGCGGCCCTGACATGATTGCCCATCGGGAGCGTGATGGTCAGTACCAAGAGAAAAATTGCTGCCGTTGCCGTTGGGATGACTCGCTTCAGGGCCATGGCTAATCTGCCTAAATCCTTGACCGGTTCAGTATCTCGTACGAGGATAATGTAGTCCCCTTCTCTGTGGTCAACTCATCCTCTTCGAATAGAACCGGTTTCCCTGAAGCACTCGCAAGGATGCATGCCAATGCGCTGCACATAGGACAACCAAGTCCACATCGCCTACTTGTCTCCCGCATCTCTCTGCAGAAATCGGAATAAATCGAACCTACGAGCTTGAAGTCAACTTTAGCCCCCCTCACCTCAATCTCGACGTCTCGTACGATTTCTAGGTCCTCGACCAACACTTTCGGAAGAGCTCGGAGAACCGTCTCTACTCCACAATTCTTCAAAGTAAAACCCATCTTCTTCTCAATCAAGTTCGCAAGCGCTAGACCAGGCGGGACTACGACCAAGCCTAGAGGGTCTTGAATCAATGTACTCTCCTGAAGCGCGTCGGTTCCCGCTGGGATTCTCGAATATGGCTCTGAAGGAACAAAGACAACAGCCTTCTCCTTCTCCGTCGGAATGTACACTCCCTTCTCTCGGAAACCAATCCCTACCATCATCCTATCGATCGTTTTCAAGGATGAGAGCCCAGTCGCGTCCATCAAATCGGACCTAACATATTTCTGGGGCTGAATGAAGAACGCAAGCATTCCCCAAAACACCAACCCGAGGCCAACGAACGATAATATGGTTGAAGAAAACATGACTGATGCCGTCAGAGTCACCAAACCTATGCCCAACAACAGAAAGCCCACTAGCTGCGTTACAGGCCTTGATCTTCCGACCCTAGGGCGCGACCTTAGTTCGGCCGACGTTTCGGTTTTCGGTAGTTCCACCGTTGGCGTGTCCTCATGTACGTCTTGAGCGGGTGCACCGGGGACTCCTTGTTCGGTCAGCGTGCTCAACGAACGTTCGAGGTTGATCGTCCTGAATTTGGCAGTTTGAAGCATAGCGGCATACTTGGTGGAACATTCGCGGCAGATAATGTCGCCATCCATCGCTGGTCGTTTGCCGCATGCTTGACATTTGAATTCTTGCAAATCGCGGAAGTCCTTCTCAGACTACGTTTGTGTCTGACCTCACAGAACTTTGGAATACTCATTACGTCAACAGACCTAATATACTAATGCGACGACCTTCGAACGAAGGTACTTGCAACTGAACGAAGGCATTGCCCATTTTCGATGCCCGTTCGTGCAGCCGCTCAGAGAGAATTCGGTCAACTGATTGACCACCGTTAAGCCGTTGCTAGGCTTTTGCTAAGTGATGCTGAGCAAAAGTGGCGTTACACATTTCGGATCTTTGCACGCGCAAAAAACTACTTAAGAGTCAGGTTCGTGCCTCTAACATTTTCACTTACAATCTTCGTGATTATCTTTCCCCTGTTTGGAGTTCCGGGGAAATACTGTATCCTGTGAGTAATGAGTGACTGAGGCGGCAGATTCATTTGGCTGAAGGATATACGAATATGTTCGATAGTTAAAATCCGTTGTCGGAACACGAAGAAATAGTACGTTGTGAGCCACTTCTCCGAATTCTGGGGCTTTGAAGCTTGGTGTCGGGGTCTAAACCACAGTTATGCAAACACTCGTTAACGTGCATGCTGGTTCTCATCATCAGTATTCAAGGAGTGCATGGTGTTTTATCCAATTCAGCACCACCCCTGCACGTAGCCTCTCTCACCGAATGGAGTGTGCCTACTCCCGCAAGTGGCCCTCGGATGTTGACTCTGGATCAGTCAGGCAATTGCTGTTGGTTCGTCGAATATTACGGGAATAAAATTGCGCACTTTGACGCGCGAACGAGTTCCTTGCAAGAATGGACGATTCCGACTCCGAGTTCGAATCCCTACGGCATCACGATTACAACCATCAACGGCAGCGCCATGGTGTGGGGAACGGAATTTTCCTCGGACAAGGTTTTCGCGTTCTCGCCTGATACCGGGCGATTCAGTGAATATGCTCTTCCCTCAGGCTCGGGGCCGGGGTATATCTCCATCGAACGTCAGCCTGGTAATATCAAAGTTTGGTTCACGGAAACGACCAGAAACAGCAATGGTGAATTTGTGTACGATCCGAACTCGAGGAATGTTACGTTCTATGATGCCCCTTTCCCAACCGCTGTAGGCGGGGGGGCGTACGACGTGTATGCTGGTTCGGGATACGTTTGGTTTGCAGGCTTCTCTGCGCTTGTGCGGTGGGATCGTGCGTCAGGGCAATATTCAATTTGGCCGCTGCCGAATAATGGACCGGCTGTGGGGCGCTCTATCGCCTTCGATGTTAGCGGGCAGCTATGGTTTACTCAAGGTTCGGCTAGATCGGCCAGTAACGATAACTTCGTCGGCGTACTTCATGGAAATATTGTTCAGGAATGGTGCATACCGGGCCCTGGTTCGAACCCATGGGGGATCAGCGTCAATCCACTTACGCAGCAACCTTGGATTGCAGATCAATCATCGCTCAAGGGTAATGGAACAGTTGCCAACCTGAACGACTTTGGAAATGGGACACTTTCTTTTTCTTCGCCAATAACCGCACCGGCCAGCTATACGACGACGGTTCTGGCGCCGGCCATTAGTCGTGTCTTTCCTTCAAATTACTCCCTCACTTCCACAACTGATTCCATCGTCGCTTCTAACCGGGGACCTTTCGCTGAATATGCTCTGGGGCCCACTTTGCCAAGCGACGTAATTGCTGATTCTTCCGGCAATGTTTGGGTGGGCGAAGCTGGGACCAATAATATTGTTAGGCTCTCAACATCGACTCCGGACTATGCACTCACTCCCTCGTCGTTGTACGCATCAATGGAACGGGGGAGTTCGATTCCCCTTGCAGTTACAGCTACATCGGTCTCAGGATACGAGGGGCACGTTACTATAGCTGCTCTTGGCCTGCCTCATGGAATCACAATATCGGCCTTCAATCCGAACCCAGTTTACGTTTCATCAGAAAGCAATGCTTCATCCAACCTAGAAATCAACATTGCTCCCGGAGCCTCGCCGGGCACTGATTCGATAACTATTGAAGGAAGTGACGGCACTGTCGAACATACGATCGGATTAATTCTTACGGTCACGAACAGCACGGTCACGAGCACTAATCAGCAGTTGGAGACCCGCTGTCTTATTGCAGTCCCACTCTACCTTCCACAAGCAACCTTGTTGGTCGGCCTACTGATTGATGTCCTAATCGGAGCGTTCTACATCGGCTTGCCACTCGAATACTTCAGTCGGAGGCTTCGGTTGATACAAGGTTTGAGTAGGCAATCATGGTTCATCACTATGTTGTTTGCGCCTAGTCTACTTTCGCTAGTCAGCGCAGTCTTATTGATCTGTTGAGAAACCTCATAACAAATCAGGAAGTTGTTGATTGCAAATAATCGCGAACAATTGAATTTGGACGCCCGATTTGTGGAGACTGGCTTATCAGAGCTTAGGAATATGTCGTTCGGATGAGGTTGGCTATGAACGCGGTGAGATATGCAAACTGGGTTACAGGAATCAGTCTAGGCATAGGGCTCATGGTCGTTCTCAACCAACTGCAGATACCGTACTACCTCTTCTAGGAAGACTCTATCGCGTACCACTGCTTCTCGTGGCATTGGTTGCATTCAACCTCATTCATCCCAACAAAACTCAATTGTTGCCCGTTACAGACGCGGCAGGCCACACGTTCAGCAAGTTTAGGGCGCGTGCTCGAAACTGCTAAGCCACGGGCTATGCTCGTAAGCAGGTTGAAGGTTTCTGCGGGTGAAATTGTTCCAAGCTTCCGTCGCACTAGAAGTTCTGCGGAACGTTGAATCTCGACGAAGTCCCAACGGTTAAGGAAGTCGATGATTGGATAGATAGCATCCTCATCAACCCCGAAGGCTTCCATAAGCTCTTGGCTGGACATCCATTTTCCGTTCCCAAGAATTTCCCAGACTGTTTCCAGTCTCACGGGTAGTTCAACCTCGCCGTGTGATTTCTGGCTCAGTTGAGGGTAGGTTATGGGGACTCGGAACGCTCATAGTTACAACCCCTCGTTGCGTGCCAGGGAATCTTAACACGAAGTTGTCTCAAGAAGAGACGGCGAAACGGCTTCCGGAAGGTCGCGTCAAGTTAGCGGTCGATGGCAGTTCTGGTGCGACCGTTAAACGCGGTTGACGAGGGGCTTCTTTGTCAGTGGAAGCGTAAAAAAAGGTGTAATCGGACATTGCATGAACCGAGGACTTGACGTTACCGACAAAACGGGGATACTCTGACTTCGCAGCTTTGTGATAGGCTTGACATAACTTCTTCTAGTTTTTCTTCGACCACGAAAGTGAGAGCGTAAAGCTTGGAACGACGATTACTGCGAACGCTTTAAGCGAACTTACCCTGGGGGGGTGGCTATGAACGCGGTGAGATATGCAAACTGGGTTACAGGAATCAGTCTAGGCATAGGGCTCATGGTCGTTCTCAACCAACTGCAGATACCGTACTACCTCTTCTATCCGCGGACGACGCAAACGATTCTAATTTCATCAAACTACGATTACTACATCTTCTTACTGTCAAGTATCAGCGTCCCTTGGGCCATCTTATCCTACCGGAGACGGTTCGCCCGGCCGGTTTCGCTCGGAATAGTCTCAATCTGGGCGATATCATTAGTTCTTGCGGTAATGAACGAGCCGTCGGCTCTGGCTATTCTTTATGCCATTGTGATCTGTGCGGCTATTTTGGCGGTGTTTCGGTCGGATGCTCGCAGGTATGCGCTTGCGCAAATCCTGCTGTCCGCGCTCACAATTTTCGTTTTAGTGGAATGGTCCTCGATTTGTTTCTGGATTCAGGCGGCCGTTGACCCTCGCAGCGGGTTTGGGATCCTCTCTCAAGCGCTCGAAGCGAACCTAACCTTCTTTCTCTACCCGTTGGCGATTCCGATGATGCTTTTGCTTCTGTTCTCGTGGTTCTGGATTCCGCTTATTTCGCGCCTCTTCAGGCCGAAGGCCCGCTTGAAAATCAGATATCGTCCATCCCCTCAGAAGCCTGACCTCAGAATGGTCATCGCCGCGTTAGATCTCTGCGCCATTATCGCGTTAATCGTCTTCTTCTATCCATATCTGGCGGGACAAAGTTGGGTTGCTGGTCAGGACGCTTACTGGATATACATAGATCCGGTGAACGGACTCGTCGGCCTCCTCCCATCGCAGGCGTTCAGTACGTCCGCCTCTCACGGCGCCTACGTCATCTTTCTCTACCTGATTCAATCCGCAACCGGTGTTGGTGTGGCCTCAATTGTGAAGTATGCTCCTCTTGCTCTGGCCTTTGGCACCGGATCTGCTGTACTCTTCGCAACTCTTAGCGGAGGATGGGGTTTTCGATCAGCCATACTCACTTCGATTTGCACGCTGCTCTGGCTGCCAACCACCATTGGAATATACGTTGACATTCAGGCAAACTGGCTCGCGCTTTTCTTCTGGATGGTCTTCCTAGCGGTCTACTTCGCGAACAGTAAAGCCAAGGTTGCCACCTATCTCATTCTAGCTGTCTTATCGCTGGTCATACTTCTCGTTCACCCATGGACGTGGGGTGTCTTCGCCACAACCTTGCTGCTCACGGCGATTATTTCAAGGAAGACGGCTTGGAGTCAGCATTCTCTCCGCACGCTTGTCGCCGCGCTGGTACTTGCCATCCCACTCGGGACTGTGGGGTATTCATTTTCCCCAAGCGTCAGATACGACCTCACAAACACTATTCAATTGTACGTCAGTGGCCCAATTAATCCGAGCAGTTTGTTGACTTTCGGCGACGCTTTAGCGAACACGTTCTATAATCTAGGACCGGCTCTTTCCCCTTCAATTCTGTTGCTGTGCCTTGTAGGTGCGTATGCTCTTGCTCGGCGCCGCGACATAACCGCAAACTACCTGCTCGCATGGACTGCCGTTTGGTTCATCGGCTCAATCCTCGTAGCCCCCTCAGGCATCCACCCGACAAATCCCGGTCTCAATGAGACCGGATTGTGGCGAATGCTGTACATTTCCCCGCTCCCATTTTTCCTCGCGCTAGGTATGGAGAAATGCGTCAGCATCGCAAAACGACCGGCCTCTACAGTAAACGTTACGAGCTCACTATCACTATCTAGAGTCATACCTGTTCTCTCAATGTTGCCATTGTTAACTGCTGGTTTGGCCCTGTTCCTTTTTTCGGACGCCAATATTCGGCTGCTCGTTGTTGCTCTCGCGTTGGTTCTAGCGTTGCTGCTTATTGTTAGGTTACAGAACTACGGATGCTTAGAGGTCGTGATCCTCTCGGTTCTAGTTATGCTAGTCTTCAACGCCGCGTTCCGAACCCTGTTTCCGCTAGCGCTTGATCCGCATAACATATTCAGCTCACCACCGACAGGTCCCCTTCCCGGTTCCGGGAGATGACGAGCAATTGACGATTGACTTTGGCAGTCTGGGCTGGTGGGGACGAGACAAGGTTCAGGAAAAACAAAGTATCTGCAAAGCAAACATCGCTACGACGACAGAATGAGACTGAAGAGCGTATTTGTCTTAGCGCATCAGGGCATGGGGCGCACAGCATATATACGGCAAAAGGCTTCGCTTTTGCTTGATACTGGATGAAGGGTCTTCAACTACTAGGCATCTTACTCGTGATGTTCCTCGCGTTAGGCGTTGGTTCCGTGTACGCGAACACTGGTGAGGGTAGCGTCGGCTTGCCGATTCTCGGGACAACAGGTGCCCCGGCTTTGGCTGCTCCCAGTCTCTTCAGTGGCGCGATCAGCGTCCTCTATGCCGATGGGACGCCAGTCGTCTTACAGACAAATCTTGTAGCGCTTGACCTATGCAACGCTAATAGTTGTTCTAAGGTTTCTGCTACGCTGATGCAGACCGCTCCCGGATCATACACGTACTCTTTCACGCCGCCGTCACTGACGGGCACGATCACGATCTATGTTAGAGCCTATGCTCTCGCGGATGACAATGGAAAGATTTTCCCTCAGGTTGACACAGCGATCGGTACGTACGCGTTCGCACCTTCACCTTCAACCGCGACGGGTTCGAGCGTACCTCCCGCTGCAGGAACCCCCGCAATCCCACCGTTAACCAGCCAGGCGGTTAACGCTCAACCAACTCAGACCACGCAGCCGACAACAGAAGCGTCGCCAATCGAACCCTTACTAATCACCCTAAGTGCTTTAGCTGTCGCAGGATCGTTGCTCACCGTCTCAAAGCGGCACTAGGCCGTTCAGTTGACTAAGGTATTCAGCGTAGTCCGTAACTGCGATCTCAGACCATAGACTTCGTAAATTCCTTTCCCGTTCCGAGTCGCAGCCGATTTGGTTGCGCGAAAGTCGAATCAGCTCTCTGACAATTCTAGGAAAATTCCCAGCCTCAGATAAGTCTCGTAATTTTCGATACGAAGAAATTACGCGTTTGCCAGAGAAAGCAGTCTGAGAACTCGAACGTCAATGTAGCAGAATCTCACTGTTTTCGGATACAAGTCTTGGGTTGTTCTTCTACAGGATGTATATGTCCGAAATCGACAGCTTATCTTATATATGCACCGCAAGAGACTCGGAGATTTGGCTCCGAAATTCAGACCAGAAGGCAAAGTCGGAGCAGAACCTCGTGGATGGCAGGCATGATTGAATAGGTTTAGGCCACTCCTTCTCATATCATTATTCATAATTGGGATAGTCGCGGTTGGCGTGCCGGTTCGAGCCAGTTTCACGCTTGGCGACCTGACTGGCATCTCTCCGTATCATACAAATGACTTCGACCCGCATGTTCCCGGCGTTATTGGATACGTATGGCCGGGAAGCGGGGAGAATGCTTACGACGGCTTCCCGAACATCGCATCAACGAATCTCTCGCCGGGCTATCAGGCGCCGTACCCAAGTGGTAATCCGCCTGGTGCGCCGAGCAATTCTTGGTATCAACTTCAGGGGGATACCTACGCACCTTTCGGTGCCGTCCTCACCGGCTCAGCCGGCGATCTGATCTTCGCGCTGAACGCCACGAAATGGTCTACGGCCGCATGCGAACAGTCGAACGACTGTTCGCCCACTTCACTGTTCAGAGGCAGATGGGAGGGTGTTGACATCCTAATTCCGCCGGGCTTCGCAATTCCCGGGACCCCTCAGATAATCACGACGATTACGAATGATTATTCTGGGGTCTCCGTATCCCGGATCAGTCCCACCGACCGATATGCACCCGGCTGGACGTTGGTCAGGGTCTTGGTTGACGCGGGCATTGATTCGGCGAGTCCTGTCCCGGCAACGGCTCCATATTATGATCATCAAGGGATCGATTTCTCCACAGCTGGCGAATGGTACTACGTCCGCATCAATGAGGTCCTCGCGCCCGCGGACGCGGGAAGGTACTTCTTCAAGATTCTACTTGAAGGCTCAACTCCATCAATCTGCGGGGAAGAAGGTACTGGGACAGGATTTGGCGGTCTCGCCGGCGAAAGCTGCTCCGAGTTCATCCCAACCGAGAACTGGCCTGTTCTACTTGTGAAGGGGGAAGTTGACCCGGCCATACTGACCGGCACGGTTCGGTACGCAGGCTACAATTCAACTCTCTACGCTCAACCAATTCAGGAGGCGGGAAGAGTGTGGGCGCAGATGACCACGCGTCTCGACCCCTACACGGGTCAGCAGAGGCCGGACTTACCAACGATTAACGCGATCGGCTACTTCAACGCCACGGCCACCGGCCACTACGAGGTAGAAGGCTTAGCGCCGGGGATCTACGACGTGTACGCTTCTGCGGCGGGATTCCCACAGCAACTATGCGAAAGCGGAATCACCGTCCTCAAAGGTCAATCGTTGCACTTCGACTGCTACCTGCAACCAGGGCCGGTGATTCACGGTAATGTGTTCTCGAAGCATCAGTTTGGGGACGAGCCTTGGCCGCTGGGGGATACGGGTGTCCCTGGTGGCGTCAATGGAGCGGCTGGTACCGGGCCTGACGTTACGGGGGAGTACGCGAAGATTGAACTTTACGATAGCCCTACGCTTAATCACATACCGGATTCTAGCGCTAAAATGGTTTCGTGGTCGCCTCTGCCATGCGTCGCTGGAGGCCAGGAACTGTACACCGGGTTTTACACGGCCGGAAACTGTAACGATCCTCGGCTTGGCAGTGAGGTAGCGTTTCCATGGCATGAGTACACGCCGGGCAACGGCTACGGCGTACCCAGCCCGACGACTGCATCAGCCAATGGCTACTATCAGGTATCCGCAGGTGGTTTGTCCGCAGGTGGTGGGGCCGGTAGTGGCGTTTACTTCAACAATTTGATGCAAGATCCTCAGGGTGTCGGCCCGCCTCAACACTGGTTTGTCGCTGGCGGTACTACTAATCCATTCCACTTTGAGTTCGGGGTGAAGGGCGAGTATGGTGCGCCGCGGGACCTTGATGGCATGGTGCCGCAGGTTTACGCCACTTGGGTGAACGGTCTAACGCCGGGTAGATATTATGTGCGTGCGTGGGTATTCCGCTATGTCCAATCCGCGCTCGACGGTGCAACTTTCCAAGAATACTACTTTGATGTGACGCCGAACGAGTGGGCTGGGGACGTTACGCTTCCTCTAGACCTACGCCTCTCAAGTTGGATTAACAAGACGGTTTATTTCCATGACACGTCTACGGAGACACTCACAACTAGCCCGATCGACACCGGTGCAGGCGTCATGAGCGGCGTCT
>Ga0187769_10000690_pt1 | contig 18648 bp, 18 predicted proteins | sample 0116_SJ02_MP02_1_FD_133140 | JGI IMG/M metagenome (GOLD analysis project Ga0187769, IMG submission 133140) | Tropical peat soil microbial communities from peatlands in Department of Meta, Colombia - 0116_SJ02_MP02_10_MG | ecosystem: Environmental > Terrestrial > Soil > Wetlands > Peat | place... | reverse complement strand
TGCGGGTCGTGCGCCATGCTGATCAACGGCAAGGCGCGTATGGCTTGCTCGGCGCTGATCGATCAACTGGAGCAGCCGATCCGCCTGGAGCCGTTCTCGAAGTTTCCGGTTGTGCGCGATCTCGCGACTGACCGCAACGTCATCTTCGAAAATCTCAAGGCAGTAAAGGCGTGGGTGCCCGTCGACGGCACCTACGATCTTGGGTCCGGCCCGCGGATGTCCGCGGAGGATCAGGAAGCCGCGTATCCGCTGTCGCGCTGCATTTCCTGCACCTGCTGCATGGAGGCATGCCCGCAGTTCAACGAAGACACCGGCTTCGTCGGCGCAGCGACTATCGCCCAGGTGCGGCTGTTCAACACGCATCCCACGGGCAAGGCGTTGAAGCGCGAGCGGCTGGCGGCGCTGATGGGCGACGGCGGCATCCAGGAATGCGGCTACGCGCAGAATTGCGTGGAGGTTTGCCCCAAAGACATTCCTTTAACGAAGTCTATCTCCGAGGTCGGTGGTCAGGTCATGTCACAAGCCCTGCTGGACCTCGTCCGGCGCTGATTCAACCACGTCCGCGAAATGTCACCGCTTTTTGTCAGGGTGCGCAAGTACGCTCATGCGTGCTCATCTAATACATTTTGAATTACCCGCAAGCATCACATCTGCAAGGGGATCAAAAACCATCGATGCGGTTGCAAATGGCCCGTCAAGTGCCACCAATTCTGTGTGTGGCGCACTCTTCTCAGGAAGAGTAACCACAGTAACCATGCAGCAGCACCGACGGGACATGGGTACTGTTGTAACCGACGGCACGTTGCATTGGGTTGGACGGCTTGACAGCATGACTTAGAATAGCCGCTGCTCGCGCGAGAGTGAACAAGTGAAGAGCGCGCGAGAGCGCCGGACCACTTCGTGAGACTTTTTGTTCGACGACAACTCGCAGCCGTCTGCCTGCTGGCCGCGCTCGTGTCCACGCTGTGCGGCGCCGCGTTTGCGGTGCATCCTGTAACCACGCACACGCATCGCCGGCATTTTCGCTGGCTGCGCTGGCATCCCATGTTCCGGCCGTCGCATGAATCGCTGCTGATCCAGAACGCCGAAATCGATCGCCTCGAACTACCTCGAATTCAGGATGAGACCGAACTCGAAGCTCTGAAGGCCGACGGCTCGCTTTTGCCCATCATCCCGAGCGAGAGCCTGAAGATTGAGCCGAGTCTCGATCCGTCGCGGCGCTACTGCCGTCCGTGGACGCGCAACTTCGTGGACGATCTGAGCCAGGCTTACTACAACCGCTTCCACCAGCAGATTCAGCTGAACTCGGCTGTGCGCACGGTGAAGGTGCAGCGCAAGCTCCGCCGCCGTAATCGCAACGCAGCCCCGGCCGAAGGCGATACGGCGTCGTCGCATCTAGCCGGTGTAACCGTGGACTTGCAACGCCGCGGTATGAGCCGTGAGCAGATCCAGTGGATGGAGCACTATCTTTTCTACATGAAAGCGCTTGGGCTGGTTGAGCCCGAGGAAGAACGGCGCCACTGGTGCTTCCACATTATGGTCAGCGGCCACTACTCTGAGTGGCGTAGTTCGCAAACCATCGTGCCGCTCGAGCGTCCCGAAGACGACACTCCGCCAACCCAAGTGGCCTTGGGCAGCGGCAAGTAGTTCGTATCCTGACAAAGTACCGTGTAGCGACGGACGCATCCGTCCAGCGATCCCTGAGCGAAGGGGAGAGTGCCTTGGCTGGAGCGAGCATGTGCGCCCACTCCATGGTGCTCCTGGCGTGCAACCCCGGACGAATGCGTCCGGGGCTACACTCTCGCAAGGATTGACGGCGCTCGACTGACGGCGGTTTGTTCATTTCCACTTCGTGCCTATACAATCGGAAACTTGCCTTCTATCATCGGACTCAAATATGACCAGGCGATTTTGCTTCGCGCGAGTGTGTTGTTCCGCTCTTTGCTGTCTCATCGTCGCTCAGTCTCCAGCCCAGTCTTCGACTGCTGACATCACAGTCAACGCGAAAGCGCGGGCCATTCACGACTCGGCGATCGTGGTTGATACCCACGCCGACACGCCGCAGCGTTTTCTGGACGAAGGCTTCGACATTGGCTCGACCGACCCCAACGATGTTGGTCACATCAGCCTCGACAAGGCACACCGCGGAAATCTTGGCGCGGAGTTCTTCTCCATCTGGGTTGAGCCCGACTCGAATCAGGGCCACTTCGCCCGACACACATTCGACCTGATCGATTCGGTTTACGAACAGGCGGCGCGGCATCCTGACCGCATGATGATGGCCTTCTCCGTGGCCGACATCGAACGCGCCCATCGCGAGCACAAACTGGCGGCGCTCATGGGAATTGAGGGCGGACATTCCATCGAAAACGACATGCACCTGCTGCGCGACTACTACCGCCTGGGCGTGCGGTACATGACGCTGACGTGGTCGAACACGAATGAGTGGGGAGACTCTTCGGGCGACATCGATGATCCCAAGGTGCAGCATCACAACGGGCTGACCGATTTCGGCAAGCTGGTCGTTCTGGAAATGAACCGGCTCGGCATGATGGTCGACATTTCGCACGTGGCCGACAAAACGTTCTGGGACACAATCGCCACGACGAAAGCACCGGTGATTGCCTCGCATTCGTCAGCGCGGGCCCTGGTGGATGCGCCTCGCAATATGACCGACGATATGCTGCGCGCCGTAGCCAAGAACGGCGGCGTGGTGCAGGTGAACTTCTTCAGCGGCTTCGACGACCAGGATTACCGCAAGGCCATGCAGGCGCAGGATAAGCAGCAGAAGGAAGCTGTTCAGAAGTATCTCGACGGACTACGGGCGGAAGGCAAGACGGTGACGTATGTCGATGCGGAGCGCATTCAGCGGGAGTGGACGGCGAAGATTCCACGTCCGCCGTTCAGGGTGCTGATTGATCACATCGATCACATCGCCAAGGTAGCCGGAGTCGATCATGTCGGCCTCGGCTCTGATTTCGACGGCGTCAGCGGCGCTACGCCGCAAGGGATGGATTCGGCAGCCGATCTGCCAAAGATCACGCAGGGCTTGCTCGATCGCGGGTACAGCGCGGACGATATCAAGAAAATTCTGGGCGGCAATCTGCTGCGAGTGTTTGCTGAAGTCGAGCGGGTGAGCCGAGTGATGCAGGCAGGACGCTGATGTTGTTGGGGGGATTTGATCGATGGCGCATCGACGACAGTTTTGAAAGGGTGCGGCTTCCAGCCGCACCGTCGAAGGCCAGAGTAGATGCGGGCTTTAGCCTCTGAGGTGGCGGGTGGTCCCGAGACGCCGACAGGGATTCTTCGGCTCCGTTATCGTTCGCTTCGCACACGATGACCTCGTTCAGAATGACAAAGTCGCGCGGCGCTGTCGTACAATGCAGCGTTAGCCACAAACAATCCAGACCATTTCAGTTCCAACCGAGGAGCATTCATGCGCAACACTGTCCTGATCTTATTGCTGATATGGGCCATGGGCGTCGCCGCGACAGCCCAGTCAACCACACAAGCCCCCGCGAAACCGAGTACGCCAGCCAAACCTGCTGCTTCCGCGCAACCGACCGCGATCATCGACACCACGGCCGGCAAGATGACGTGCACTTTATTTCCCGACAAGGCGCCGATTGGCGTGGAGAACTTTATCGGTCTCGCCACCGGCACGCGCGACTGGAAGAACCCGGTCAGCGGCGCGACCAAACACGGGGTGCCGTTGTACGACGGTACGATCTTTCATCGCGTGATTCCGAATTTCATGATTCAGGGCGGCGATCCGGCAGGCAACGGCTCGGGCGACCCCGGGTACAAGTTCAAGAATGAGGTTTCCGGCGATCTGCTCTTCGACCGGCCGGGGCGGCTTGCCTACGCCAACTCTGGCCCGGATACGAATGGGTCGCAGTTCTTCATCACCGAAGTGGCAACGCCGCACTTGAATGGGCATTACACGATTTTCGGGCAGTGCGACGACGCGACCGTGGAACTGGTGAAGCAGATTGCGCGCATGGCGACTGATCCGCAGAATGACAAGCCGTTTCGCCCGGTGAAGATCAACCACATCACGATCATCAAGGCGGGAGCGGCGAAGCCGGCGGGGACTGCAGTGAAGAAACCGGCGGCTGCGGCGCCAAAGCCGACCAGCTCGAGCTGAGCAGCATGCAAACAGAGCCGGGCTTCGCCCGGCGGGCGGACGAATGCGTCCGCCCCTACACAAACATCGAATGATTCTTGAAAGGACTTATGACTCGTCAACCCGGAATGTACGCCACGTTTGAAACCAGCGAAGGAACCATCGTGTGCCGGCTGTTTGAGAAGGACGCGCCCAAGACGGTCGCGAACTTCGTCGAACTGGCCGAGGGCAAGCGCGAGTGGACGCATCCTTCGACGCGCAAGAAATCGACCGACCGGCTCTATGACGGAACGATTTTTCACCGTGTCATTCCCGACTTCATGATCCAAGGCGGAGACCCGCAGGGCACGGGCATGGGCGGCCCGGGCTATCAGTTTGAAGACGAGACCAAAGGCTCGCCGCACAAGTTCGACAAGCCGGGTAAGCTGGCCATGGCAAACGCCGGGCCAAACACGAACGGCTCGCAGTTTTTCATCACGGTAGCGGCGACGACTTGGCTGACCGGCAAGCACACCATCTTCGGCGAAGTGGTCGAGGGTCAGGACGTGGTGGATAAGATCACGCGCGTGGCACGCGGAAGAAATGACCGCCCGAATAAGGACGTGGTGCTGAAGAAGGTAACGGTAGAGATTGTGTGAGAGTGATATGAGTCGAGATCGACGAGCACCCGGTGCTTGGTTTGCCTACTCGCTATCCGCGCTCCTCGCTTTAACCACCGTATCAAGCCGCGCTCAGGAAATGTCCGATCCATGGATGATTCTGGCCAGCGGCGAGAAGGGTTCTATTAATGCCCGCACGACCCATCACGATCTAGTTCGCATGTACGGTGCGGCAAATGTTGTCGACCAGGATGTGGACATCGGTGAGGGAGAGATGCAGTCGGCTACGTTCTTATTTTCGAAAGATCCGGAACGTCAAATTGAAATTCGGTGGAAAGATCCAGACACCAAAACCGCACCTGAATCCGCGGATATCCGTGGCAAGAAGAGCCGCTGGCATGCAGCCCATGGCATCACGATGGGAACTTCCGCCAGCGAACTGGAGCGCATGAACGGCCGACCCTTTCACTTTTCTCTAGCAAATGACGGGACCGACATGAGGGAAGAAACGATTTCATGGCGGGGAGGCTCGTTGGAAATTGAGTTTCAGGGATATGGTCGCGTCATTCTGGAACTCGAGTGGTCGCCCGCCAAAGCAGACACGCAGACGGGCCCGCGCGACATCGAAGTTAATTCGGACAACCCAGCCTGGCGTGCTCAGAATCCCCGCGTCAGCAGGATTACGTGGCTCTTCCCTTCCAAAACCCAACCGTGAAAGGCGCGCGCTACACACCAATCACGCCGCACAGTTCCTTCACCGCGGCGGCGCTCTTGTCGAGGGCGGCTTTCTCTTCCGGCGTCAACTTGATTTCGATGATCTGCTCGAGGCCTTTAGCTCCGAGCTTGCACGGCACGCCGACGTACAAGCCGTTGATGCCGTATTCGCCTTGCAAATACGCGGCGCAGGGGAGGATTTTCTTTTTATCTTTCAGGATCGCTTCGACCATTTCAGTCGTGGCCGCCGAGGGCGCGTAATACGCCGAGCCGGTCTTCAGATATTTGACGATTTCGGCGCCGCCGTCGCGCGTGCGCTGCACGAGCGCATCGAGCTTCGACTTCTCGATCAGCTCGGTGATCGGAATTCCGGCGACCGTCGAATAACGTGGCAGCGGAACCATGGTGTCGCCGTGGCCGCCGAGGACGAACGCAGTAACGTTCTCGACACTCACGTTCAATTCGTCCGCGATGAAGGCGCGGAAGCGCGCGGAATCGAGCACTCCAGCCATGCCGATGACGCGCTCGCGCGGGAATCCGCTGAGCTTGTAAGCGGCCTGCGCCATGGCGTCAAGTGGGTTCGAGACGACGATCAGAATGCAGGTCGGCGAATGCTTGACCACCTCGCCGACGACTGCTTTCATGATGCCGTGATTCGTGTTGAGCAGATCGTCGCGGCTCATGCCCGGCTTGCGCGGAATGCCGGCGGTGATGACGACGATGTCGGAGTTGGCAGTGTCTTTGTAGTCGTTGGTGCCTTTGATGTAGGAGTCGCGTTTCTCGATCGGCATGGCCTCGAGCAGATCGAGTCCCTTGCCCTGCGGCACGCCTTCGATAATGTCGATGAGGACGACGTCGGCGAGTTCCTTGGAGGCGATCCAGTGGGCGGCCGTTGCGCCCACGTTGCCTGAACCTACGATGGTGACTTTTTTGCGCATAATGATTTCCTTTCTATGAAGACCGCAGGGGCTGAAGCCCGCGCTCCGGAACGATCCTAACGGCACGGCTGAAGCCGTGCCCTTCCCAAGCTCCTAGAAACAAACAGATCTACACCAGCACTGCTGCGCCCATATTCTCGATCATGTGGCCGGCAAACTCGCTGGTCTTGACCTTGGTCGCGCCCGGCATCAGGCGCTCGAAATCGTACGTTACTTTCTTCTGCTCGATGGTGCGCTCCATGCTCTGCTCGATCAGGTCGCCGGCTTCGTTCCAGCCGAGATGGCGGAACATCATGACGCCCGACAAGATGACCGAGCCGGGATTAATCACGTCCTTGTCGGCATACTTGGGCGCGGTGCCGTGCGTGGCTTCGAAGATGGCATAGCCGTCGCCGATATTCGCGCCGGGTGCGATGCCCAGCCCGCCGACCTGCGCTGCGCAGGCGTCAGAAATGTAGTCGCCGTTCAGATTAGGCGTGGCCAGAACGGAGTACTCGTCGGCTCGCGTCACCACCTGCTGGAAGATCGAGTCGGCGATGCGGTCGTTGACCATGATTTTCTTCTTCCACGCGCCCTTGCCGTGGGTCGCGTAGATTTTGTCGAGCACCTCTTTCACTTCCTGTTCCACAGACTGGCGGAAGGCCGGCGGCGCGAACTCCATGCCCGGCTCGACCATTTCAGCATTCTGCGCTACAGTGAGATTCGGATTCTTGTCCTTGTTGTCGAGAATCCAGCTCTCGCGCTCGGTCACAACATTGTCGCGGAATTCCTCGGTGGCAAGCTCGTATCCCCATTTGCGGAAAGCGCCTTCGGTGAATTTCTGGATGTTGCCTTTGTGCACCAGTGTCACGGTCTTGCGTCCGCTTTCCAGCGCGTGCTGGATGGCCATGCGCACCAAGCGCTTGGTTCCAGTCACAGAGATCGGCTTGATCCCCACCCCTGAGTCGAGGCGAATCTGCTTCTTGCCGCCCTTGAGCATGTCTTTGTTGAGGAACTCGATCAGGCGGGCACAGTCGGCAGTTCCCTCTTCCCACTCGACGCCGGCGTAAACGTCTTCGGTGTTTTCCCGGAAGATGACCACGTCCATGCGCTCGGGATGCTTCACCGGCGAGGGCACGCCCTTGTAGTACTTCACGGGACGAACGCAGGCGTAGAGATCGAGAATCTGCCGCAGGGCGACGTTGAGGGAGCGAATGCCGCCGCCGACAGGCGTGGTCAACGGGCCTTTGATGGCGACGCGGAACTCGCGGATGGCTTCGACGGTGTCGTCGGGCAGCCAGTTATCGAATTTCGCCTTGGCCTTTTCGCCCGCAAACACTTCGTACCAAACTACGCGGCGCTTGCCCTTGTACGCTTTCTCAACCGCCGCGTTGAACACGCGCAGGGAGGCCTTCCAGATATCGCGGCCAGTTCCGTCGCCTTCAATGAAAGGAATAATCGGATTGTCCGGAATCTGGTACTTACCAGTGCTGTAGGTGATCCTCTTTCCGTCCGCCGGTACAGCGACACCGTTATAAGAGCCCGCCATTTATGACCTCCGCCTATAAGGACTTCGGCTGTTGATTAAAAAACTTACAATTATAAAGAAACACCGCAGAAAGTGCAGATTATTCTCTCACCCTGTGCCATAATTCTTCTCCAACACGGAGCCTGCGCTCCCGAATCAGGAGAGCCTTATGCTTTTCGACCTGCGCCGAACGGGATTGACCTTAGCGTGCGTGCTGGGCTTTGCTGCCTTGACGACTCCAGCACTGGCCATCGACAGCCACGAACGAACCCAATTCGGTCGTGACATCGTGATTGAGCCGAACGAGCGGGTCCTGGATGCGACCTGCTTTGGCTGCAGCATTCGGGTGCGAGGGCACATAGCCACCGACGCAACAGCCTTCGGCGGCAGCGTCATCGTGGAAGAGGGCGGGCAGGTCGGCACGGATGCCACGGTGTTTGGCGGAGGAGTTCGACTGGCCGCGAACACCAAGGTGGGCGGCGGAATCACCGTGTTCGGTGGCGGTGTCGAGCGCGACCCCGGGGCCACAATTGGTGGCGACGTCGATGTTTTCAGCAGCGGGCTTTGGCTCTTTCTGATTTTTGGGCTGCCGTTCGTGTTTCTGGGTGGGCTGGTAGCGCTGATTGTGTGGGTGGTCCGGCGCTTTACCCAATCTTCGGTGCCGGCGACGGCATAAGCTTCTCCGCATCTACGGTCAATTTGTCTCTACCAGCGGCGGGCGCCGAAGGTTTTGCGCACGCCGACGGTCATGTAGCGTCCCCAGGGGCCGTTGTTGCCGAGATCTGCGCCGCCAAGAGTCTTGTCGCGTGCGCCGAGGCGATCGAACAGGAAATGCTGGGTGACGCGGAATTCGAATCCCTTGTTGAGATAGATTCCGGCGCCCCAGGAATGTTCGATGCCGATGGCGTCCGGCGACCAGGTGTAAAGCGTTTGCGGCAGGTTTTTGCCGAACAGGAATGTCGGCGCGCCAAACACCATAAAACGGCGCAGCAGCCCACGTCCAAAGGGACGGACTTCGAGCATCCCTGACAGCATGTAGCGAGCGAACATACTGCAGGGAGCGTTGGCTCCGCCATATTGCGGAGCCCCGGCATCCCCGGCGCACAGATTCGGATCGACCTCGTTATGTGGAGGCGCCAAGTCCAGCTGCGCCCAGCCCCAAAGCATGTCGCGCGGGAAGAACATCCGCCCGCCGGAATCGGAATCTTTCCAAGTGCCCTGGGAGCTTGCCGAAGTTGAAATCTGGGCGCCTGCAGACGAGATAAGTAGAAGTATTGCCAGAAGCACCGACCAGCTTTTCATTTCGCCTCCGCATTTCATGATTTCGAGAGTACGCTCGACATTGCGACGACTGCCAAAGCGCAACATTGTACGCGTCCTCAGATGGTCGGCGGAGACCATAGTGGCATTTGGCCTGTCGTCGGACTGGTGTCGATCCTTGTGGGTAATTGGGACGCGAGTCCGCCCGCAGCCGATACTTGTAGACTAGTCACTGTCAAGCAACGTTTTGTCAGCGATTTGGATAAGTTGGACCCCGACGCGCTAGGTCTAAGGGCTAGCCATCCTTCCAGAATCCATATTCTGGACCCGATTATTCCATACACCGTACTTTCATCTGGCATTCATTTTCGCTAAAGCCCTGCCACCACAGGCCTCCACGGTTTGGCGTAACGATTGCTCCATTTCTTCATACCATTAAATCAGGATCCCTATGCCCCAAGAGATCTCGGTGTCGTATCAGGCCATTAAGAGCAAGGTATATCGGTTGATCGATTCTCTCGTGGTGGGAGAAAAGAACGAAGCCGAGGTGCAGGAGTCCATCCGTCGCTGGTGGGCGCTGATTCACCCCGCCGACCGGCCGATCGCGGAGAAGTACCTCCTGATGGTGCTCGCGCGCTCCGCCTCAGCCCTGGACTCTATGGGGGACGCGCTGCTGTCGGTCGGCAGCTCCGAGTCGGCGCAGATCACCCACACCCAAGTAGTGAGTAAGCGCCTGAGGGTGCTGGAGCGGGTGGTAAAGGAATCGGGCATCCGGCAAGCCATCTAACGCCTTAGTCCGCCCGGCAGCCTCCCTAGATGTCGTAATACAGGGCAAACTCCCACGGATGCGGTCGGAGCCGGATCGCGTCCACTTCTTTCGAGCGCTTGTAATCCACGTACGTCCGTAGTAGTTCCTCGGTAAACACATCGTCCTTCAGCAGGAAAGCATGGTCGCGCTCAAGAGCATCAAGCGCGTCTTCAAGCGAGCCGGGCATGGATGGAATTCGCGCCAATTCTTCCGGATCGAGTTCGTAGATGTCTTTATCCATGGGCAGGCCGGGATCCATCTTGTTCTCGATGCCGTCAAGACCGGCCATCAGCATAGCGGCGAAAGCCATGTAGGGATTGCAGCTTGGGTCGGGCGGACGGAACTCCACGCGCTTGGCCTTAGGCGAAGCCGAATACATGGGAATGCGGCACGCCGCGGAGCGATTTCGCCGTGAATACGCCAGATTCACAGGTGCCTCAAATCCCGGCACAAGGCGTTTATAGGAATTGGTGGTCGGCGCGATGATCGCTGACAGCGCCGGGCCGTGCTTGATCAGACCGCCGACATACCAGAGTGCCAGTTGCGACATGCCTGCATATCCGTCGCCGGCAAACAGCGGCTGGCCGGCTTTCCACAGCGACTGATGAGTGTGCATGCCGCTGCCGTTGTCGCCGAAAATGGGCTTGGGCATGAACGTCACGGTTTTGCCATAGTGATTGGCCACGTTCTTGACGACATACTTGTAAAGCAGCATCTTGTCGGCGGAGCGCACAAGGGAATCGAACTTCAAGTCGATCTCCGTCTGCCCGCCAGTCGCGACTTCGTGGTGATGGCATTCCACGTCCATGCCACAGCTCTGCATCGTCAGCACCATCTCGGAGCGCAGGTCCTGGTAGTGGTCCGTTGGCGGCACAGGAAAATAGCCTTCCTTGTAGCGCGGACGGTAGCCCAGATTGTTCTCTTCCCTGCCCGAGTTCCAGCGGCCCTCTTCCGCATCGATAAAGTAAAAGCCGTACTGCTCGCGCTGATCGAAGCGCACATTATCGAAGATGAAAAACTCGGCTTCGGCTCCGAAGTATGCCGTATCGGCGACGCCAGTTGACGTCGGATACATCTCGGCCTTGCGTGCGATGTAGCGCGGATCGCGATCGTAGCGCTGCTTGGTCACAGGGTCCACCACGTCGCAGATCATGACCAGCGTCGGCACCTCGGTGAAGGGATCGAGCAGGTGCGAACTCGGGTCGGGTTTGAGCAGCATGTCGCTCTCATGGATGGCGGCCCATCCGCGAATCGACGAACCATCCATGCCAAAGCCTTCCTCAAACGAGGCCTCGGTGAGCTGGTCGATGGGAAACGAAACGTGATGCCACAGCCCGGGGATGTCAGTAAAACGAAGATCGAGAATCTTGACGTCATGCTGTTTGGCGAACTCGCGAACTGCCTTGGCGTCGGCCATAAGGACTCCTGGAAATAAGTGCCTTCGAAGAGGTCGCGGCAGATTGCGCTTCCCATTTCTCGCACAAAAGGCGTGCGAGAAATCGGACGCCCGACTGCTACAATCGGTCGCGTTGTGGAGGACCAAGAAGTCTAAAGGCTGAGCTATGCACTGGCAATCGGAATCTTCTTATAGCGCTGATAACGGGACTTTATACTGAGAAAGTTCCGGTAGCGCCGGATTAGGAAGGGCACGAGTTCCACTCGTGCCGCTGCCCGGCTTCGAGCGTTGTGCGCTTCAGCGCCTGAGGTTCGCTTTTCTGTTGGGAAAAAAAGCGGCCCTCAGGGGTTAAAGCCCGCCTGTCTGTCGACTTTGGTGGCACGGCTGAAGACGTGCCCTTCCCGTATCTGCTCGTGGCGGGCAGACGAAAATAGCCAGACTTCCCCGAAGCAAGCTGGCAACTGACCACTGGCTACTGGCAACTGCTTTATGGACTTCGACCAGCTCGAGAGCTTCCTCGAAGTGGCAAGGCACGCGTCGTTCTCGCGCGCGGCGGAGAAACGTTTCCGCACCCAGCCCGCCATTTCCTCGCAGATTCGAGGACTCGAAGAGGAAGTGGGAGCGAAGCTTTTCGACCGGTCGGGCGGCAAGGTGTCCCTGACCGCGGCGGGCAAGGCGTTTCTGAAATACGTTGAAGAGACGCTCGACGCCCGTAAAACGATGCTGGTAACGATCGCGGAGATGGAGCGTGTGCCGCGCGGCGAAATCATTGTCGGTGCGAATGAGGGCACGTGCCTGCACATCCTGCCCGAGGTGTTCGCAAATTTTAAGAAGCAGTATCCCGACGTCTCGGTCAGCATCAAGCGCGCCGATTACGCCAAGATTTTGGAATCCGTCATCGACAACTCCGTCGATTTCGGGGTGGTTTCGCTCCCGGTCACAGACAACCGCCTGACCGTGGTGCTCATCCATCGTGATGAATTGATCCTCATCACGCCGCCGCACCATCCGCTGGGAAAACTGAAGTCGGCCACCATCGCCGATGTCGCCCGCTTCCCTCTCGTCGTACCCAAGGCTGGGCACACACGTGACGCGATCGAGGAACTGTTTCACGAGCGGCGACTGAAGCCGAATTTCACCATGGAACTCGATTCGAGCGAACTGCTGAAGCGGTTTGTCGCGGCCGATGTCGGCGTCGGCTTCATCGCCCGCTCTAATGTCGAGGAGGACGTGCGAGCCAGAGTTGTAAACGCGGTCATCATTGCCGATGCCCAGGTGCGCCGCGACCTGGCTCTGGTCTTCCGCAAAGACAAGGCTCTCAGTCGTGCCGCCCTGGCTTTCATTGACATTGCCGTGAAGCACAAGCCCGCGCAGGAATTGGTGCAGACTCTAAACCGATGAAGCGGGCTACTTCCAGCGTTGTGGCTCTGTTCTTCTGGGCGCTGCTTTTGCCCAGCGCGGGCCAGACGACGCCTTCGCAGAAGCCGTTCGCCCAACTGCCGGAGTCTGAGCGTCAGTTAATCGCCATCAAAATCACGGGGAGCGAGCGGTTTCCAGAAGAGGCCATTGCCGCGTCCACCGGCCTGCATCTCGGAATTCCCGTCACCGAAGATGACTTCAAGAAGGCTGCGCGCCACCTGGGCGATACAGGAGCATTTAGCGAAATCGCATACAACTACTCGTATTCTTCGACGGGGACGAAGCTGGAGATCCACGTCACCGACGCGAATCGATTTGTTCCCGTTCGCTTCGTCGACTTCGTCTGGTTCCCCGAAGACGAACTGCGTCGCCGCATCAAGGAGCACGTGCCGCTTTTTGACGGTGAACTCCCCACCTCGGGCCGTATGGCGGATCAGGTTTCCGACGTTCTGCAGGCTATGCTGGTCGGGAACGCGATCCCCGGTCATGTGGATTATGAGCGGGTTGGAAAAGAGGATGGACCGGTCGAGGGAATCGTTTTCAAGGTGGCCGAGGTCCTGATTCGTGTGCGGAGAATCGAGTTCAGTGGAGCCGTGGCTCCCGAACTTGCGTTGCTCGAAGCGGCCGCTGACGAGATGCCAAATCACGAATATTCGCGCCAGCGCCTGAACCAACTCGTGGAGCAGAAACTTCTACCGATTTACCACGCACGCGGATATCTGAAAGTATCCTTCAGCCCGCCGCAGCCCAAACCGGTGCAGCAGCCCAGCGCGGAAGCGATTCAGGAGGGCCCCCGCAATCAGACCATTGTTGACGTTGTTTTGGCCATCACGCCCGGCCAGCAGTACAAGCTGAAAAACCTGAAGTGGTCCGGCAACAAGGAGTTCCCTGCCGACACACTCCAGAAAATGCTCCACGCGCAGTCCGGCGAGTCCGCCAACACCGTCCGGCTCAATCGGGATCTCAAGGAGATCCAAAAACTGTATGGGTCACGTGGATTTGTTGTAGCGACGATCAAAGTCGCCGCCAGCTTTGACGACGCAGAAAACACCGTAACCCTGGTTCTGCAAGTGAACGAAGGGGATCGTTATCACATGGGTGATCTGGAGTTTCGCGGCCTCGACAACAGTTTGACAGCCAAACTGAGAGACGCCTGGAGGCTGCGCCCGGGCGATGTTTACGACGCCAGCTACCTTGATCAGTATTTGCCCGAAGCGCGAAAACTGCTCCCTCCCAACTTCGACTGGGAGGTTTCGCCCCACGTCACGGCTAACCAGCGCGACAAGAGCGTTGACGTCGACCTCATCTACTCAGTCAAAGCCCCGAAGTAGTGAGCGTGGGACGCTTTCGTCCCATTTTCGGAACAAGCGCAAGATTTTTCTTTTCGGCAGCCATGGAAGGGAGTACTCTATGCGCCTGCAACAATCGAATTTGCCCGTGAGCCCTCCCCTAAAAGTGAATCCGGGCAGGAGCGGGGATGCGCGCCAGCGCCTCCCCGTTTTTTCGCGCCTTCTCACTGCCCCGCTGAATGAGTCTCCGAATTTGGGCGCGCAGACTGCACGGCCGCGGCGCGCTATCACTGGTTGCCTGTAACTTCCCGGGGATGAGAACATCTTTCTAGAGTGGCCTCTCACCGAGGGGCGCGACAATCACTGAGGAGACCAATAGCAATGAAATCTCGTTTGCTTCCGTTCGGATATCTCTTGCTCGCGCTATTCATGGCGGGAGGCTTGGCCGTTTCTGCCTCCGCAAAGCCAAACACCTTTACCGGCACCGTCAGTGATTCTATGTGCGGCGCCCAGCACGCCATGCCCGGCGATGCTGCCGGTTGCACCCGCGCCTGCGTCAGCAAAGGCTCCAAGTATGCGCTCGTGGTTGGAGACAAGGTCTACACCCTCGACACCACGGACAAGGCCGTGCTCGCCACGCTCGACAAGCAGGCGGGAGCCAAAGCCACCGTAACGGGCACCGAGAAGGACGGCACCATCGCCGTCATCTCGGTCAAAGCGGCTCAGTAGGCTGAGTTCACAAGAAGAGAGTCTTTCCCAGGCGGGAGGCCACATTGTCGCCTCCCGCCGGATTTTTTGCCGCGTACCATGAAATTCATCATTCCTTTACAAAGGGTTGTGTTAGATTGTGCCTTCCTAACGTCAAATTTTCTTCGCGGAGGACGACGGAATTGGGCAAAGACATGGTTCCCAAGCGGATTTTCTTTACCAAGGGAGTCGGCAAACACCGCGAGCGACTGACCTCCTTTGAGCTGGCGTTGCGCGACGCCGGCATTGCCGCTCAGAATCTGGTACGCGTTTCCTCCATCTTCCCGCCCAACTGCAAACTGCTTGCCCGCAAGGAAGGCGTCAAGTACCTGCATCCTGGCGAGGTGGTGTTTGCCGTGGTCGCGGAAAACTCCACGCGCGAACCGCACCGCCTGCTGGCATCGTCCATCGGAGTGGCCATCCCCGCCGACCGCAACACCTACGGATACCTGAGCGAGCACCACTCCTTCGGCGAAACCGAAGACGCGGCCGGCGAGTACGCCGAGGAGCTTGCCGCTGAGATGCTCGCCACCACGCTCAACGTGGAGTTCGATCCCGACCGCTCCTGGGACGAGAAGAAGCAGATTTATCGCCTGTCCAACAAAATCGTGCGCACTGCGAACGTGACTCAATCGGCGGTGGGCGACAAGCGCGGCCTGTGGACGACCGTGATTGCCTCGGCGGTATTGATCTTCGACTAGGCGGCAACTCAGGCCAGCGGCAGACAGGGCGCACCGACGTCCTTCTTAGGTTCCTCAGCTGATCTCAACACTGCCGACGCGTCGGCGTCTCCCTGTCCACAGCCCGCTAAATCATTGCAGCCGATTCGGTTACTGGACATCTAAACAAAGGGAGTGAAGTTCGGTTGGTGGTTGGTACTTTGGTAACATCGGCTTCTCTCCGATTATCATCTTCCGTTAACAGCCGCCGGGTAGAATGGAAGTTGATCCGATAAGAACCTGGTGCAAAAAACAGACGCGGTTCAAAACAAACGAGGAGTGGAAGTGGATATCGAAACCCGCAGACGGAAGCAGCGAGAGCTCATGGTGCAGCTGGTCGAGCGCAAGGTGCGCTCGCGCGCCCAACAGCTTTACGACGAGCGCGGCCAAGGGGACGGCCATGCCTTGCAGGATTGGGTGAAGGCCGAATCGGAAATCCTTGAAAACAGTATTCTTGCACCGCTATATCGTCGAGTTAGAGAATCTGAACCCGAAGCGTCCGATCACGACGGAGCCCTGAGTTTCACAGCGGGCGATTCCTCCACCTGCGAATCACCTGCGTAAATCAACCTGCGCCAGAAGGTCTAGCGCCTTCTGGCGAGTTCTTTTTTCTTCCTGCTTGCACCCTTGCCATTCTTGTCCAGTCGCTCCAGTACGGCCGCAGCGATAATTGGCAGCCCGACGGTCGCATCCACGAAGACCTCGCCGAACTTGCCGCCTTCCGCTGGCGGCACGAACTTGCCCCACGAAACCGCTTCGCTGTACGGGCTGCCTGAAAGTCCGCCCCAGTAGACCGGTTCCGGGCAAATACGCAATCCGTAGTGGTAGCGCTTTAGGGGAATCTTTTCTCCCAACCGCCGGTGACGCAGTTCGATAAACGGCCCGAATTGCTGCGACCAGTTGCGCGGCACGCCGCCGCCAATGGTGAAAATTCCCAGCTTCTTCTGCCGCAACAGCGTGGCCGCGAAATGCTCCAGATCTTCGAACGGATCGAAGCGAATCTTGTGCCTTCCCGTCGATTCCCGCAGCCGGTTGTTGAGCGCCGTGTCGAGGCCTAGCTCGGAATCACTGAACGCAGGCACAAACACGGGAACACCTTTTTCGTAGGCCGACTTCAGGATCCCGCGCTGCCCCTGCGCATGCTTGACCAGATATTCCCCGATGGCGTGATTCAGCTTGTACGAGCACATGACCTCGTTGTGATCCCAGGCTTCGAGGACGCGGGACAGCACTTCTTCCACGTCGTCGAGGTTCTGCTCGGGCTCGAGCGTGTCGTAGACCCGGTTGTACCCCTGTTTGTAGAGCTCTTCGTCAGAAACTTCCGGGTTGGCGCGGAAGTGGGCGCGGCCGGTCGCCTCCACCAGTCCGTGCGCCATGAGCGCTCCGGTCGACACAATCGCGTTGACGATGCCGCGGTCGATCAGTTCCGTGATGATCAGTCCCTGTTTGGCCACGGTCATCGCGCCCGCGAGGGTCATCACGATGAATGCATCTTCGTCGAGTGCCATGGCTTCGAGGACATCCGCGGCCTCGCCTAGCTGACGGCCGGTGAACGCGGTCTTGGCCATGGCCCGCACCAGGCCGTCAATGGAAGAAATCTTGGCCAGATCGAGCGGCTCCAGCGGAATCAGCCGGTCTTCGATGGGGTTATGCAGGTGACGCTCTTTGCCCTCGCCCCCGTGTGCGTGGTTTGCATGTGCGGGCTGCGAGTTGCCCTTGTGCGAGTTGCTATGATTGCTGTGTTTCATCGCGAGCCTCCAAACGGACTGCGATTCCTCCCGACAGGATACTTTACAAGATGCCTACGGGTTGGTGCCATTTGCGCTGGCGTTAAGTGTTAGGTGTTGGGTGTTAGGTCTTAGGTGTAGGGCTGATGTTTTGTTTCCAGTCGGAGCGCATCAGACCTCAGACGCAAGAGCTAAGACCTGCCTTCCCACCGCCCTGTTATATTGGTCGCGGAGGTCGGAGCGCGTGCCCCCTGAAAAATTTCGCGTGGCTCTGGTGCAGATGTCGTGCGGGCCGGAGCCGGAGCAGAACCTGGAAAAAGCGCTCAGCCGCATCGCGGAAGCCGCTGGCCGCGGGGCGAAGGTCGTCTGCCTGCCCGAGCTTTTCCAGACGCAGTATTTCTGCCAGCGCGAGGACCACGCGCTGTTCGACTTGTCCGAAACGATTCCCGGCCCCAGCAGCGAAAAACTGGCGGCCGCGGCCCGCACCAACGGAGTCGTGCTGATCGCGTCTCTGTTCGAAAAGCGCGCCCCGGGCCTGTATCACAACACTGCGGCAATTTTCGACAGTGACGGTTCCCTGCGCGGCCTGTATCGGAAGATGCACATTCCCGACGATCCGCTCTATTACGAAAAGTTCTACTTCACCCCGGGCGACTTGGGATTCAAAGCACTCGACACGTCAGCGGGCCGGCTGGGCACGCTGGTCTGCTGGGATCAGTGGTATCCCGAGGGCGCGCGGCTGACCGCGTTGCAGGGCGCGCACGTGCTGTTTTATCCCACGGCGATCGGCTGGCATCCGGCGGAGAAAGCCGAGTTCGGCGTGGCCCAACATGACGCCTGGCGCACGATTCAGCGCGCTCACGCGATTGCCAACGGCGTCTACGTGGCGGTGGTGAATCGGGTCGGCTTTGAAACCGGCAATGTGCGCGGCAAGTCGGCCCCTGGCCAGGGACTGGAATTCTGGGGCGGGTCGTTTTTCTGTGACCCCTTCGGTAGAGTCCTCGCGGAGGCCTCGCACGACCGCGAAGAAATCCTGGTCGGCGATGTCGACTTGAAGGCTCTGGAAAATATTCGCCGCAACTGGCCGTTTCTGCGCGACCGGCGCATCGACGCCTACGCGCCGATCACGAATCGGCTGCTGGACTAGGACGGATCGATTGTGGCCACACCTCGCCGCAGAATCTCAACCAAAAGCTCAGCAGCGAACGAGATCGTCCCCGCCGCACTCGGCTATCGCATGCCCGCCGAGTGGGAGCCACATGCAGCCACGTGGCTGGCCTGGCCGCACTACCACGGCGATTGGCCTGGGAAATTCGAGCCGATCCCGTGGGTCTATGCGGAAATCATCCGACATCTGGCGAAGCATGAGCGCGTCGAGTTGATTGTCAACAACGCCGCG
>Ga0187769_10000689_pt1 | contig 18661 bp, 18 predicted proteins | sample 0116_SJ02_MP02_1_FD_133140 | JGI IMG/M metagenome (GOLD analysis project Ga0187769, IMG submission 133140) | Tropical peat soil microbial communities from peatlands in Department of Meta, Colombia - 0116_SJ02_MP02_10_MG | ecosystem: Environmental > Terrestrial > Soil > Wetlands > Peat | place... | reverse complement strand
GTCGTTTACCGAGCGTTCGCCGTCCCTCAGCGCCTCGACGATGCGTCGCCGCGTAGGGTCTGCCAGGATCTGAAAGGAGCTGCTCATGTCCATGTATATGCACCCAGGTGTATATAGGTGAGAGGGCGGTTATCAACGATCGAGAAACCGTCAAGAGGCCACGACAGTGGCTACCCATGCCTCTGTCGGCTGGTGTCAAGTGACCCTGAGCCAAACAACGACGTGGTGACTCCAGTCGCCCTTTCTTGGGCAGGTCAGCCTAGGGGAGTCATAGCAATGCCCCCGCGAGCCTCCTTGGCAGCAGGGAGAGCGTTGTCTTGGAGCTTGGGGCCCTCATCAACGAGCGGTCCGGGCCGCTAGGTTGAGGGCTTCCTTCCGAAGGGAGCTCTTGTACTCGGCTTCTTTCTTCGTGAGACTGCCTATGGCGGTGTCGGCGAAAATCTCAACGTAACCATTCTTCTTTGCGATGACCATTGACACGTCGACATCGGCGACGGCGCCTGTGTCAAGGATTTTCACCGTGGCGCGCGTGCCTTGCACAGAGAGGACCTTCCCTACTCTGGTGACGCACATGAAAGGCGAAAGAGTCAGACGGCCTATTTATTCCTCGTGGACATTCTCTCGTTCTGCAATCGAGCTCTGGGAAGAGGCGCTGGTTCCGCTGTTTCTCACCCTTCTCCGCGTCGAGTGTTCGCGATACGTCGATGAAGGTCGACAAACGCAAGCATCGAAGCAACATCGACCTCATTTCAAGAACGCTCCGGAACGAAAGCGAAATCCCAATCGTTGAACAACTTTGGTTGCTCCTCGCCTGTGGTACAAACTCGGCTGAATGAGCCACGACGAGGGCCCGGCCGAGAAGCCGCCGCCAGGGTTCCAGTCAATCCGAACGGCCTGGATGAACCAGCGTCACCATGGAAGCAGCAGACCGTTCAATGCTTGGACAAGTTGCTGGTGTGGAGATACTTGACTGCTCCACTAGCGTGGTTTCGGCGTCTTTCGGAGCGCTTCAACATCGCCGTTTCCATCATTCTTTGGGAATCTCAGACAGGATTTTCCTAATGCGGCCGAATGAATTAGGGATTATTGCTATACCATCATGCATCTCTTACTAATGCCGACAAGACTTGGTAGGCAGGCGGGACTTTCTGAAACTGTGCGGCTTCATGGGAGCCGCGGCCGTTGTAAGCTTCTACTCGGGCGAAATCAAGGAGGTATTCGCACAGGTAGCTCAGCAGAACGGAGGAAAGGTGCATCTGATCTGGCTGCCAATGGGCGGCGACACGGGATGCTCTATCTCGATGCTCCAGGCCTCGAACCCAGATCTTATTGATGCTGTGGAAGACCTCAGCATCTCGGCCGACTTCTGGCAGGTGTACATGACGCCGGACTACGACCTGGGGTGGGTGTCCGCGGGCTACACGACAGAGGACAAGTCTCAGGTGCCGCTGATGAATGCTGCCTTCGGCGACGCTCCGGTTGATGTGCTCGTAATCGAGGGCACCCCACAGCTCGGCACTCCACCCGGAGGCTCGCAAGGAAGCTACTGCACCATAGGGGAAAACAACGGGAGCCCTGTCACCTCTTATGACCTCCTTCAGAAGCTCGCGGCGAAAGCCACCTACGTGGTGGCCGTCGGCCAGTGCTCGGCCTTCGGAGGAATCCCTGCTGGCAAGGGGAACCTCACGGGCGCAGTGCCGGTCACGGAGGCGTTGAAGACTGCAGGAGTTACGACTAAGAACCCAGTCGTGAACCTCGCTGGTTGTCCGGCTCACCCCGACTGGACGTTGATTACTCTCGCGTCCGTACTCCAAGGTTTCGCACCAGACCTGGACGATTTGGGACGCCCCACCGCGTTCTTCAGTAACGTAATACATGACAACTGCCCAAGGCGCGGCGCCTACGACCGTGGGCAGTTCGCAGGGACCTACGACGACCCAGTTGGCTGCCTCTGGCACTTGGGCTGCAAGGGACCAATAACCTACTCCGCGTGCGCCAACACGAAGTGGAACAGCGGGCTCAGCTTCTGCACGCAGGGCGGGCCTATGTGCTGGGGCTGCATGCACCCGAACTTCCCTGACGCTCCTGTCTCTCCGTTCTTCCAAGAGATACCTGGCTTCCCAGGAATCAACATCCCGACCCTTGAGATAGCGGGCGCGGCTGCGGCCGTGGTCGGGGCAGGTCTGGCAATAGGCACGGTGATGAAGTCGAGGAAGGGCGAATCCGAGAAGAAAGAGGAGGCCGCCAAGGGGACCTAGTCCCCGCAGTGGTGATGGAAGTTGGCACAGACCTTAACCGGGAGAACAGTCAGCAGCATCGTCGTCTACGCCATCGTTTCGGGCTTCGCTCTCTCCTGGCTAATCCTGCTTGTAATGACGCCGATGCTGACCACGTCCTTCTCCCTCGGGAGCCTCTCCAACTTTCCGTTCGGGCTGGACTATCCCTACCTCATCAACTTCTTCTTCCAGTTGCTCATCACAGTCCTCATCCTGTTCGCAATCTTCCACAACGGGCTCGACCTGATCACGAAGGCCGCCACGGGAGTGGTGAAGCGACAGGAGGGCCCCAAGATACAGCGGTTCACTCTCAACCAGAGGATACAACACGTGTGGTTGTTCGCCACCACGGCCGTACTCGCCTTGACCGGCTTCGCCGCGATGTACTACGAGTCCTGGGGGAGACTGATTATCGTACCCATGGGTGGGCTTCAGATAAACTGGGACATCCACCTCTTCACGGCATTCCTGCTGGGCGTCCTGATAGTCTACCACTTCGCGTTCTACGGCGCGAAGTACCTTGCTGCCCGCGCCCGCGGCGAGCATCCGAGCCTCCCGATAATGATGGGGATGGGGATGATCAAGGAGGCCATTCAGAACATGAAGTACATGCTGCTGGGGCGCGGGGAGGAGCCGAAGTACGGAAAGTACGACTACGCCCAGAAGTTCGACTATTGGGGCATCTACTGGGGTATGGTGATACTCGCGGCCCCAGGCGTACTCCTCTGGATCTACGGCTACAGTCTGGGCAGCCTCCCCTTCATCTTCCACACAGACGAGGCCATGCTGGCAGTGCTCTTCCTACTGGTGTTCCACTTCTACCAGACGCACTGGAACCCGAAGGCGTTCCCCATCAACAGCATCTTCCTGACTGGTACCATTACGGAAGGAGAGATGCAGCAAGAGCACCCGTTGGAAATGGAAAGGATCAGGAGCGGGGGTAAGTAGCGATGACAAATGTCGTAATCGACCCGGTGGCCAGAATCGAAGGCCACATGAAGCTGGAGCTGGACGTCGACGACACGTCCCACACGGTGAGCTCGGCAAAGTGCGCCGCGACCATGTTCAGAGGATTCGAGACCATCGTCCTCAACAGGGACCCAAGAGACTGCGCGCCAATCCTCTCGGCAATCTGCGGCGTCTGCCACAGCGACCACCACATAGCTTCAGTGAGAGCCGTTGAGAACGCTGCAGGCATGACCCAGTATCTCAACAACTACGCGAACGAGAAGACATCCCTTCCCAAGAACGCGGTGCTCGCCAGGAACATGGTGCTGGCCGCCGACTGGTCCTATTCCCACGCTGCCCACCTCCTCGCCCTCGCAGGGCCAGACTACAACCTCTACGGGCTGCTGCAAGCACTGAGCCAGTCCGTGGTAGTGAACAGCTACGCTGACCTGCTCAAGTGGGTGATACTCCCGGCCCAAGCATACATGCACCAGATCATCACACTCTGGGGAGGCAAGGCGCCACACCAGAGAGGCGCCATTCCCGGCGGCAACCCGGTGAGGCCGACCGCGGACGTCATCTCTCAAAGCAAGGCGAGAATCAGCGAGTTCAGAAAGATACTCGATGTCGCGGCTCCAATCATCTGGAACTACGTAACGGCTGACGCCGTTGCTCTGAGCTCCCTTGGTGTAGGCAACGGTAATTTCCTCTGCATGGGCGGCTTCCAGGACCCCACCACATCTGGAGGAACGGACAACATGCCCCTGACCCTGCCGAGGGGAGTCATCCTTTCTCCGTCCACGACTCCCGTCCCGTTCGACCCGACCAAGATAACCGAGGACACCACCCTGTCGTGGTACGACCAGCCCAACTCCGTGCCGGTCATCGGCGAGCAGACCCCGGTCCCCGACATGTCCAAGCCGGGCGCATATAGCTGGGGCAAGTCGCCGCGTTACAATGGAGTAGCCGCGGAAGTCGGACCCCTCTCGCGCGAGTATGTGTCCGGGATATACCCGAAGCTCGGCCAGGTGATTCACAGCATACTCCCAGCAGTCCCCGGACTGCCCCTGAATCCCAAGGGTTCAGTGTTCGACCGAATGGTCGCCCGGGCTGTGGAGTTGGTGGCCCTGATAGGCTCGAACAACACAACCAAGAACCTGCAGGTCCTCGGGCAGCCGCTGAACGTCTCGCTCGTAGACGTCCTGACGGCGCTCAACCTTCCTACGAACGGACTGATGGAGTCTTGGCTCGATGCCATGGACGTCGGCGCGCCATCCTACACCCCCTACACTGGTGTCACGGACGCGGAAGGAATCGGCCTCTGGGAGGCCCCGCGCGGTTCGCTCTTCCACTGGATCAGCGTGAAGTCGGGGACGACCAGCGACTACCAGGTTATTGCTCCGACGACCTGGAACGTCACGCCCAACGGCCCGCTTGAGGGAGCTCTGGTCGGGACACCCGTCGGAACAGCCGGGACCGTGGAGGACCTGAGACCTACTGCCTACGTCGTGAGGTCCTTCGACCTCTGCTTGGCCTGCACCGTCCATGCGGTCGACGCAAAGGGGAACGACCGGTACATCCGAGTGGGCTAGGTCAACCGAGACTCAGCTGAGGAACATACACCGGTCAGACCGTTCCTTCGGCAGAGGGGACGGTCTGGTTCTCAATTCCCGCCTGTGCGGCTTCCGAGGTCGACCGCCGGCACCCGCGGACCTTGGTATACCGAGGTGTCGTAGGCTCCCGCGAGCCTGTGGATGCCGTGGACCACCTCCTCCATGAATCCCTCAGGGAGGATTCGCAGGAAACCTGGAGTGAGTCTGAGCCCCTCATCGCCCTTCCAGTTCAACTCGTCCTTGCTGAACATGGAGTCGACGTTGGCCTCGTTGATTTGCTTCCTGAGCCTCTCAATGGCGCTCTTCTGCTCGCCTTCGGGAAGCCTCATGGCCTGGTCTATCAGGACCATCGTCTTCCTCGCGACGTCCTGATGGGACTTCACCTGGTCGAAGGTCGCCTGATCTATGAGGCCGTACTTGAGCTTGAGCTCGTTCAGCGCGGCTGCGACATCATAGCTTGCGGCCAATATCTGTTCCCTGGTCATGGCGTCGGTCTCGTAGGAGAGTATCGACTTCCAGGTGTGCTTGAGTAGCGCCTGTCTGTGTTCCTCCAGCGTCCGGTAGAAGTGCCTGTACCCGAACTTGGGGTCTTGAAAGGCAGGGCTGCCAGGGTCCAGAAATGGCCCCATGGGCGAGACGAAGAACCCTATCCGGCCGTCTGGGCCGAACCGCTTGATGAGGCGTTCGCAGTAGGGGACAGTCGCCATCACGTCCTCGTAGGTCTGGTGCGGAATCCCGACCATGAAGAAGAGGTCGAGCCGTCTGCAGCCGCTGGCAAGCGCGCTGGATATCGTCCCCTCTATCTTGTCGTTCGGGACCGGGAACTTGAGGTTGTCGAGCTTCCGGAGCCTCTCGTCCGCTGTCTCTATCGTGACCTGGACCCTCCACTTCTTGACGCTTCTCTGAACCATCGAGAAGAACTCGTCGCCGGCGGGGAAGAACAGTTCTATGACGAACTCGTTGGGTATGTCCTCCTTTCGGAGCAGAGTGAAGAACCTCTCGGCGCGTTCGTAGCCTCCTATGCGGGGGTCGTGGATGAGGAAGATCGGCCCGCGGGAGAACTTCCGGATGGCTTGGATGTCCGTGATCAGCTTCTCTGGCGACCTGAAGGCGGGCGAGGGCCGTTCGGTGATGGTCCTGTAGGCGGAAATCGCGCCTCCGCAGGTGGAGCAGTTGAGGGTGCAACCCCTGGAATTGAGCAGCATGGTGGTGGGGTGCTGGAACCAATCAAGGAACGGGATCATGTCCTCGATGCTCATGTACTTGAAGACGGCCTTGACCGCATAGATGTAGTCAGGTATGTCGATGTAGTCGAGATTCCTGGGGATGAACGTGAGCGGGTTGACGACGACCTCGCCGTTGCGCCTCTTCCAGGTCAGGTTCTCCACCGACTCGAAGCTTTCCTTCACGCGCAGCGCGTGCAGAAGCTGGCGGCACGGTTCCTCCGTAGAGTCGCCCCGGAGAACGAAGTCGATGAATGGATACCTGATCAGCTCCTCGTGATAATAGGAAGACGACAGACCTCCCATGAGGGTGTAGCTCTCGGGATGCAGGCGCTTCGTGAGTTCCGCCATGGCGAGGGCACCTTGGGCGTGGGGCAGCCAGTGGAGGTCTACTCCGAAAACGGTTGAATCCAGCCTCTTCAGTCTACCCACGACATCGTAACCTGGGTCTGTAAGCATCCTGTATGCAAGGTTGATGATTCTGACATTGTAGTTGTTCTTGGCCAGATACGAAGCGATGCTTGTGATCCCAGCAGGGTACATCTCGAACTGGTCCGTGGAAGGAACAGCATCTGCAACTGGCCCCGCGAGAATAAGTTCCTTCCTGAAGTCGAATACCTGAGGCGCGTGTAGAATTGTTAGGTCGGTGTGAAAGACTTCTCGCAGACCCAAGATAACACTTCAGAGCTCTGTTCGTCCTCCTTTTAGGCTAATCTCCTAACTACGGACCAAAGGGAATGGCATCGAACTCGACTTCTTGGAAGGCCGTGTCCATCCGCTTCTTAGGCAGCCGCTCGCCATCAGTAGGCGGGTTTCGAAATCTTGGCTAGCTGTCGGCGCGCCCTTCATCCGCTTTCGGTCAGCTTGAGACGCAGAGGCTTGAATGTCTGCCCCGACCCCGCAAAGAACTTCGTCGAGAACTCATAGTAGAGCAGCCTCACTGACTGGATTCCTGCCGCGAAGCCGTCGACCATTATCACGAGCGCATTCACTAGGACGAAGCTCTCAACCATGCCCAGCGTGCCGCCTAGGTCCACAGCGAAGCCAGCGAATATCCCATGCGCAAGGGCGAAGGCTGCGAGTCTCAGGTACGAGAGCGAATTTGTCAGAAACGAGATGAACACCTCCAGCAGCTCGCTGAAGCCATCAATGATGTCCTTTCCGACATCGAATTCTTCGGTCTTGAGGTGCCTCAGCAGTGGCGAGAGGAAGACCAGCAGAAGTAGAACTAGGGCCGCACCGGTGAAGGGGAGGTTCCCGGGAGTCACGAAGAGCGATAGCTGCAGCCCGCCCTCTATGAGACGAACCGCGAGCACTATCCCAACAAGATAGTATGCCAGACCGACCGCTCCCTTGCCGCTGAATATCGCCTCCCTCAACTCGCCGATAGCCACGTGATTCTCGATGTTCAGGACCAGAGATATGGCGATTTGAGTGACGCCGAAAACCAAGGCAACCTCGACTATTGCGCCGAAGTCCAAGACCGGCTCAAAGAGCAGAGGGCCAAAAGGAGTTCGGGCCAGGAATACCGAACCGTAGAGCGCCCCGAAGACAATCGCCGAGAGGCCGCTGATGACCATGATGGTCCCGAGGCTCCTCAAGGCGCTGGCCGAGATTCCTATGAGCCCCCTCCGGCTTCTGTAGAACAAGAGACCTAGGACCAAGATTACCGCACCGTCACCGATGTCTCCGAACATCATCCCGTACATGATTGGGAACAGAATTGCGAAGACGATTGTTGGGTCAATCTCGTTGTAGCTGGGAATCCCTCTGATGAAGGTGAGCAACTGGAACCCCTTGAGGACCCATCCTCTCTTGGGCAATAGAACCGGCGTCGGCTCTCCACGGCTGGGGTTCTCGATCTGCAGGTAGTAGGAGTCGGAAGTTATGGCTGCCACCTTCTGTCGCAGTTCCTCGATTGCGCCTTCGATTATCCAGCCCTGGCTGACGCTGAGCGTCTCGGTTCTCGAGACAACAGTGGTGGCCTCCCTTAGGAAGCTGACGTAGTCGGTCTTCGCCGCCAGTTCGTCTGCGAGCGCGCGTAACCTCGCTTCCAACCCAATCGAATCTCTTAGCTTCTGTCTGACGCGTTCCTGGACCGTAGCCAGAGCGACCCCGAGGTCGGGGTCCAGTCCAGGCGGAAGGTCAACCTCCTGGAATCCGTACTTGCTCAGAACGTCATCCAGCCTGTCGTTGTTTGCCTTTGGGACGACGATAACCATCAAAGACTGCTCGGCTGCTGCCCTGCTGGCTTCATGCACGGCAGAGAGAGCGGCAAGGGATTCCTCGAGCCCCTGAAGAGCCTGGTTGGGCACCAGACCCGCCCTCACCACGGTGAAGGTGTGTGACCCGAGGGAGTCCGCGTTGACGTTGGCCACCCGGAGCAGCGCCAGCTTCTTCCTGACTGCGTCCAGGGTTTCAGTCTCTTCGAGTAGCCTGTCCGCTTCCGCGCTCAGCCCGTTCAGAGTCGATTCGTAACCTTCGAGAGACTTCCTGATTTCGTCCAGCTGAACCCTTAGCGAGGGCCGGGGCTTCTCCTCTTCGCCCGCTTCGTACTCGGACGACGGAGCGAGGTCGCTGAACCTCGTCCGCAGCGCGGAGATTGCGTTCATGATCGTGGAGCATCGTTGTCCCATCCTCAGGAATCTGTCATAGACGTCCGGGTTCTCGGCCTGTCCCGAGACGACGTCCCTGGCGTCGACTAGTTGAACCGCGTTTAGGGACGCCATCTCCTCAAGAACCGTCGTTTCGTGCTGCTTCGCCACGACGAGGAAGAATTTCTTGAACCTCACTGAGCTGAGGGACAGCCTCCCACCAGACTGAAGATACGAGAGCTGAGAATTAAGGGCTTGTAGCAAAGGAATTAAGGATGGACTTCCTATCAGTCTTCTGGGCCGTCGGGAGGGGAACGAATTGAGTGTAGTGGCTCTCGGCGAACCGTACTTCGTGACCGCCCTCAGAGCGGTGGGCGTAGAGGGTAGAGTTGTGCAGGGCGCAAAGGAGGCCGAGGACGCCGTCGAACTGCTCGTCAGCGAGGGAAAGTGCAAGGTCGTTGTGGTCTCCGAAGGTCTTGCGGTGAAGCTTGAGAGGAAGCGCGACGAACTCGCCCGGAGGGGGGAGTACTATCCCGTCTTCGCGGTCATCCCTGCAATGGGGAAGGAAGCTGAAGGAAGGACGCGAAGACTCTACCAACTCGTAAGTCAAGCCGTCGGTGCAAGGCTCAAGCTGGGTGAGGAGTGATGTCCTCCATCAAGGACTTGCTGGAGGAAGAGAAGGAGGCCGAAGGCCTGCTCAAGAGTGCAGAGCAGCAGGCAGAAGCAATCCTCCGGGATGCGAGGGCCAGAGCGGCCGAGACGGTCCGACGGGCGCAGAGCGATGAGACGTTGGTCAAGGAACTGACCGAGCGGAACAGGGAGAGAATCTCGGCGCTCCAGGCGGAGATACTGGGCGAGTGCAAGACGAGGGCAGCCGAAACGGAGCGGCTCTGTCGAGAGAACTTGGAGGCCGCGGTCAGGCTCGTCGTAGACAGTGTGACAGGTGCGGGCAATGAGCGGTGAGGCGCTGAAGCAACAGATTCGGAGAGAGGCGGAGGGAAGAGCGAAGCTGACGTTGAACGAGGCCAGAGCGAAGGCCGAGCAGATACTCACAGAGGCCGACGGCGGGGCCAAGAGCATACTCGAGACTAGACTACAGGACGCGCAGAGACACCTCGGACAGGTCGAAAGGTCCGAAGTAGCCAAGGCGAGGATGGAGTGCACAAAGCGGATACTGGGCCTGCAATCACAGTTCATTGAACAGGTGTTCAGCGAGGCCGAGTCCAGACTGGGCCACATGCCCACGAGTGACCCCGCCGAGTACAGGAGCGTGTTGTCTGGACTGATTTCGGAGGCGGCCCAGGAGCTGGCTGGGGCAAGCCTAGTCGCCGTCGTTCGAGAAGAGGACAGGACGCTCGTGGAAGACATCCTGCGCTCTCCCGAAGACGGCCCAGTCGCGGGTGGTCAACTGGTCAGGGTTTCTCTTTCCGACGAGCACCTCAAGTCAAGCGGTGGCGTCGTCCTCGCAGCCGAGGACGGGAGGAGTTACTTCGTGAACACATTCGAATCTAGGCTCCTCAGGGCGCGTGAACAGCTGAGGGCAAGAGTGACAGACATCCTATTGGGGCGTGAATAGACTCGATTGGCATCTGAAATGGGAGTGTTGCAGAGAGTTGCGGGCTCCATAGTCGTCGGCTCGGGGATACCAGACATGACCATAGGAGAGGTGGTACTCGTCGGCAAGGATGAGCTCTTCGGCGAGGTCGTCAGACTGACCGGCGGCAGTTTCACTGCCCAGGTATACGAATCAACGGGCGGGGTCGGCCCCGGCGAGAAGATCCTCAGGACGAGGAAGAAGCTCGTTGCTGAGCTCGGGCCGGGGATGTTGAACAGGATATACGACGGGGTCGCCAGAGACCTGGAATCCCTCTTCAAGGAGAAAGGCACCTTCATCCAGCGAGGGGCAAAAGTAAGCACCCTTCGACGCAACGTCGAGTGGGAGTTCAAACCGTCCGTTCCAAGGGGCTCGGAGGTGGCCGAAGGGGACGTGCTCGGCACCGTGCAGGAGACCAGCATTCTGCTCCACCGCGTGCTAGTCCCGCCCGGCGTGGGCGGGAGAGTCTCGAGAATCGACCAAGGCAGCTTCAGGGTTGACGAAACCGTAGCGGTGATAGAAAGGGAAGGCCGCGAATACCGAGCTTCGTTGATGCAGGAGTGGCCTGTGAAGGTTCCTCGTCCGATCGGGGAGGGGGCGAGGCTTGCGCTCGACACGCCTCTGATTACGGGGCAGCGCGTGATTGACACCTTCTACCCGATTTCGAAGGGGGGCGCGGCGGCGATTCCGGGTGGTTTCGGTACTGGAAAGACGGTCATCCTGCAACAAATCGCGAAGTGGGCAGACGCCGATGTCATAGTCTATGTGGGGTGTGGCGAGAGAGGAAATGAGATGTGCGAAGTGCTGACCGAGTTCCCCAGGCTGGTCGACCCCAAGAAGGGTAAGCCTCTCATGGAGAGGACGATACTCGTTGCCAACACCAGCAACATGCCAGTCGCCGCCAGGGAGGCGAGCATCTACATGGGTGCTACGATGGCCGAGTACTACAGGGACCAAGGCTACGACGTCGCCCTCATGGCTGATTCGACGTCTCGGTGGGCGGAAGCGCTCAGGGAGGTATCGGGCCGCCTTGAGGAGCTGCCCGTCGAGCAGGGGTTCCCAGCCTATCTCCCGGACAGGGTGGCGGAGTTCTACGAAAGAGCCGGCAGGATGGTGGTGCTGGGCAAACCGGAAAGGAAGGGCTCTGTCACGATGATAGGCGCCGTTTCTCCTCCCGGCGGAGACTTCAACGAGCCCGTCACCATCGCCACGCTCAGGCTGGCCGGCGTCTTCTGGGCCCTCGACCCCGAGCTCGCATTCAGCAGACACTTTCCTGCAATAAACTGGCTGAAGAGCTACAGCCTCTACTCGGGCCCGCTACTGACCACCTTCACCGAGAGCTTCGGAAGCTACTCGGAGTACGCCAAGGTTTTCGAGTGGTGGAACGAGCTGTCATCCAGATACCCCGAATACAGGTCGAAGGCCCTCGAACTCCTCAACGCTGCGGCGAGCATCGAGTCGATAGCCAGGGTCATCGGAGAGAGCGCCCTTCCGGACGACCAGCAGATGATTCTTCTCGCGGCAGAGATGCTGAAGGAGGGCTTCCTCAGGCAGTTCGCCTTCAGCGAGGTTGATGCATACTGCGAGCCGCGGAGGCAAGTGCTGCTCCTCAAGATGATTCTCGACTTCCATACCAGCGCCATGAAGCTCGTGAAAAGGAAGGTTCCAATCGACATAATCAGGGAGCTGCAGCAGGTTCCCCTGGTGATGAGGGCCAAGGAGAACCCAGGGAATGTCGAGTACATCGTGCGATTGATGGAGGAGACCCAGGAGGCCTTGGAGAAAGTCGCGCGAAGCTACGGCTTCAGCACAAAGGAGGCGGAGTAGGCTGTCGGGGAAGCTCGGGCTTGAGGACATCCAGGGCAAGGTCTACAGGGGCGCCTCGGAAGTCAAGGGGTCGCTGGTCTTCGTAGAGGGCGTCCCAGGGGTCAAGTACGACGAGGTCGTCAGACTCAGGGGTGCAGATGGGGTCGAAAGGATGGGAAGAGTCCTGGACGCTGGCAGGCAGTTGTCTGTCGTCCAGGTTCTGGGCTCCACGGCGGGCCTGCAGACGGACGTTGCCCTGAAGTTCACAGGCGCTACCTTCAAGATTCCAGTCTCGGACCAGGTCTTAGGAAGGATGTTCGACGGTCTGTTCCACCCCGTCGATGGGATGCCTCCGATTGCTTCGGAGGATGTACGAGAGACGGACGGCAGGCCGATGAACCCGGTCGCCCGGAGTCAGCCGAACAACTTCATTCAGACCGGGATTTCTGCGATGGACTGTATGCTCTCCCTCGTCAGAGGGCAGAAGCTTCCTATCTTTTCGGAGAGCGGCCTCCCGCACAACAGGCTGGCTGCTCAGATTGCAAGACAGGCCACCGTCAGGGGGGAAAAGGAGGAGTTCGCGCTCGTCTTCGCGGCCATGGGTCTGAAGAGGGACGACGCCACCTTCTTCATCGACCAGTTCAGAAGTTCAGGTTCGATTGAGAGGTCCGTCGTCATCCTGAACCTTGCGGAAGACCCAGCAGTCGAGCGCCTGCTTACTCCGAGGATAGCCCTGACGGTTGCCGAGTATCTGGCCTTTGACTTGGGGCTGCACGTCCTAGTCATACTCGACGACATGACACTGTACTGCGAGGCCCTGAGAGAGATGAGCGCTGCCAAGGAGGAGGTCCCGGGGAGGGCAGGTTACCCGGGCTACCTGTACAGCGACCTGGCCACTATCTACGAAAGAGCCGGCATCGCTGCGGGGCGGAAGGGTTCCCTGACTCAGATGCCCATCCTCACGATGCCAGGCGGCGACATCAGGCATCCGATACCCGACCTGACGGGTTACATAACAGAGGGCCAGGTCTTCCTTGACCGCGACCTGTACATGCGCGGCATCTATCCACCCATCAACGTGCTTCCCTCGTTGAGCAGGCTCATGAGAAGTGGGATTGGTCCAACCAAGACGAGGGACGACCATCGGGAAGTTGCCGACCAGCTCTACGACATCTACGCGAGAGGCGTCAAGGCCAGAGACCTGGCAAGGATTGTGGGAGAAGTCGGGCTGAACGAGAGGGAGAGGAGGCACCTCGAGTTCTCCGAGAGCTTTGAGAGGCGGTTTGTCAACCAAGGAGAGGGCGAAAACAGGTCGATAGAGCAAACCCTCGACCGCGCCTGGGAGATTCTGTCTTCTGTCCCAGAAGCCGAGCTCGTGAGAATCCGCGAGGAACTGATGAACAAGTATCACCCGGGGCGAAGAGCCAAGGCAGGTTGAGCAGGAATGTCTGTGGAGAGAGTCGCGGCGACAAAGGGAGCACTTCAGAAAGCGAGAGAACAGCTCGAATTCATCGAGAGGGGGAAGGACGTCCTCAGGATGAAGAGAGACCAGCTTGCGGGGGAGTTGAACAGGCTGCTCGGCGAGCTCGGACGGAGGAGCAAGGTGGAGCAGCTGTTCAGGGAGGCATACGAATCGGTCGGGTACGCCTACGCGGTTCTCGGATACGATTCGTTCGCCTCCGCCGCAAGCGCGGTTGATGCAATCGAGGTCCGCGCCTTGCCCACAAGCATGATGGGCGTCGTGATGCCTGAGGTCGAGTTGACAAAGAAGACCAGTGTCTATCAGGTTCCGTCTCCCACAATGATGAAGGCGGTCGCCAAGCTCGGCGAAGCTCTGGAAAAAGCGATAGAGGTGGCCGTCGTCGAGGCCAAGGTGGAGCGCCTTGCGCTTGAACTCATGAGCACCAACAGGAAGGTGAACGCCATAGAGCAAGTGGTGATTCCGCGATACAAGGCCATGATCAGATACATCGAAGAGAAGCTCTCCGAGCAGGCACTGCAGGAGTTCTTCGAGACCAAGCGGATGCGCGACATTGCCCGGGTGGCAAGAGAACGGCCCCAGACCTGAACTACTTCGTGACGAGGGCTCACGGCCTTCACACGCACCTACTGACACGAAACGACTACCAGGCAATGCTGAAGGGAAGAGACACGAAGTCGGTGTCCGACTACCTGATGAGGGGCGATTACGGGCCCCTACTAGAGGGAGCACCCGCCGAGTATCCAAGCGCGCTCCACCTCGCGAAGGTGTTCCGCTCCCTCCTCGTGTCCCGCTGCTATCGTCTTGTGGGAATTGCGCCCGAAAATTGCAGAGTCTTCTTGGAGGCATATCTGGAGAGGTTCCTCGTGGAAGACATGAAGAGGATACTGAGAGCCAAGCATGCGGGGAGGGTGACGGACAAGGGGTCGCTGATTCCAATCCCGAAGGGGTACGAACGCGTCAACTTGCAGGCGATGGCCGACGCTGCCAGTTTCCAAGAAGCCGTGGGAACCCTGGCCAAGACGAGGTTCCGCGGGGTTGTCGATGCGGTGTCCGTCTACGAGAAGTACCATTTCATCTCGATAGTCGAGGCGTTTCTCGACAAGGCATACTTTGACATCGAGGTGCGCCCCGCTCTAGGGGGATTGCCGGGCCGACCCGCGATAGGCGAAATGATTGGAACAGAAGAAGACCTACTGAACGTCAAGATGCTCACAGACCTCAGGGCCAGGAAGGTATCCGTGGACGCCGTTCGGGCGCTCAGCTTCAAGCCGGCGAACCTCACTCGCGGAGAACTCGCAGCGATTTCAGGGGCCACCCCCGAGGCGATTCCACAGATGGTTGCGAAGACACGCTACTCCTCGTTGGCTCAGCCTCTCCAAGACGCTCTCGAGTCAGGGAAGGACGAGAGTCTCGACCGCGTTGTCAGGCTTGAGATTCACAGGCGAACGAAGTCGGTGATTGTGCGATGCGCAGATACTTTCGCATATGTTCTGGCATACTTCAGAGAAGCGGAGACGGAATCCAACAATTTGGTCTCCCTAGTGACCGGCAAAGAGGTCGGGCTCGCAGAACAGAGAATACAAGCAGCAATCTGCACCTGAAGGAAGATGCAGCCTGTTGTTACGGATCTATATCTTGCTAAGGATTTGAAAAGCGACGAGCAGCCCGTATATGGCGATTCCTTCGCCCAGACCAGCCAGAATGAGCATGGGACCGAAGGCACCCGGCCTCTCAACTATGGCCGCTGCAGCTGCACTCGCCGCCTTGGCGACTGCGTAGCCCGCTCCAAGGCATGAACCCGTAATGGCCAGAGCTGCGGCCATCAGGCCTAGCCCATTGCTAGAACTCGTTGGGGTCGACGTCGCAGACTGGCCGAACACGGAATACGCCGACAACGCAATCGCGAGCATGACTATGACTGTAGCCAGGGTGACCATTGCAAAACTCCTCCGAAAGGATCTCCTCGTGGTCAACTTTCTTCTCAGGAATTCAGAAAGCGATGAGACCGTCATTTTTCGGCAATCTCCTCGATTTGGTTTTAGCTCAATTGGAGATATACGCTTTTCAGGAATGGGCATGGGCGTGTCCGGGGCCGGTTCTCGGTGGGTTTTAGTTCAAGGCGCTCTTCTCATGGTTCTCGCCACAGGTGGCTTTACCACCCTTGCTGGGAACTTCGGCCGGCCAGCGCAGATGCGCGTTCTACTCACATCTGGCGCGTTCGCTGTTTCGTAGTCTTGGAGCTCTCGCGCTTCGCCCTGCTCGGGAAGAGCCTCTTGCCATCCACCAGCACGTAGCTGATGGCGCCCTCGCGATTCTGCGACAAGCCCACTTCAAAGTCCTTGCCCGATTCGGTTCTTTCAATCGGGCACACGGTCAGTACCACCCCGCGAACAGCGTACCTGTTCGCGTGCGTGATTTCAAGGTCCTTCACCTTAATCGGCTTCAAGAGGTCCTTGAACTCCCTTCTCAGCCTCAGCCGAAGCTCTTGGTCCGAATGCTCTTCTCTCAGGACCATTGCCTCACTTCCAGCATGGCTACCCTCGAGATTTCGGCCCGGCGCTGCGGATAAAGCCGCGCACGCATCTGCAGGTATTTGCTCCAAGAAGCGTGCAATCCCCCCTTCGGATGTCTGAAAGCGCACAATTTCGGGCAAAAGCTTAGAACACGGACGAGAGCAGTGGGGGACTCGTGCCACGCGCCAATATCTCGCTGGACAAGTTAGTGTTCGACGAATTCGCCTCCCAAGCCGCACAAGAGGGGAAGACCCTTTACTCGTTCACCAACGAGTGGCTCGGAGCGGCCGCGAAGATCTCTGCCGCAGGCGGGAACGCGAAGGACGTCTACGAGCTCTGGCGGACGACGACGGTCTTGAGGCAGTTGGATACGCTAGTACTCCCATCGGACTTCGTCGACGAGTTGCTGGCGGAGCTCTACGAGCACGACAAGCAAGCCATCCTCAGGGCCTTCACGAACCTCGGAGCGGGACTGGTCGGCATCCTGAAGATTGCAGCGACCACCATCGAGGAAGTCGCGGACTTGGCAAAGGACTTCACGCTGCTTACACCCATAAAGAAATTCGAGGTGAAGAAGAAGAACGGAAGCTCGGTCGAGATAACCATCGTCGGCGCAGGGAAGAGGATAGAGTCAACAGAGTGCTCGTTCGAGTTCCTCAAGGCGGTGCTGAATGGCTACGGATACGAGATAACGTCCCACGAGCTCCATGTTGGGACGATCAAAGTCATCGCCACTAGGCGCGGCACGGTCTGAGCTAGCGCCCAGCCTCTAGGTTTGGCGCCGAGCCGTTGGGTCATCCGAGACGGCTCGCCAGGTCGAGCGTTAAACAGCGCGCTCCGGGGAACCGCGGAAATCAACGGTCCTACTGAGCCTATCTAGCACCCGTCCCCTCGAGCGCGCGTTGACGTGCGGGCACGACCCTGAGAAGAGATGGCCCAAATCGGAGGCTCAACCCTTAGACGACCGCGCGGTGCCCCGTTTCATTTTATTCTGAGCTCTTTCTCCTTCCACGGCTTCATTACCACGTCCCACGGAGTGACGACCCTGTCGTCGAAGGTCAGGCACTGGCCTCGAGTTGGTCTCATGACGCGTGCAGCCTCCTTCAGTCCAGTGCTGGGTTTCACTTCTGTGGCTTCCAACCCCTCGAATTCCGAGAGTGGCGCCCCGAGGAAGTCTTTGGAGGGACTCTTCGTCGCGAGGGCTAGAAACGCTGGGCTGAACAACCGCTCGATGATTCCCCTGTCCCAGACGAACTTCTTGGTTCCGGAGATGAAGACGCGCCTGCACCTCCTGTCGAACATCTGCTCGAGGGCTTCCCTCACGCTAGTCCGACCTGGCAAGGCGAAGATCGGGGACGCCACGTCTTCTACAGTGAGGCTTGTCTCGAATCTCTCTGTGCCATACAGTGCGAGAAGGTCCCTGAGCCTTGCCAGCGCGCCGACCCTGTTCCTCTCGTTCACCCGGGCGAAGCCGAAACGCGTTTCCAAGAACTTGTCAAGAAGTACCGAGAGGCTCCTGCCTGCGTCCACGGAGGCGAGCGGCTCCGACGCTTCTTCACATGGTTGCTTGAGGAACTTTCGCAGAGCCTTCGGGTCTATTCGCATCAGCCTTGCCAGACTAGAGAACCCTGCGACCGCGCGGTGCTTCCCGTCCGAGTCGAACGAGAGGGGTAGCGCGTCGATCTCCTCGAACCTTAGAAGCGAGAGTGCAGAAAGCATCCCCGCCTTCGGGTCTATCACAGGATATGCGACCTCGAAGAGTGACGGCAGCGCTTCTCTGATTTGCAAGGTCAAACCGCGTTAACGTTGGAGGAGGCGGCATCCCCTATAATTCATTTGCTCATGAGGCACAGAGAGTTTGGCCGACCACGGAATTCTTATAATTCGCTCTGGCCCGCCGCTCTCAATATCATGATGCAGCTCCGCATCCTGGCCACTTCAGATGATTGGGTCAAAGGACTATGCTCGGAGCTATCGGCGAAGATCAAGATTCTTGGGATGAAGCCTGTGGAGAGATCCGGCGCGATAGCCCACTTCGTAGACATCACCACGCAGGGCGCGGGGTCTGGCCGCGTCAAGGAAAACCTTGGTAGCTCGGGCGCCGTCTTGAGCACCGAGCTCACCGACCTGTCTGGGGACCACATGATGGGGGTCGTGGTCGCAAAAGGATGCACCGTCTGCAGCTCGCTGATCAGCGCTCCCTTTGCCGCATTCGTCTCGTCCGCCGCCACGGGGGAGGACTGCTCGACGGGCTACAAGATTTTCCTTAACAGCGAGGGGGTGCCGGTGTTGCTCAACAGGCTCTCGAGGCAGCGCGTTCCGTTCAAGGTGGAGGAGATTTCTCCGCTCTCCGCGGACTACAGGCTGACGACAAGGCAGCTAGCTATCCTCAAGTCCGCAATGGAGATGGGCCTGTACGACTTCCCCCGGAGGATAACCCAAGACGAGCTTGCCGCCCGCATCGGCATCACGCCCAGCACGCTCACCGAGATTTTGAGACGGGCGGAGAAGAAGATTCTGGGCGATTTCCTGGGCGAGCAGCTGACTATCCAGAGCTGAGCGTACCGTCGGTGGCTTTCAGGGGTTTCTGCCCCTTTGTAGGAAGGGTTGT
>Ga0187769_10000688_pt1 | contig 18671 bp, 21 predicted proteins | sample 0116_SJ02_MP02_1_FD_133140 | JGI IMG/M metagenome (GOLD analysis project Ga0187769, IMG submission 133140) | Tropical peat soil microbial communities from peatlands in Department of Meta, Colombia - 0116_SJ02_MP02_10_MG | ecosystem: Environmental > Terrestrial > Soil > Wetlands > Peat | place... | reverse complement strand
TGGTACACGTGCCCGTACGGCTCAAACAGCGACCGGAACAGCCTGACCATCGCCGGATGTGTCGTGCTCGTCGATACCCTCACCACGCCGTTCCATGGCTTCGACACCGAAAGATCCCCGTGCCTCAGCCCCAGAAGGTACGCCTTGTCTTCATCGGTCCCATCGAAGGGCTTTCGCTCATACTTCCTACGTTTCTCTCGGATTCCCTTCAGCCTCGCCTCCTCGAAGGGGCGCGTCTGAACTCCTAGCTGTCGGCACACCCACGAAGTGTACCCGCTGGTCTTGTTCCCGATGAGTTTGGCGATGTCGTTGAGGGACATGCCCCTTTCGTTGTGGAGATAGTCGAGAAACTGATGGAGCTCTCGCTTCTTCCTGTCATCGAGGTGCTTGATACTCAGTCCCTCGGTTCGCATTAGGGCAAGGAGTTCCTCCTGCACGTTGTCGAGGGCGGCCTCCTGATAGGGCAAAGTACTCGCTGACGCCCTCCAGAGATAATATGCATGCTGGGACCAGAAAATACTCTCGATAGACCAACGAGCCCCTTAAAGCGAACTATTCTGTCAGCCCGAGGTTGGTCAGTGTCCGAGGCTACGGGCTAATCGTCACGCTCTCGGTAATCTGGGGACTGGCCTTCGTCGCAATCAGGAGAGCCGACTTCGAGCTCAGCCCCGAAAACCTGACCCTCCTCCGCTGGCTGATCGTGAGCGCTGGGTTCCTTGTCATCTATCCCTTCGTTGTAAGGCCGAAGACCAAGTTCGAGAGAAGGGACCTCCCCAGGCTCCTGTTGGTGGCGCTGGCCAGCGTCGTGATCTATCATCTCTGTTTGAACACTGCAGAGGTGCAGGTGGACGCCTCCCTTGCCGGACTGCTGATCTCCCTGGCGCCTTTCAGCACTGTGCTCCTCTCCGCCTTGGTTCTGCACGAGAGGATACACAGCAGGCTCTGGGGAGCCCTGGTGCTGGCCATAGCCGGCTCTGTGGTCATATCGGTCCCCGACCTTTCCCTGAATTCGACGACCGTGGAGGGGCCACTACTGGTGGTTGCAGCAGCCGTGGCAAGCGCCGTTTACACCGTCGCGTCGAAGCCGCTCACGACGAAATACGGACCCTTCGCCGTGGCCGCCTGGTCCGCTTTCCTGGGGACGGCCATGCTGACCCCTCTGCTCTCGCCGAGTCTCCTGTCCCAGGCCCACGCCATGTCCGCCTACGGATGGGCCTCTGTGTCATATCTGGCCATCCTGAGCACCGTCCTCGCCAACTCGATTTACTTCACGTTGGTGTCCAGGCAGCAGCTCTCGAGGCTCGGCGTGCAGCTATACCTTGTCCCGGCGGTTAGCGCCCTGGGAGGGGTTCTAATCTTGGGGGAGAGCCTTGGGGCGGCCACCGTCATCGGCGGGGTCATTCTACTCGCTGCGGTGGGCCTGGCAACCAGCGGCCGCCACTAGTCAGTAACCGTTTTATGGTCAGAGAAAAGGTGGCAAGAAAGTCATGGAAGAGGACGCGGACCTGAAGCTACTGGAGCGGAGGAAGCTGGAAGCCATGAAGCGGAGGCTAAAGGCCGCCGGGTCGCCTGCGGCGCCTGAAAGGACGGACAGGCAGATAGTGGAGGGGATGCTCTACGACAGGGGAGACGAGGTCTTGGAGGCGGCCTACTCGTTCTACCCCAAGGAAACGGAAGGGGTCGTCAGGGAGCTTGCCACCATGATAAGGCAAGGGCGACTCAAGGACAAGGTGGCTGGAGGAGAGCTTTTCTCGCTGTTCAGGCAGCTGGGCCTAAGGTTCAGACTGAGCACTTCAATCAAGGTGATGGACAGGGGGAAGCTCGTCGATATCAGCGAGAAGCTGGGAAGGAAGGAAAGCGATTGACAGGTTTAGTTAGCGAGAGAGTCTTGGCCGTGCCTAAGGGCACAAACCCGGTTCTCGTCTGCGGCCTCCCCGGCAGCGGCTATGTCGGCAAGCTTGCCGCCGACCACCTGATCAGGTCGTTCGAGCTCACGAAGGTGGCCGAGTACGACAGCGCGACATTCCCGCCCCAGGTGAGCGTGAAAGAAGACGGGACGGCGGAGCCGCCGAGGGGGGAGCTCTACTTCGCTCAGACCAAGGGAGAGAAAGGCCTCTTCGTTTTCACGGCAGACGCGCAGCCCACCACTTCAGAGGGAGAGTACGAGCTCTCCGACGCGGTGGTGAAGTTCGTCAAGAAGTGCGGGGTGAAGAAGGTGTACACCCTTGCCGCCTACATTACAGGTTCGTTCTCCAACACTCCGAAGGTATTCGGGACAGGGACGTCGAAGGAGATGATCGTATCGCTAGAAGAGAAGGGGGCGACGCTGATGAAGGACGGCGGCATAAGCGGGATGAACGGGCTCCTGATAGGTATCGCGGCCCTTCGCGGGTTGGAGGGAGCGTGCCTCCTGGGGGAGACCTCGGGTTATGTTGTGGACGCTGGCGCGTCGAAGGCGGTCCTAGAACTCCTATCCAAAGTGGTTGACCTCCCCATAGACACGTCGAAGCTGGAAGAGAAGGCTGAGGAAACGAAGAAGGTCATAACCCAGCTTCAGGCCATAGCTGAGCAGGCTCGGGAGGCTGCGCCCCAGGCCGGGCGCGAGCAGAGGCCCGGGTACATAGGCTAGTTCTTCAGAGGCGATAGAAGCCCAAGGGCCTCGCCCCCAAGGCTTCGATGATGAGGAAGGCTTTGCAGGGGGGACTGCCGCGATGGTTGACGTCGCCCTCGGGCCCTCGTGACGACATTGCGACGGACGGGGACAGGGGTGGAGACCTTTTCGGGAGGATGGCGCGCCTCAGGATTACCCTTTGATGTTCCCGACCGGCCTAAGTGCGGCTACCTTCTTCGATATGCCTGCCCGGTCCATGGTCTCCACAACTTCAGAGATATCCTTGTAAGCCATCCCAGCTTCTTCGGCTAGTCCGTCCATGGTAGCTGCTTTGACGTAAATTCCTCTGTCGAGCATCCTCCGCTGTAGCTCCGCCCCCCTCACTTCCCTCTTGGCAGCAGTCCGGGACATCGTCCGACCTGACCCGTGTGCGGTAGAGCCGAATGTGTCCTCCATGGCCTTCTGGGTCCCGATGAGGAGGTAGGAGCCTGTCTCCATGGAGCCTCCAATAATCACAGGCTGGCCGATGCTCCTGTAAGCTGCCGGGACGTCAGGGTGACCGGGGCCGAAGCTCCTGGTGGCCCCCTTCCTATGCACCAAGACCTTCGCCTTGGACCCGTCATAGCTGTGATTCTCCACTTTGGCCACGTTGTGGCACACGTCGTAGATCAGGTGCATGTCCAAGGACTCGGCGTCCTTGCGAAAGACTCTGGAGAAGGCCTCCCGAACCTTGTTTACGATTATCTGCCTGTTGACGAAGGCGAAGTTGGCCGCACAGACCATGGCCGAGTAGTAGTCCTGGCCCTCCCTGGAGGCGAAGGGGAGGCAAGCCAGGTCCCTGTCTCGGACATCAATTCCAAACCTCTTCATCCCTGACTCGAAGGTCCTGAGGTAGTCCGAGCAGACCTGATGGCCGAACCCCCTGCTCCCGCAGTGGATCATGACCATCACCTGATCGTCGTAGATTATGCCGAACTCTCCCGCCAGCCCGCGGTCGAGATACCTTGCAGGGTCGACGACCTGAATCTCGAGGTAGTGGTTCCCCGAGCCGAGAGTACCGAACTGGCTGACACCTCGGCTTATCGCCTGCCTGCTGACCTTCGAGATGTCGGCTCCTTTGATGAAGCCCCCTTCTTCGACGTGGGCAGGGTCATCGTCCCAGGCCAGGTCGTTCTCTGCGCACCAGCGCACCCCCAGGGAGGTTATGTCCCCCATCTGGGACTGTGTGAAGTTCTGCGAGCCCTTCACTCCAACCCCTGCCGGGACCAGCGAGAATATCAGGTCAACGAGCTCCTTGATCTTAGGTTTGACATCGGAGAAACGGAGGTTCGTCCGAATTAGACGCATCCCGCAGTTTACATCGAATCCAACTCCTCCAGGCGAGATGACCCCCTTCTCGGTGTCAAAGGCAGCGACCCCTCCGATGGGGAAGCCATACCCCCAGTGGGCGTCGGCCATGGCGTAGGAGTACCTCACGATGCCCGGAAGGCATGCGACGTTGGTGGCCTGCTCGATCACGCCCGAGTCCATTGCGTCCAGGAGCTTCTTTGTGGCGTAAATCCGAGCAGGGACATTCATCCCTGGCTTGTACGAAACGGGAATATCCCAGGAGACGTCGGAGACCTGTTTCATGACGGAGGTGTCTGGCAAGGGAGCTGCGCTTGAAGCCGGCTGCCACGGAATTCCTTCTTTAAGCGTTTGGAATTCAGATGTCCAAAACGACGGTGGTCTTCCATTTGGCGCCTATGTGCTTGACGCCGAACAGGTGCATGGTGACCGCCTTCACGTCATTGCGGAGGCGGTGACGGACCCTGTCGATTGCCTCCCCTCTTGCTAGTGCCTCGAGCGAGGTCCCAGCAGGGGAAACACTGACCTCGAATTCTCCAAAGAGGAGGGAGTCGACGTCCTTGGCCACTATGAGCTCGGTAAGGAAGTCGTACAACAGCCTGTCTATGCTCTCGGACTCCAAAGAGAATTTCCTTTCGACGCCCTTCCCCAAGGTACTCGGGTCGACCATGATGTCCGTCACGGCCGAGGCGCAGGCCTCGAAGAGGCCGTCTAAGGTGTCGGACTCGGCCTCGAAGGCGATGTCAGCCAGGGCCACGTCTGGGAGAAACTTGAAGGTCAATTGCGGGCAATCGTCGCCCCCGCCTATAGAGCTCTTAACCTATGCGCAGGGGCATGGTTGCCAGGCTCCAAAGGAGATCCTGGCGCGAGCCTATTTGCCTCGTTTCTCAGGGATTAAGTCTAGCTCCTTGCCGGCACTTTCGAAGGCACCGATCGCGAAGTCGAGGTCTTCCCTTGTCAAGGCGGCGTTCATGATTGTGCGAATCCTCGCTTTTCCTTGGGCGACCATTGGGTATACAATCGGGAGGGCCAAGACCCCGAGTTCGTAGAGCCTCGAACTCAGCCTCTTTGCCTTGCCGCTGTCCCCCACCATAACAGGGGTTATCGGAGTCGTGCTCTTTCCTATGTCGAACCCCAGGTCGACCATCGCCTTCTTGAAGTAGCGGGTGTTGTCCCAGAGCATCTGCACGTGCTGAGGCTCCTTCTCTAGGACATCGATAGCAGCTATGCAGGCCGCGACGACCGCAGGCGGATGTGAACCGCTCAGGGTCCAAGTCCTCGACTTGTTGTAGGCGAAGTTGACCAGGTCCCTGGACCCCGATATGTGGCCCCCTACGACGCCGAAGGCCTTGGAGAAGGTCCCCATCTCGACCTGGACCTTGTCCCTCGAGATGTTGAAGTGAGAGACGATGCCCCTCCCCCCCTTACCCAGTACTCCCTCGCCATGGGCGTCATCCACATAGACCATGGCACCATGCTCGGCGCCCAGAGCAGAGACCTTGTCGAGCGGGGCGACATCCCCGTCCATCGAGAAGACTCCGTCGGTGATGATCAGTATCCGCCTGAAGGCCGGGGAGGCCTTCTCCGACTCGTCAAGGAGCTTAGCGAGATCGTCTGGGTCGGCGTGCTTGTAGACCTTGCGTTCAGCCACTGATAGGCGAACCCCGTCGATGATGCTCCCGTGATTCAGTTCGTCGCTGATGATCAGGTCACCCTTGCCCGCCAGCTGGGGGATCAGGCCCGCGTTGGCGGCGAACCCTGTCTGGTACACGAGCGAGGCCTCAGCATCCTTGAACCTCGCAAGACGCCTCTCAAGCTCCACATGGAGGTCCATGGTCCCTGCGATGGGCCTGACCGAGCCTGACCCGGCGCCGTGCGTATTGACCGCCTCGACTGCGGCTGCTTTGAGCCTCGGGTGGTTGCTGAGTCCCAAGTAGTTGTTGGAGCAGAACATGAGGACTTTTTTCCCGTCCACTACGCACCAGGGCGCGCTGGGTCCCTGCAACACCCGGAGCTTCCAGTCCAGCTCCTGACGTACCAGGTCTTCGTACTCCTCCCGAAGGAAAGAAACAGGGTCCCTCATGCTCTCGGTACCGAGAGATTTCAAAGGGGTTAAACGCTTTTTCCCACGTCCGCAAGCCGAGCCCCGAGCCTGGCTAGCATGTCTGTCGTCATCTTCGCGAGGTCATAGCCAGCAGCCCAGTTCCAGTCACGCCTCGCGGCGGAATCGTCGATGGACTCTGGCCAGGAGTCGGCTATTTTCTGACGTGAGTCTGGTTGGTAGGTGACCCTGAAGTTCGGGACGTGCTTCCTGATTTCGGCAGCTAGCTCCCCTGGCGAGAAGCTCATGGCGGCCAAATTGTAGCCGATGTGAAGCTTCACGCGCCCTCCGTCCGCCTCCATAATCTCTGTAGCTGCCCTTAGCGCGTCAGGCATGTACATCATGGGCAGGGTCGAGTCCTCCCTCAGGAAGCAGGTGTAGCTCTTCTTTTCGATCGCCGCATAGAATATCTCGACCGCATAGTCAGTAGTGCCACCGCCTGGACGGGCCTCGCTGCTGATCAGCCCGGGGAAGCGGAGGCATCTCACATCCAGCCCGTGCCGGATTGAGTAATAGTTGCACAGGAGCTCTCCTGCCACCTTGGTAACGCCGTACATGCTGGTTGGGTTCAATGGGGTGTCCTGCGGCGCCATCACCTTCGGGGTCTTGGGGCCGAAGACGCCAATGGAGCTAGGCCAGAAAAGGCGTCTGACGCCCGACCGCGTGGCTACGTCCAGGACGTTTTTCAGTCCGTGCATATTCACTTCCCACGCGAGGTCAGGGTTCTCTTCGCCGACCGCCGAAAGGATGGCGGCGAGGTGGTAAATCGTGTCGATGTCGTTCTCCCTCACAACACGCTCCACGGACAGCGGGTCGGTGACGTCGAGATATTCAGGGGCATCACCACCGCCGGGGTTCCTCCCCGTGAACTTGTCCGTGGACACCACGTTCCCCTTGCCATACCTTTGCCTCAGCGCCGCGACAAGTTCGGAGCCTATTTGCCCTGCCGCACCGGTGACCAAAACCCTGGGCGACATCGGTTCCTGGCCGGCCTGATTGGGTTAAAACGTTGACGCTGCTAGGAGAGTATCTTCATCGTAATGGTGGATACTACGCCGGGCTTGGACCTGAGGTTGTCCGCGATGATTGATTTCACCGTCTGGTCGTCGGTCCCCTCTACCATTACGAGCAGGTCGTAAAGCCCGTAAAGCTGGTAGACCGACGTTATGCCCGCCGTCCCCCTGAGCGCTGTAATGCTCTGCTCTTCCGACCCAGGGCTCAGGTTCACCAGTACTATCGCTCGTTCCATGCCGGTGGCGGAGAACGGGTATGGCTTGGATTAAAGATTATGCTCTCTATAGAATTCCCCCGACACGCGCGTGCGTGACTTTGTGACATAAGAACGAGTCATTGCAATTGTGGCCGAAAAAGGGCCTGACAGATGGCTAACCCTGATTCAGAATGCCAATCATGCAACTAAGACAGATTCAGGTAGTGAAATAACTCACTAATGATGAACAACAATACTCCACTGGTTATCAAAGCGACCTGTACCTGATGGTTACGTCTCAGTCTCTTCGGGTCGCTTGTCCAGGCATTCTGTTCATTCAAGGCGAGTCTGAGGATTCTCCATTCGTTCCACCCCACTATTCCAAAACAAACAGCCGAGAGGGAAGCCAACAGAATGCTAAGCAACTCCCAATTGCCCATGCCCATGTCCAGTCAGTTAACAGGGAGACGAATTTGTGGATTGTGGCAGATGTCCCACCAAGTTAACAGAACCCCATCGTGCCATTGAAGGGCCTAGCGATTCTGGTGGGGTTGGACACGGTTACGCTCAAGGGTTCTGTTGACTCCACTGGCTGTCAGCCCGGATTTCCCCCGCATTGCCATGCACCGCCGATATACAAGTAATGAGGCTCGGAAGCATTCGAATAGGTGACGAAATTGTATGTCGGGTTGTACATCTCTCCGCATCCGAGTAAGACATAGGAGGCAGAGACCTGAGCCGTAAACGGAATGCCAATTACGGCCCCTTCAGAGAAAGTTCCCCTGTACGTAGTGACAGGAGCAAGAAAGAAGAATATAAGAAGGACGCCCACTGCCATGACCACTAATGCCACACTTGTTGCTCGTCGCATTGCGAACTCGCTTGGTCTGGCTGGATTTACGCCTACTCGTGAGAACGGCCTAGCAGTCTTGGCGGGGTTGGAGAAGAATGCAAGGGTGGGAGGGGAAAATCAGCCAACCATCAGCCTCCCTGTTCAATGGTCAACGGTTCATTGATTAGATGGCGGCGCTCTCATCGACCTGATTTGGCATCGAGTCTCTTCACGTCCTCGTCCAACTCTTTGTCAACGGTGGACTTCCACCACCCTTTGCCTAGGAAACCCAGCGCTCCCATCTCCATTGCTTGAGTGCACTTTATCTCGGTTCCGTTTGGCAATTCCTTGAACGAATATGTCATTTTACTACCTTTGTTGCCTCCCTTCATCTCTATCGTCTCTATTGCAATGGTGTGAGCGTCTTTGTCGCGGACAAGCCTGTTGACACCAACAACTTTGTGTCTCATCAATTCACCCTGCCATTCGTAGGTGATGGTGTCCTCGTCTTTACTCTTGATAGTTACCTGTTTGAACACGTCAGGACTGATTTGGGGAATGAACTCTGGGTGCATATAGAATTCCATCGTGTCAGAAATGTTGGCCTTGGTTTGTCTAGTGAACTCGAAATTCGTTGGCATTTATCATATTCACCTCCCACGTATGAGAAGGGACGTGTTATTTACAACTTGGGCGCAAGTTCCACCGCCTCATCAAAGGGATTCTTCGGTGACGGCTCAACGGGCCGGGAGGGGATTTCGCGACTTGAACCAGCGACTTTGGTGGGGTTAGACGAATTGGAGTTTACTTGATTTCGACTACCAGTATAGCCCCCTTCAGATAATTCTCGACGGCGTGGGTGCCGCCTTCTTCATTGAGTCCCCAATCTCCCTTCTTCACTTTCACCAGATCCGTTTTGCCGTCAGGAAAGGTCAACTTGAAGTTCATTCTGTCCGCAAAGTATGCGAAATATGGGAGATGATGATGCATCGGGACTTTCTGCCCCTTTCTGAACCTCTCTTCTATCACACGGATTTTGTCGTTCTCATAGAGAACCTTGGTCGTCTTCGGGGCCGCCTGCACAGCGTCGGGAAACTCGCTCCTCTCAGTCTTTGTCATGCCACACAATCAGATGTGAGTTGGATGATATACGAGTTGTCTGCGGTTACCACCAGCCATTTTGGCGGGGTTGGACGATTCGTTCTGCTACCGGAAGACCGCCCGTCTGAGCCAAATGTAAACGGCGAAGACCACCGCAAGAGAGGTGCCACCGATTATCCCAACAAGGTTTTCTGTCGAGTTGAGTGGGTAAAGCCCCGTAGCAACAAGAGCGATTCGCCCGATGACGTCAGCGACTAGCAGGACTATAGCGGCGTTTGCTGCCCATCGCCTCATTGTCAGAGTGAGGAAACCAGCAACGCTGTAGATTGCCCCTATCGTTGCTCCCGAGTAGGTCATGATTGCGGTCGTCGAAGTCGAAATCCCCACGAAGTTGTGAGTGAAACCGGTAACAATCTCCACCATGCCGAAGAGAATCATTAGCAACGAAACAATCAGGATGCCGCGAATCAATGATTAGCGACTCCAATTCCGTTTCTTAAGCCTGTTCAGTCCGTTGACTAGCGATTTTGCTGGGGTTGGACTAGGTGTTTGGGTTCAAGTGCAATCTCTGAGCAAGGTCATCTAGTTCAGCACGTTCTGCCTTCCCCATGTTCGATAGCCACCAACTGACGAACTTCGTCTTTTCTCCTACCCCCAAGGGAATCAGGTGCAAGTGGTAGTGATAGACGTCCTGCCCTGCTGGTTTGCCACTAGCACTGAAAGTGTTGACGCCTTCTGTATCCAAGGCTAGAGACATTCTCTGAACTATCCTCTTGGCTACTGCGTCCATCTTTGCAAGCAGTCTATCGTCGATATCCCAGATGTCAACGAAGTGTCGCTTTGGGATCACAAGGGTATGCCCTTTCTGAACCGGATTGATGTCAAGGAATGCCATAACCTCGTCGTCCTCATAGACAACGCTGGCCGGGGCTTTCTTACTTGCAATCTCGCAAAAGACGCAATCTCTCAATCCCAAATCCTATGTCTCTCCTCGCCATATCTCTTGCGCCATCCCTTATCCTTGCAAGAAGTAATTGAACCAGCAATCTTGGTTGGGTTGGACCGGTGCTGCCTACTTCTGAGACCATGCAACCCAACAACCTAAACTGGTAGCGGAATTGGTATCTGACATCCTAGTGCAAGCCCGAACGTATATCCATTCTCTGTTAAGATTTGAGAGTACATGTCGCCATGCCCAAAAACTGTGCAACCGGCAGAACGATAGACTGGAATGTAGTTTGGATGCGATGTCGCGTATGCAGGCCCGATGTTGAACCAAAACATCACAGGGGCAAGGAAGAAGAAGGCCACGACAGCCAAAGCCGCAACCCCTGCCAATGCCTTTGTTCTGCGTCTCACGCCTCAGAGGGTAGCCCCGTAGGGCGTAAAGTTCTACTCCCGAGAACGGCCTAGCGATTTTGCTGGGGTTGGAAGGGGCCCACTCCTACTTATCTGGGTTGTCCAGAGACTTTCTCTCTGCTATCGAAGTATCTGTCTGCTTTGTTGAGCGTCCGCAGGATTCTCAGAAGAACGTAGACAATTATGCCCAAAACCACTACAACGAGCGCACCGATTATCAGCCATTGTAGCGGGTCATTGAGAGCCACTGCCTTGGTCAAAAGTTCGGCCTGATTTACGCCTACTCATGAGAACGGCCCAACGGATTGAAGATTATGCCCAGGGCTTCACTGACGCTTCATGCGCTCGATGGCCCCTTCCAACTGGACCACACCTTCCTCTCCACTTGTCATATCTCTCAGGGTTACTGCTCCTGCCTTCTGCTCCTTCTCGCCTACTATCAGGGCCCAGGACGCACCGAGCCGGCTGGCTTCCTCCATCTGCCTCGAGAGAGGTTTCGGCAGCAGAGAAGCTTCGCATGCAATGCCGCTGTCCCTCACTTCTCTCTGGATACGGAGGGCGTAGGCCGACGTTCCTCTTCCTGCCACAGCCACGTAGGAAAGTAGGCGTTTCGGGTTCGACCTGCCTGCAAGGGACTTTGCGATCCGCTCGACGCCACCTGCGGCGCCCGTGGCGGAGAGGTCCGGCCTGCCAAGAAGCCTGGGGAGGGAGTCATATCTCCCGCCTCCGAAGAGGGAACCCAGCCTCTGGTTCCTGCTGTCGGACGCTTCGAAGACGATGCCCGTGTAGTAGTCTATTCCTCTGACGATGCTCAGGTTGTATTCGACATTAGCCATTCCACGGGAATCGAGCATGTCTGCCAGGTCCCTCAGCTCCTTGACGAATTCCAGACCGAGCTCCGACGCCTTGTCGAGGACCTGGTCTGGCTTTCCACGCGTCCGGCCGAACTCTAGGAGAGTGTCAAGCTGCCCGGGTTCGAACCCCTTCCCGGCGTACTCTTCCCTGAGCTCCTCTACCGTCTTCTTCTCCACCTTGTCGAGGGCGCGCATTAGGTCTACCAGTTTCTCCTGTTCCCCGACACCCAGCTTCTTCCGAATGAACTCCTCCACTAGGCGTCTGTCCCCCACCTTCACAGTGACGTCTGAAATGCCCGAACGCTTGAGAATGGCGGAGCTTGCGTCGATCACCTCGGCGTCGGCCTCTACCGAGGGGGGGCCGTAGACTTCCAGATCCCATTGGTGCGCCCACCTGTACCTGCCGTACTGAGGTTCGTCGTAGCGCCAGATCCCTCCGAAGGCCGCGAGCTTGGCTGGGAGCCGGAGGTCCTTCCGGGAACAGACGTAGCGCGTGATTCCCACAGTGAGGTCGAACCGGAGACCTACGTCACGTCCTCCTTTGTCCTTGAAAGCGTAGATCTCCTTGTCTATCTCTTGGCCGCTCTTTACCCTAAGGGTGCCCAGGTGCTCAAGGGACGCTGGTTCCATCGTCCTGAAGTTGTAGAGCCTGCAGGTCTCCTCGAAAGCGGCCCGCACCCTCTCCTGGAGCTCGAAGGCCTCGGGCTCGATGTCACTAACCCCTCTGGGGAGGGACAGGTCCACGCTACTCTGCCTTCCTCTTGAGTGAGGACAGCTGGGCAAGCATCGCTGTGAGCTGGAGCTCGGGTTGCGAACCCTGAACCAGGCGGAAGTCGAATTCGGCGAGAATCGAGATTGCCTTCGCCATGTCAGGTACCTTCATGGCGCCAAGTGCCTCGTTGGCGAACTTCAGAAAGTCCCTCTCGGGGATGCCGTAGACCCTCGTGAGCTCAACCATTTTCGTCCTCGCGGCCTCGAAGTCGCCGTTGATGGCGGTGGCCATGATCTCGGCGACCCTGGCCTTGACGCTGGCACCCGATACTGACCTGACCGATTCGAGTGTAATCTCTCCGGATGCCGAGGCCGCCTGCATGAGGTTGATCGCCTGCCTGAGGTCCCCCTGGGTGGCCTCGAAGATGGCGCCGTAGACAGCGTCGGAAGTCGGCTTCAGCTTCTCCTTCCTTGCAATGAACTTCAGGTACTCTGCCACCGAGGCCCCGTCGAGGCGCTGGAACCTGAATATGGCACACCTGCTCTGCAAGGGTTCTATGATTCCCGAGGAGTAATTACAGACGAGTATGAAGCGCGTGTGCTCAGAGTTCTCTTCCATGATTCGCCTTAGGGCGGTCTGTCCGTCGGCCGTCATCTCGTCTGACTCATCCAAGATGACGAGTCTGTACGGAATCCCCTCCCTCCTGTCTGAGAACCGGGCGAAGGTCTTGATCCTCTCACGGACTACGTCGATTCCCCTTTCGTCCGATGCGTTCAGGGAGAGGGTGTAGTCTCTCCAGTGTTCCCCGAGAAGCTGCTTGGCGATTATCATGGCAGTAGTCGTCTTTCCCGAGCCAGGGGGGCCCGCGAAGAGGAGGTGAGGGAGTTGCTCCTTCTTTTGCAGGAGGAGCCCGAGTCTCTGCCTTATGGCCTTCTGGTCGACTAGGTCGTCGAGTTCAGAGGGCCTGTACTTCTCCACCCACATGAGGTCTTCGAGAGGCAACTAATCCTTCCTCTCGAGGGCATTCCGTCTAAACAATTTTCGGACCCGAGTCGACTGGACTTCTTATTTATCCGTTGGTGGCATGAGGGAACCTAGGCGCTCGTGGTCTTCATTCCGAGGTAGAGCTTGGCCAGTTCCTCGTGAGTCAGGAGCTCCTTGGCAGTCCCCTTGAACGCGTTCCTTCCCCCCACCAGAAGGTAGGCTTTGTCACCAATTTCCAGCGCCCTCTTCGCGTTCTGCTCAACCAGGAGAACCGTAAGTCCCAGTTCCTTGGCAACGGTCTCCACGGTCTTCAGCACCTGGGTCGCCAGCTTCGGCGAGAGGTTCGCCGTGGGCTCGTCGAACATGATCACAGAGGGCTTCCTTAGGAGCGCCATGGACATGGCCACCATCTGCCTCTCCCCTCCGCTGAGGTTCTGGACCCTGGTCTTCATGTACCGTTCAAGCTGCGGGAACATGTTGAGGACGCCGGTGAGCCTCGGGGCCATTTCGTCGTCCGGGATTGTGTACCCAGCCATCTTGATGTTCTCAGCCACGGTCAGCTGGACGAAGACGCTCTCCGTCTGGGGGAGATAGGCGAGCCCCATCTTCGCGATGTCGTGAGGGGGGAGCTTCGTAATCTGCTTTCCTCCGATTGCAATCTTCCCTTCATAGAGCGTGGCGAGGCCCGCGATTGTCTTCAGGAGCGTGCTCTTCCCAGATCCGTTGGGTCCCACGATCACCGTAACTTCCTTGTCCACAGCTTCGAGGGAGACCTCGTGGAGGATATGCAGATTGCCGTATCCGGATGAGACGCCCTCTACCTGTAGCATTCTAGGCACCCAAGTACGCTTCGATGAGCCTCGGGTCCGCCATCACTATTTCCGGCTTGCCAGCGGCCAGGACCTTGCCGAAAGCCATGGCCACCACCGTGTCGATGTAGCGCAGGGCGATGTCTAGCCGGTGCTCAATTATGAAGAATGTGATCCCGAGGTCAGCACGGAGGCTGACAAGCTTCTCGAATATCTCGTGGGCCAGCCTTGGGTTCACCCCCGAAATTGGCTCGTCTAGGAGGATCACTTTCGCGCCACCTGCCATGGACCTCCCCAGCTCAAGGAGCTTCATCTGTCCTCCGCTCAAACTCTCGGCAGGGTGCTCCCAAACGTCGTAGAGGCCCACCACTTCGAGGGTCTTGAAGGCGTCCTCGGTCATCTGTTTCTCCGCCTTGATCCATGACCTCTTAATCATGGACCTAGCGAAGCCTTCCCCAGGGTTGTTCTTCGCGGCGACAACCACATTCTCCAATACGCTCAGCTTCCAGAAGAGGGTAGGAATCTGGAAAGTCCTCGCCATCCCCAGACGGTATATTTTGTGGGAAGGAAGCTTGGTGATGTCCCTGCCGGCAAAGATCACTTTTCCCGTATCGGCCCTGTAGAGCCCAGCAATGGTGTTAATCAGGGTGGTTTTCCCTGAACCATTGGGGCCTATCAGGATGGTAAGCGACTTCTCTTCGATGTTCACAGATACTCCGTCGACGGCCCGCAGACTGCCAAAGAACTTGGAAACGTTCTGAACTTCAACTATCGATGTCATTTTCCATCAAAAAAGGGAAGGGGTTGGGATCCCCCTCTACGGAATTCCTGATGGCTTTACTGACCAGACTACTGTGTTGGACACTTGGTCCCAGGTCCCGCAGACGATCCAAACAGCGGAGCCTGCTGACGACCCTGGAACGATGCAGAAGAACTGGTAGGAAGCGTACAGCCTGTCGCCCGCTGTGTTGAGGATTGTTACTCCTGTTCCGCCTGCGAAGCCCGCTGCTATCGACGGCAGGACCTGCTGCATGCAGGCCCCATTCTGAACGGCCTTGTACCCTGTCGATTGAGCGCAGTAGAGGATTGCGAGGGCAGACAGCCACATGTCGTCGTAGGTGCCTATGGTGTACCCGTCGCAGAGAGTACTGCGCTGTGCGAGCTGGTAGGCGCAGACGTGGGCAGCGAGCGGACTACCTGTGAAGCCCGGAAAGCTGGAGACCAGCCTTGTCAGCACCGTAGTCGCTGCGTATGTCGAGTTGACGATTGGTGCCTCGTCGCCGTTGCCGTCAGTCCCGAACCACGGCAGAGTCGACTTCAAGAGGGTCGGGTAGTTCGAAGCGGCTTGAGTGGCAATCTCTCCCAACTCGTCGAAAGTGATGAAGTAGAGAGCTACGTGGGCTGCACCGTACTTGCTTACAGCCGCGTTGTAGGCATCGTTGAGTTGGCCGAGGACTGGTACGAAGTTGCTCGATGTGACGTCGTACGGGATCTGCGCTTCGACGTTCCCGCCGATCGCCTTGAAGTTGGCTGCTGTGGAGTTGGCAAGTCCAGCGCCATATCCGTCGTTTCTGTACAGGATTACGACGTCCTGGACACCTGACTGCTTGAATTCGGCCGCGTCTGCTTGGCCCTGGAAGGCGTCAGACGGCGGAGTCCTGAACAGGTAGTCGCCAGGTATTGCGATGTTCGGGTTAGTGGAGGAGGGGCTTATCATGACGATCTGGTGGCTGTTGGCGAAGGGCAGCATCGCTCCGGCGGTTCCGCTGTTGAGCGGGCCCACTGTGATGTGGATGCCCTCCGTGAGGTACGAGTTCATGATAGTACCAGTGAGCGTGTTGTCTTCCTTGTAGTCCTGGAGGTTCTGGGCGAAGGTCACATGGCATAGCTCACTTAGTTGAGTGCACATCTGCGCAGCCCATGCGTTGATGTCTGTGATTGCGAGGTTCGATGTGACTTGGTCGTCGAGACCCTGGCCGGCAAGACCGTCAGTGAGGTCCTGGAGGTCCCCGATTGTGAAGGTCCCAGACAGGTTCCCTGCCGCCTCGGCAGCGCCGATCAACATTGTGTTGTTGATGCCCCCAAGGCAGGTCCCGCACGCGGCACCTGTTGCCGTAGAAGTGACTGTTACCGTGGACCCTGAGCCGACTGTTACCGTGGACCCTGAGCCGACTGTTACTGTGGCTGCGCCTGTGGTGACTGTTGTTCCTGGAGCCGTGACTGTTGTTCCGGGGCCCGTGACAGTTGTCCCTGGGCCCGGGATCGTGGTGGTCGAGGGTGATACTGGTGACAATGCGAGTCCGTAGACTGCGCCCCCCCCAATTATCAGTCCGATTATTAGGAGCGCAGCTGCGGTGATCGAAGAAACACCTATTCTCTTGTTGGTGTTCGTAGTCTACTGGCACCGTGCGAAACTATTTAACGCTTGGTCTGAAGCGTATTCCCTTAAGGGTATTTGTTAGACCCAGCAGTACTCAACGGAATAGTGTACGGGTGCCTGTACGGGATAATGTGCGTTGGTCTGACCCTGACTTATATGACGACCAAGGTTCCTAACTTCGCGCACAGCGACTTCGTAGTCATCGCGATATTCTCCAGCGCGTCCGCCTTCATCTTTGGAGATCTGGCCAGCCCGTACCTTGCCCTCCCCGTTGCCTTCTTCGTAGGTGGAGCGGTGGCCGTTGTTGTCTACTTGGCTGTCCTCAAGCCTCTGACTAAGAGAGGAGCCAATATCGTAGTGCTCATGATCGCTACACTTGCCGTGGATATTGTCCTGACCGGCTTCGTCGCGGCCGTGTTCTTCGATTACCTCGGCAAGACCTACGCAAAGTTTCTGGCAGACAAGGGATATTACCTCTTCAATCTGAATCAGCTTCCCGACTTCCAAATCTTCGGACAGAGGGGCATCATCATAGTCGCACCTGCAGCCCTCATTGCTGTTACAGTCTCTTTGGCTTTGCTCTTGAACAAGACGAAGTTTGGGGTGGCCATGAGAGCAGCCATAGAGAATCCCAATCTGGCGCGAATCCTAGGGATAAACGTGGAGAGAGTGTATCTTGTTTCTTGGTTCATAGCGGGCGCTCTTGCCGGCATAGGAGGCGGGCTCTACGCGATTCAGTCCCCGTCGCCGCCGGCGACATCTTCGTACATCATCGTCGACATCTTCTCCGGTGTCGTCCTGGGAGGAATAGGGAGCATCTATGGGGGAATAGTCGGGGGGCTGATAGTAGGGTTCAGTGAGACATACGTGATAAGAATCCTGACAGAGTTTGTTGATACCTATTGGGGGTATGCGGCCGGGTCGGAACTGGCGACCTTCCAAAAAGGAATTCCTCTCGCCATAATGATAATCACGCTGCTTGTGATTCCTAAGGGCCTCACATCGCTTAATTGGAGAGGGTTACTGAAGAGGTTCAGATAGTTGGTCTTCGATCTTAGTTCTCTCTCTTTCATCGTCACCATTCTCACTCTCCCCGCTGAACTCTTCTGCATCTTCTTGATCATCAGCCTGACCGTGAACCTGGAGTTCGGATACGCGGGCATTCCAAACTTCGGCAAGGTGCTCTTCGTTGCAATGGGGGCATACTTCGCCGCGTCATTGTCGTACAGGCTCATGGTGTACGTGCTCAGCCTGAAGGGAGATATCTTCGGCCTGCAGGCGATCTTCATCTCCACAATCGACAACCACCTGACTGTCGACCCCGTGGCGGCCGTTGAGCTAGCGGTATTCATGGTAGTAGTTGGCGCTGTGATGGGCGGCCTGTTCGGGTTTCTGTCTTCGTACCCTGCGATAAGACTCAGGGAGGACTACCTTGGCATGCTCCTATTGGCAGCTGGGGAGTTCTTCAACTACTTCAGTCAAGCGTACTATCCGTTTCTCGGCGGTGCCCTGGGGATGACGGCCCCGGACCCGATTTACTACCTGGGGACCATCATAGGTCAGCCCGACCTCACTGTCTTAGGAGTCTTGGCTCTGTTCGCGGTGCTCGTCTACCTCTACTCGGAAAGGGTGGGCAGGTCTCCGCTAGGAAGGACTCTCCGCGCCATGAGGGACAACGAGGTGGCCTCCGAGGCGATGGGAAAGGACAACATCGCTCTCAGACGAAATGTGTTGATAGTTAGCGGCGCCTTCGCAGGAATCGCCGGCGTGCTGTGGCTATTCTACACACCTTACATCGAGCCCGGCACAATAGGGACATTCACCAGGCAGACATTCACGTTCATCCCGTTCGTCATAGTGATTCTGGGAGGAGCTGCAAACAACAGGGGAGTCCTTCTGGGCACCTTCGTCTATCTCCTCATCTTCAACGCTTTCACCCAGGGGACGACCTACCTTGTCGGCCGCGGAATAAACCCCTTCGGGGTCATCGACCCTACGAGAATCGAGACTATGCTGATAGGCGTAATTCTGCTCGTTATCCTTCTCAGGAGGCCAACAGGACTGATTCCCGAGAAACCCACCCTCACCATGGCGAAAGCCCGCCTGAAGGAGATCGCAGATTCGGTGAAGGCAGGGAAAGGAGTTGTCGGAGATACAGGGCAGAAACAGGAGCCCCAGCCGGCGAAATGAATCCGAGCGGCTTGTTTTCGTCCGAGATTCCGTGAACCTTTATTATCGACACACCGCCCTCGGCGCCCGCTTTGTCCGAAAATCAAATTGCCCTGAGAGAGATTCTCGAACGGCGGGAGAGAGAGTACCTGCTCGGGACGACCAGGGCAAAGATGCGCACCTCCGTGGAGAACTTGGACGT
>Ga0187769_10000686_pt1 | contig 18707 bp, 11 predicted proteins | sample 0116_SJ02_MP02_1_FD_133140 | JGI IMG/M metagenome (GOLD analysis project Ga0187769, IMG submission 133140) | Tropical peat soil microbial communities from peatlands in Department of Meta, Colombia - 0116_SJ02_MP02_10_MG | ecosystem: Environmental > Terrestrial > Soil > Wetlands > Peat | place... | reverse complement strand
AATCCGCGTCAATCCGTGGCGAAGAAGTTTTGAACAAAACAATCCTGACATCCGTATCTCCCCCTGCTAACCGAATTCCGGGGTCCTCGTCTATCTCACAGATGGAGCTAAGGCGATGAAAACACAAGCGTGGGGATGGTTGGTAGCGGGGGTGGTGACGCTGGGGTTGAACGGCCTATATCACGATGGCGGCCTCGACTGGGCGCACCGCATCGCCGATCAGGTGAAATACAAGGCGGACGCTCTCTTGGCCGGGCAAGCCGGGCAGCTTCTAGCCGAAGCGCAGGCGTTGGCCGGGCGCAAGGAGGCTGCATCCGCCCGGATCGCGACCGCGGTAGAGCAGGTCCAGAACCAGGTGGCTCACTCGCAAGCCGGGATTGCCCGGTTTGAGGCCATGACGGCAAGAGAGCAGGCCGCGTGTGCCCGGATCGAAGCCAAGCGCGCCCGGATGGAAGCGCAGCGGGCTAGGATTGAAGCTCGTATGGCGGCCGTGCGCATGCCGGCCGATGTTATGGTCCCAGTCGACGTGAGAGTTCCCGTGGTTTGCCCTCGAGTGCGAATCAGCGTCCCGCGGACGCCCGTGGTTCACGTTCCGGTTCGTGTGATCCACGTCGATGCGGCGGGCGCGGGTCCGGTTTAACGGTTACGCTAGCAGACGTCTCGAATTTTGCTATGCCTCATGGAAGTCCGGGCGCGGAAAACCTGCCGCGCCCGGATTTTTTCTACACATTGCGCATCCCACCAACGTGCCGGTGCGCGATCTGGTTCCTGCTTGTGCAAAACGCCCATCTTTTATCTAGGTCGGAATCCCAAATGCGTCTATAGTAGAAAAGCTCAGCGATTCCCTGACGACAACTGACCTGGACTGATGGCGCGGAAGTCTAGCTCCACCATCTTGGAGGAAGAGTTGTACCCGCCCAACGGGGAGTATTCCCGCCCCGACGCATCGCGCCCTGAATTTCCTCGTGACGAGCCGTTGCGCGTGGAGCTGGACGATGCGCGTCTGGTCGATCTCGACGTGGACGAGGAGTCGCCTTTCCTGCGCGGGCAGAAGCGCGTCTCTGCCCGGCGCAATGCACTCCCCAAAAGAGCGGCGAACCGCCTTTTGTGGGCATCGGCGTCGGCGGCGATTCTGAGCGTCGCGGCGCTCGTCTCAGCCGGGCTTTATCGCTACGGCGAGCACTCGTGGCGCTTCCGCGTCGAATCGAGCGACAACGTTGAAATCGTCGGCCTGAAGAACGTCACCAAGGCGCAAATCATGGAGGTGATGGGTGCCAACATCGGGCGCAACATTTTCTTTGTGCCCCTCGCTGAGCAGAAAGCGCAGCTGGAGCAGATTCCCTGGGTGGAATCGGCCAGTGTGATGCGCTTTGTTCCCAACCGTCTGCGCGTGGAGATTCACGAGCGCACTCCCGTGGCATTCGCGCGCGTGGGGCCGCGTATCCAGCTGATCGATGCAAGCGGCACGCTCATGGACTTGCCGAAATCCTCGCTGCCCGGCAACCACAAATATTCTTTCCCCGTGATTCTGGGGATGAATCCGAGCGAGCCGCTCTCCACGCGAGCTCCGCGCATGAAGGCCTACGCTGAGCTGGTCCGCGATCTCGACTCGGGCGGCGCGCGCTACTCGCAGGACCTGAGCGAAGTGGATCTTTCTGATCTGGAAGACTTGAAAGTGCGCGTCAACGACCCTGCAGGCGACGTGCTCGTGCACCTGGGATCCACCGACTATCTGAAGCGTTACCGGATTTACATCAGCCACGCACAGGAATGGCGGCAGCAGTTTCAGAAGCTCGAGTCGGTGAACCTGCGCTACGACAACCAGGTGATCGTGAATCCCGACATGGAAGGCGCGCCCAGGCAGGCGCAGTTGAGTTTGGCAGAGGCGAAGGCGGCAGTGGCCGCGGGAGTGAAGCCCGCTGCGCTCGTGACAAGAGTGGGCGCGAATCAGAAGCCCCTACCCAAGCCTGCGTTTGAGTTATCGAAGACGACTCTGGACGCGGCAGCCGGAAAAAAGCCGCAGGTGAAAGCGAAGCCCGCGAAGGCGAAGACAAAGCCGAAGACGAATGCCGCGTACGGGAAGATCACCGCTCAGAAGAAGTCTGTTCAGAAAAACGGGTTGCAGAAAAGCGTCGGGCAGAAAAACGCCCCGAAACAGATTGCCAAGGCGAGTGGGGTGCCGCCGGTTCCAGCCGCAGCCACGAAGCCACCAGCGAAAGCTCCCTTGAAGGCGGAAGAAAGAAAGCCAGCGCAGATGGCGCCGCCCGCTGCCAGTGTGGGAGCGAAGCCGAGTCCGGCTATTACCAAGCCAGTGAACGAAGGGAATAACTGATTACGAAATATTTCATGATGCTAGGGAATTTATAACGCAATGGGGAACCCGCAGGCCAATTTCTTAACGGCAATTGATGTGGGCAGTGCGAAGACCTGTGCGCTCATCGCCGAGATCACCGACTCCGGCCTGCGCTATCGCGGCCACGGAGTGGCCGATTCGCGCGGCTCGCGCAAAGGAGTGATTGTCGAACTGGACAAGGCCGTGGCGGCGATTCAGAAGGCCGTCGAAGCCGCCGAGGATCTGGCCAAGGCGCCCGTCGAGCACGCTATCGTCGGTATCGGCGGCGCGCACGTGCGCGGAGTGAACAGTCACGGCGGCATCAGCCTGGGCACGCGTCCGCGGGAAATTGGACGCGACGAAATCAAGCAGGCGGTCGAACGGGCGCGGGCCATTCCCCTGCCCGCCGATCGCGAGATTCTGCATCTGCTGCCGCAGGAATTCATTCTTGACGACCAGCCTGGCGTGCACGATCCACTGGGCATGATGGCCGCGCGGCTTGAAGTGCGTGTGCATCTGGTGACGGCCGCGACCAGCGCCACCCAGAACGTCATCACTGCCGTGAACAAGGCCGGAGTGCACGTCGACGACACGGCGTTTGAGCCACTGGCCGCAGCCGATTCCGTCCTGCGTGCCGACGAGCGCGAACTGGGCGTGTGCCTTGCCGACATCGGCGCAGGCTCGACCGAGCTGATCGTTTTCCAGCAGGGGGCCGTGGCGTGGACGGGGGTGGTGCCGATCGGTGGCGATCACTTCACCAGCGATTTGTCGGTGGGATTGTGCACGCCGCTGTCGGAGGCGGAGAAAATCAAACGCGTGTACGGCAATGCGATCGTGACACTCATTCCCGAAGGCAACGAAGTCGAGGTGCCCTCCGTGGGCGACCGGCCATCGCGCCTGCTGCGGCAGCGGCTGGTCGGGGAAATCCTCGAGCCGCGTGCGCGCGAATTGTTCGAGATGATGCGCGAGGCGCTCCGGCAAAGCGGCATGTACGAGGCCTGTCTCGCGGGCGTGGTGCTGACCGGAGGAGCCTCGCGGCTGCCCGGCATCTTCGACGTGGCCGAATCTGTACTGCGGCGGGCGGTACGGCTATCGTGGCCCGCGCCGCTGGCGAAGATGCCCTCCACGCTGTCGGAGCCCGAGTACGCAACCGTGCTCGGCATGGTGAATTACGGTCAGCGCGCCCGCATCGCGCGCGGACTTCAAGAAACCCGATGGGGAACAAGACTGAAGGCCATGTTGGTCGGAGCGTGAAAGCAGGGAAGGGCACGGCTTCAGCCGTGCCGCACAGAAGCGATGAAGAACGCGGCTTTAGCCGGTGAGGGAATGTCTGATTCGGTCAAGCCGCGAAGCGGCGAAAGATTAAAGCCCGGGGGGGCGTAAGCCCCGGGTAGTGGGCGAGCCTGGATAAATCGAGTCCTGCAAGGGACGGCACAAGCAGGGATTTGTGGAATCCGATATTGCGGATCTTCGCAGAAAGGCAGAGGCCGGAAGCGCGGTTGCACAGACAATTCTGGGAATCCGTTATCTCGATGGGATCGATACAGAGGTCAACTATCCGGAGGCGTTCCGATGGTTGTCAGCAGCCGCAACTCAGGAAACGTCGCGTTCAATCGTGAACCTGGCGCGTATGTACGAAGAAGGACTGGGAGTCGAGAAAAATGTCGGCGAGGCGATTCGCCTGTATAAGGCGGTATCTAAGGTTGAATTTTTCGCGCAGATAGCTTTAGGGCGCATTTATCTAGAAGGCAAGGGCGTAGCGGCTGACCGTGACGAGGCATTCCGTTACTACCAATTGGCAACGGAGTGGGGAGATCGCGTAGCCGACTGCCCGGAGATGAGGGAAGCGCGAGATTTCGTTACAAAATACGCGAAGTAGCAAGAAAAAATTCAGCAGGCGGTGAATCCATGAGCAAAGACTCCATTCGCATCAGCTTCAACGAAGAGGCGCGCAATGACGCCAAGATCAAAGTGATCGGCGTGGGAGGCGGCGGCGGCAACGCGGTCAACCGCATGATCGATGCCGGCGTGGAGGGCATCGAATTCATCGTCGCCAACACCGACCTGCAGGCGCTGCGCATGTCGCACGCGCCGGTGAAGCTGCAGCTCGGCGTGAAGCTGACCAACGGCCTGGGAGCAGGAGCGAATCCCGAGGTCGGCCGCAAGGCGGCGCTCGAGGATTCCGACAAGATCATCGAATCGCTCGAAGGCGCCGACATGGTGTTTGTGACCACGGGCCTGGGCGGCGGCACCGGCACCGGCGCTGCGCCGATCATCGCGTCGCTCTCCAGCGAAATGGGCGCGCTAACAGTCGCGGTCGTCACCAAGCCGTTTGCCTTCGAGGGCAAACGCCGTATGCAGCAGGCCGAGCGCGGCATCTCCGAACTGATGGAGTCGGTCGATACCACGATCGTCATCCCCAACGAAAAGCTGCTCGCCGTCGCCGAAGATGCCGGCTTTTTCGAGTCCTTCCGCATTGCCGACGACATCCTGCGGCAGGGCGTGCAGGGCATTTCCGACATCATCACGATCCCGGGCATCATCAATCGGGATTTTGCCGACGTGAAGACCATCATGGCCGGCATGGGCTATGCCGTGATGGGTACGGCCTCGGCCGCGGGTGCGAAACGCACGATCGAAGCGGCTCAGAAGGCCATCGCTTCGCCGCTGCTCGAAGCCGGCGCGATCGACGGCGCCCGCGGCATTCTCATCAACATCACCGGTTCGACATCGCTGAAACTGGCGGAAGTGCAGCAGGCCTGCTCGATTATCCAGAGCGCCGCGCACGAAGACGCCAACATCATTTTCGGCGCGGTTATGGACGAGAAGATGAAAGACGCGGTGAAAATCACGGTCATTGCCACAGGATTTCGCGAAGTGCCAACGGCGCGGCATCGCCAGCATCAGACGCATGATTCATTTGCGTCCGCCCACGCCGCCTCGCTCGACGACGACTTTCCGGCGGCACCAGGCCCGCGCGCGCCGACGCCCGAACCGGAGCGCATCATGTCTGGGACCGCCATGGTCGAAGCTACGATGACCGGTGATCGCGTCTACGAAGACGATGCGCCAGTTGCGCACGCTTCCGATCGCACGAGCGCTGACATGATTCCGCTCGAGCCTTCCCGCGACCTGGCGCGCGCTGCTGTGCTCTCGAACATGTCGAGCATTACATCGAATATGGCTCCGAACTTTGAGGCCGATGATCTGGATGTGCCGGCATTTCTGCGCAAACGCAACGAGGTGATGTAGGAGTTGCGAGTTGCGAGTCGTGAGCGAGAGCGACAACCGATCTCTTACGGCAGTGCGCAAAGCCCGTGGCTCGATAGCTCACCGCTGACAGCGGAAAATGCTTTCACTCTGGGAAGTACCTTTCCAGTAATCAAGTAACGGGTTACCGAAAGCGCTAGAACCGAGGTAATTTTCGTGTATGTAACTGTCCCAGAATGGGTTAAAGGAAAATTAATGTTGGCATCGATCTAAATTTTAGTGTTGCCTGTTTCGAGCTAAGTCCCGTATTATCGCAAAGTTGAGCAATAATGGGTGAGGTTACCGCCCGCTGGCACCGCAAGTGCATCGAAACACCTAGGATTCTGGGGAGCAAAGTCAGAGTGATGTCCAAGGGAACGAGCCTTTTTCGTCCGATTCTGGGTCTTCTGTTTTGTTTGCCGCTGGCGAGCGTGAGCTGGGCTGCACACATCACGCACACTCCCGCAAAATCGAAATCACAATCCCAGAAGATCAGTGAGAGCCAGCGCACGCGGCGCCGCTACCATCACCTGGCGCGCAGCCGCAGCGCGGCCGTGACTACCGTCTCGGCGCACCGGCGCTATCACGAGCGCTTCCATATGAGCTCGTTTGCCGAAGACATCGCGGCCGGTGATATCACCACGGGTGAGGATCCGGTTGTGCGGCAGGCCGCAGTCGACGCGCTCGGCAACATGAACGGTACGCTGGTCGCGATCGAGCCCACCAGCGGACGCGTGCTGGCCATGGTGAATCAGAAGTTGGCCCTGTCGAGCGGCGCGCAGCCTTGCTCGACCATCAAGCTTTCCGTTGCTCTCGCCGCTCTGAACGAAGGACTAATTCAAAAGGACACCGAAGTCGCTCTCGGCCGCCGCAGCACCATGAATCTGACCGAAGCGCTGGCGCACTCAAACAACGCGTACTTCGAGGCCCTTGGACGCAAGCTTGGCTTTGAAAAGGTGGCTTATTACGCCCACGAATACGGTCTCGGGGAACTCGCCGGTTATGACATACCCGGCGAGCAACTGGGCGAATATCCCGATGAAGTGATTCCCGACAAACTCGGCGGCGTCGGCAAAATGTGCTCCTTTGGAGAAGGCGTTTCCATGACCCCGCTGCAGTTGGGCGCCATGGTCGCAGCCATCGCCAACGGTGGAACGCTCTATTACCTCCAGCACCCGACCACGCCGGAAGAGGTAGCGGACTTTCAGCCCCGGGTGAAACGGCAGCTTGATATTGCTCCGCTGATCCCTGAGATTTCCGACGGCATGGCAGGAGCTGTGCTGTACGGCACAGCGCGCAGCGTGCGCCTCAACTTCAACGAGGAAGAAATTCTGGGCAAGACCGGAACCTGCTCGCACGCGGGCACGCGCTTCGGTTGGTTCGCCTCCTACGCCAACACCAGCCTGGGACGCGTCGTGGTCGTGGTCTTTCTGCAGGGTGGTCGTCCGACCTTTGGTCCCAAAGCAGCGGAGATCGCCGGCCGCATGTATCGCAACCTGTACGACCACAATTTCTTCACCGCCGGATCCGGCGCCGCACCCATGCTGCCTGCCGACACTGCAGACGTGAAGACAGTCACCGCCCCCGCGCAGCAGTAAGACTCACACTCCGCAACTAGGGTGCTGGATCAGGGCCGCTTGCCTTACGCCGGAGTTTATTCGTGAGACCCTGCCCCATCGCACTGTCCTAGAAACCTCTAATACGACAAACCTCGATTTTGCCGATCATTAGTCAGGCGGGACAATTCCACGCCAGCCACAGCGATGCTCTGCCCAAGCTTGACGTCCGCGAACCTGATCTACGCGAATCGCGCCGCTCAGCCCGTGCTCCTGACGCTTGTAATCGTTCTGCTTGCGGCCTGCGCGGGTCTGGGCGGATCGGCGTACGAGGCCGCCCGGAGGGTCTGGTCCCGCATTGCTCGCCGCTGGCGCGGAGAAGAACGCGCGTCACCGGGCCGCGAAACAGAGCTCTCGTTCCCAACGCTGGCCGAGGCGATTCCCTCCATGCTGTGGACGGCCAGGCCCAACGGCTCGGTGGATTTCATCAGCGAGCACTTGCACCGTTACAGCGGCTTCACGAAAAAGCAGGGCAAGGATTGGGGTTGGACGGACGTGCTGCATCCCGAGGACTTGCCACCCTGCATGGAGCGCTGGAGGCATTGCGTCCGCACCGGCGAGGCCTATGAATTCGAATACCGCCTGCGCCGCTTTGACGGCGTCTATCGCTGGTTCCTGGCCCGGGCGAACCCCGCCCGGGACGAACAAGGGCAAGTGATCAAGTGGATTGGTACCTGCACCGACATCGAAGATCAGAAGCACAATCAACAGGTCCTGGAGGAGCAGATCCGCGAGCGCACCGAGGAATTAGCTACGGTCAATACCCGCCTGCAGGAGGAAATGTGGGAAAAGGATCTGGCTCGCGGGCAACTCGATGAGCAAAACGAGAAGATGCTGCACGAACTCACCGAGCGCTCACAGCGCGCCACGTTGCTGGCGAAGATGGGCGAGGTCCTGCAGAGCTGCGTCAACAAAGACGAAATTTTCGCTGCTGCGCGCGGTTTTGCGCCGCGCGTGTTCCCCGCGACTCGCGGAGCCATGGCTCTGCTCAGCTCTGAGCGCAGTCTGGCCGAGGTGGCCGGATCATGGCATGACTGTCGCCTGCCGGTGAAAGTATTTGAACCGAGTGCGTGCTGGGCGCTGCGTACGGGACAACCGCATCTGGTTGTGGCGGGCGATACCACTGCGCGCTGCGCGCACGCCGCCGGAGTCGAGAACACGTATCTCTGCATTCCGATCCTGGCCCAGGGCGAGGCGCTAGGCATCCTGCATTTTCAGGCGACCGACCAGGCGCCCAGCCTCTCCGACTCGGAACTGTCGTTCAAAACTACGTTTGCCAGCCAGGTGGGATTGTCCGTCGCCAACGTCCGGTTGCGTGAAGCGCTGCGCATGCAATCCATCCGCGATCCTCTGACCGGCCTCTATAACCGGCGGTATCTGGAAGAAATGATGCAGCGGGAGACGAGGCGCGCGGTTCGCGCCGAATGCGGTCTGGGCGTCATGATGCTCGATCTCGACCACTTCAAGAACTTCAACGACACCTACGGCCACGACGCCGGGGACGCCGTGCTGCGCGAGACGGCTTCACTTCTGGCGAAGAGCGTTCGTGCCGAAGACATCGTGTGCCGCTTTGGCGGCGAGGAATTTGTCGTCATCCTTCCCATGGCCGACCTGAAGGCGTCGCAGGCGCGGGCGGAGCGAATCCGTTCCAAACTGCGCGAGTTGACGGTGATGCACCAGGGGCAGTCTCTCGGCATGATCACGGTTTCTGTAGGCGTCGCTGAATTGCCGCAGCATGGCACATCCCCCCGGGAACTGCTTGAAACAGCCGATGCCGCGCTCTATCGCGCGAAACGGGAAGGAAGAGACAGAGTGGTTGTCGCCGAGCCCTCGCCGGCTAAACAGGACGCGGCCACTGCGGTGCCCGCTGAGAAGAGAAGCAGTCACTTCGCAGAATAGAACGCCCAGCCGCGGGGCTGAGCGTTTTCTTCCCTTCAAGTCTGTGGTGAGAACAACGCGTCTAATTTCGGCGCGGCCCCTTGCTCTCGTCGCTGGCGATCACGCCGTCTTTGATGTGAATCACGCGATGCGCATATTCGGCAATGTCGTGCTCATGCGTGACCAGCACGATCGTGTTGCCGTCCGCATGCAGCCGGTCGAACAAGGCCATGATCTCCAGGCCGGTCTGTGAATCCAGATTGCCGGTGGGTTCGTCGGCCAGAATGATAGACGGCTTGTTCACCAGGGCGCGCGCGATGGCGACGCGCTGCCTTTGTCCACCCGAGAGTTCGTTGGGCTTGTGACTCATGCGCGATTCCATACCCACCGCCGCCAGCGAACCCTTGGCGCGCTCCAGGCGCTCCTCGGTGGGAATACCGGCGTAGATCAAAGGCAGTTCCACATTATGAAGCGCGGTCGCGCGGGCCAGCAGATTGAACGTCTGAAAAACGAATCCGATTTCCTTGTTGCGGATGCGCGCCAGTTCGTCGTCGTCAAGTTCGCTGACCAGTTGGCCGTTCAGCCAGTACTTGCCCTGCGAAGGTGTATCCAGGCAGCCGATCAGGTTCATCAGGGTCGACTTTCCCGAACCGGAGGGACCCATGATCGCGACGTATTCGTTGCGCTCGATGCGCAGGTTGACGCCGCGCAACGCGTGCACCTGCTGCTCCGAGCCCATGTCGTACGTCTTCCATAGATCTTCGGCGGCAATCATGCACGTTTCCGGCGGTGCCGATGCGGTTGGCGCGGGCATGCTGAGGACTTCTGCGGTTGCCATATTCTTCTCCTGCTTTCCAAGCTCGTCCGATGCCACTGACCTCTCCGTTCTTACCGCAGGGGCTGGGGACTAGCGGCGAGGGGTCAGTGTCTTGCCACCAATTCCCGTGTTGTTTCGAAATCTCTTAAGTGCCTGCTTTCTCGAGACCCTGACCCCTGAACCCTGATCCCTGTTTGGACGTGCCAGCCCGCGTTCCGTTATGAAGCTTCGTCCTCTTTCTTGGGGGCCGTATTATCGATTTTGACGCTGCTGCCCGGCCGCAACGTGCGCAAAACCTTGTAGCTTCCCGTGACTACTTCGTCACCTTCCTTCAGGCCGTTAAGCACCTCTATATCGGTAGTGCCGGTTATGCCGGTCGTGACCGGAACGAACATCGCCTTTTTGCTGCGGACGACGAACACGCCCTGAACATCGTCTTCCTTCTTGCTCTTGGATGCGGCTTCGCTCGCTGCTGGTGCCGCGGCATGCACGGATCCCGGGGGATTATTCTGCTGATCGATCTGCTGCTTCGTGCGTAGCGTCAGCGATTGAATCGGCACAGCCAGCGTGTTGGTGCGAGTTGCGGTCGTAATCTTCGCCGTGGTGGAGAGGCCCGGCCGCAGATCCTCCGGGGCATCGGTCAAGTTGACCACGACCTTGAAGTCCTTGGCTTCCTCGCTGGCCGTGGCCTGTTGCGAAGTCGAGACGCCGCTGGAGCGCACGATCGCGTTGTCGCCGATCTCCGATACTGTTCCGTGGAACACTTTCTTCGGGATGGCGTCGATTGTGACCTCGGCCGGTTGCCCCAGGCGCACATTCACAATATCGGTTTCATCCACTTTTACCTCGGCCGTGATCACCGACATGTCGGCCAGCGTCATCAGCGTGCTTCCTTGTGCGTTCTGAATGCCGATGACCACCGTCTCGCCCTCGCGCACGGGAAGGTTGGTGATCACTCCGTCAAACGGCGCGGGGTAGGAAGTTTTCTTCAGCAAGTCGGTGTAGTGGGTCAGCGTGGCCTCGGCCTGCGCCACGTGCCGCTCCGAGGAATCCTTCTGGGCTTTCGCTTGCGCAACACGGGCCTGCGCTTGCGTTAGTCCGGCATCGGCTGTAGCCCAGGCGTTCTTGCGGCTGTCGAAGTCTGACTTGGAAATCAGGCCGTCCTTGAACAAGTTCTGAGCGCGATCCCAGTCGAGCTTGTTGCGGTCGTAGTCGGCCTGGGCGCGCAGCAGGTCGGCCTGCGCAGTCTTGAGCCCGGCGTCGGCGGCAAGCGCGTCCGTGCGCGCCGCCTGCAGCGACGCTTCGTTGGCGTTCACGTCGGCCGAGGACTGCACGTTCTCCAGTTGCGCCAGCAATTGGCCCTTCCTCACCCGGTCGCCCTCTTTCACGTAGAGGTGCGTGATCTTGCCAAACGCATTGGCGCCGATGTTGACGTACGTCTTCGGCTTGATTTCACCCGATGCGCTAACCACGGTCGTCAGATCCTCGCGCTGTACTTTTCCCGTCTGCACCGTCACGACGTTCTTGCTGCTTTGGTGAACGGTAAACGCCACCAGGATTGCGAGCACAACCGCAACCCCGGCGCCAATCGCAATTTTCTTCCAGGTTTTCATGATTGCCGTCACGCTCCGGGCGACCTTTGCCCCCACGATTGAAACCCGGCTCCGCAACTGCGCCTTTCATGCGGACGGCCCGGCCAGGGTGACGGACACACACTCTTTGTTACGCTGCCGGAACCCAGAAAGTTCCCGGCGAAGGTCACCCAGTCAGCAGGAACGTTCAGGAATAACAACCAGAGTGACCCGAGCCCCGTTTCGGTGGGAGACTTATAGAGACTGCCCCCGGAACCAGCCATTATAGCGTGTGTGGAACGACAACAACTGCCCTGAATATGTCGGATCAGAGTCCGGCTCAGGCAACTCGGAAAGAGCCTGCCCGCTTCTAAAATTAGAGGTCTCGCGGCCGGCTTTTAATTTGTTCTCGGGGCACGACTTAACCTTGCTTTCCAGAAACCAACCGTCCTAGAATGGGCAGACGGCGGTTGTTCTGGTCAGGAGTCCCTCTCATGTTCCCGGTTGCTCGGGTAGGTTGGCGGCAGTCTTTTCTACGAATTGTGTTGGTTTCGGTGGGGTTGGCGGCCGGCAGTGTCTTTGCCCAGGATGCCGCCCAGAAGCCCGCCGACGCCTCAGCTAGCCAGTCCGCGCAACCCGCCGCCCAGCAGCCTCCTCCCGCCGGGGTCGATCCTCTCAAACGCCCGGTTGACGCCAAGAAGAAAAAGCAGCAGGAAAAGGAATTTAAGAAAGAAGTCAGCCCGCAATACCGAAAGTGGCTGGACGAGGACGTTGTCTGGATCATCACCGACGAAGAGCGCGCCGCGTTCAAGCAGCTCTCCAACGACGAAGAGCGCGACAACTTCATTGAGGCCTTCTGGCAGCGCCGCGATCCCACGCCCGATACCGAAGAGAACGAATACAAGGAAGAGCACTACCAGCGCATCGCCTACGCCAACGAGCACTTCGCTTCGGGCATTCCCGGCTGGAAGACCGACCGTGGCCGCATTTACATCATGTACGGCAAGCCGGACGAGATTGACTCGCATCCGTCAGGCGGAACCTACGAGCGGCCCATCGAAGAAGGCGGCGGCGAGACTTCGACCTATCCTTTCGAAGATTGGCGCTATCGCTACATTGAAGGCATCGGCCAGGAAATCATCATTGAATTCGTCGACACCTGCATGTGCGGCGAATATCACATGACCCTGGACCGCTCCGAAAAAGACGCTCTGCTCTACACGCCGAACGCCGGCCTGACGCTTTACGAGCAGATGGGATTGGCGAACAAGACCGCGCGTTTCCAGGGCAATGGTCTGGAGCGGCTCGGCCTGGGCCCCATGAACACTGATATCCAGGGCAAGGAATTTGACCGCCTCGACCAGTTTGCCAAGCTTCAGGCCGCGCCGCCGGTCAAGTTCAAAGATCTGGAAGAGGCAGTCACTTCGAAGGTGATTCTCAATCCCATGCCCTTTGATGTGCGCTGGGACTTCGTCAAGGTGACCAGCGACACGGTGCTGGTGCCGGTCACGATTCAAATGAAGAATCGCGAGATCACGTTCGCGAATAAAGACGGGATTCAGCGCGGAACGGTCAATATTTTCGGCCGCCTCTCCACGCTCACCGGCAAGGTGGTGCAGACCTTCGAGGACACCGTGCAAGTGGACGTTCCCGCGGAACTCCTGCCGCGAACGGCGGAGAACGCGTCGGTGTATTGGAAAGCGTTGCCGCTTCGCCCCGGCCGCTACAAACTTGCCGTCGCCGTCAAAGACGTGAACGGCGACCGCAAAGGCGTGTGGGCTCGCGGAATTGTGGTGCCCGATTATTCGGACGACAAGCTTTCCACCTCGACCCTGATTGTGGCCGACCAGATGGAACCGGTGCCGACCAAGACCATCGGAACCGGCAGCTTTGTGATCGGTACGATGAAGGTCCGGCCGCGCGTGGCCCCGGCCGATGGCAAGCCCGCGCTGTTCAAGCGCGACCGCGATCCGAAGCTGAATTTCTGGGTGCAGGTCTATAACCTGGGCGTCGACGAAAAGACCCACAAACCATCGGCCACGTTTGAATACGACATCGTGAACATGGCCACGAACAAGCCGGTGGTTCAGAAAGTGGAATCCACCGAAACCATGGGCAATATAGGAGAGCAGGTCACGCTGCAAAAGACGATTTCCGCGGCCAACCTGCAACCCGGCACCTATAAGATCGAAATCAAGGTGAACGACAATATTTCGAAGCAGACCGTTGATCCGTCGGCGGTGTTTGCCGTAGAGTAACTCCCTGCAATTTCCCCCAGGGGGTGGGGCGAAGTTGAAATTGCGCAATCTTGGAACGTGGGCTGTGCTCGTCGGATTGTCGCTACCCGTGTGGGCCGGCGATCGACCGGGAGTGATCTCCGGGTACGTGCGCAACGCGGACGGCAACGCGCAAATGGGCGCTGTGGTCCAGATTCTGGGCGCGGCCAATCGAACCCTCACCGTCTTCACGGATGGAGCGGGCCACTACGCTGCCGTCGGCTTGCTGCCGGGCATCTACACGTTGAAGGTCACCGCGCCCTCGTTTCTTCCCACCCTGCGCGAAAGAATTGGCCTCGGCCCAGGCGCCAGCATCAGCGTCAATGTCACTTTGAACACATTGTTGGGCGTGATGCAACTGGGAACGCCGCGGACCACCTCCGACGATGACGACTGGAAGTGGACGTTGCGCTCGGTGGCAAATCGTCCCATTCTGCGCGTGTTAGATGATCCTCCCGTGCGCATCTTTCATGATGAGACACTGCCTGCGGAGAATCAGCAGCCTGGGCACGAGATGAGCGGGACCGTGTCTTTCGTCGCGGGATCGGCCGCAGGTGGCTACGGCAGCGGATCGGACATGACCACCGGCTTCACGCTGGAGCGTTCGATTTTTGCCGAGGGGCGTCTGAGTTTCCACGGCGACGTTGGCTACGGCGACAACCTGCCGGCCGGGGTCTTGCGCGCCTCCTACACGAACAAGTTGCCGGACGGCTCGGAACCTTCCATGGCCCTCACGGTTCGCCGCTTCATGCCTTCCGACCCGAACCTGCACAACGCCGCCTTGCAGGACCTGGCGCTTTCCGCGGGCGACGATTTCATTCTCAACGACGTCGTGGAATTCAAGTTCGGCAGCGAGCTGCAGAGCATTCAGTTTCTCAACCACGTCACTGCGCTTCGCCCCTACGGCACGGCGGACGTTCATCTCTCGCCCAATACCGTACTCGAATACCAGTACGCTACCTCCCGCCCCGACAGCTGGACCGACAAAGGATTTGATTCCGCGCCGGCGGATATGAGTGACTCGAATCCGCGCGTCAGCCTGCTCAACTTCACCCCGAAGGTGGAGCGCGCGCATCACCAGGAATTGAGTCTCTCGCGGAGAATCGGCGAGAACAACGTGCAGGTCGCGGTGTTCACAGACCGTGTGCTGGATCCAGCCTTGACGGGCACCGGAGCAGTCACCGCTGCGGGCGGATTCCTGCTGCCCGATATCCCATCAGGCACGTTCAGCTTTACGGGCCAGAATCTCAACACCAACGGGGTGCGGCTCGTTCTGCAGCGCCGGTTCTTGGCGGATTTAACCGCGACTCTCGATTACGCCTTCGGCGGCGTTCTCGATCTTACCCAGCCCGGAACCCAGTTGCAGGGCGCACAGCAGTCGATCGCCACCTTGCGCCGTCACGCGGCCGCGGCGAAACTCAGCGGGACGCTCCCGCTGACTCATACCCGCTGCATCGCTTCATACCGCTGGATCGACGGTCCGGCCCTCACGCCCGTGGATATGTTTAACGCCTCGCCGGGCCAGAGCGATCCCTTCCTGAATGTCTTCATCCGCCAGCCCATCCCGTTCCTGCCAGGACATGTTGAGGCCATCATCGACGTGCGCAACTTGCTTGCCCAGGGATACGTTCCGGTCCTTGCTCAGGATGGCCAGACCGTCTACCTGGTTCAGGCGGCGCGGTCGGTTCGCGGCGGGTTGACGTTTACTTTCTAGGAGCAGTCCCAACCATCAGATCCAAGACCTCGGCCCTCAGCCTCCAGCCTTTCATGACAGACCGCCATTCCAGGCAGAGCCGATTTGTGGATGCCTGAGGGCTGAGGTCCGCCGCCTGCGTTTTCAGGAGTGCCTTATTCGTAAAATCTATCGCCCGCATTCATAACTCCTTGGTTGACTCCGGGGAGTCCGTTTCGATACTGTTCCAAGCGGGCATACAAGCGCGGGGCGGCGCATCTTGTTAGTGTGCAAGGAATTGCAAGGCTCCCAGAGAGCGCTGCCGGTAATCAGATAGCCCGCGCAGCGCCATCAATCCCCCAAAACTGATCGGCATTTGAGGAGATCCCATGCGAGCGCGCATCACGGTGGTTTTCATGAGTCTGGCATTCGTGGTTCTGGCCGTCGCGAGCCTGTCGGCGCAGACCTTCCGCGGAACCATTCTGGGGACTGTGACCGACCCCTCGGGCGCTGTGATTGCCGGGGCCAAAGTGACGGTGAAGAACGTCGGCACAGGACTGGAGCGCACCACCGAAACCAGCGCCGACGGCAGCTACTCCCTGCCCGAATTGCCCATCGGCACGTACACCGTGACGGTAACGCAGACGGGATTTGAGACGTTCGTGACAACTGGCGTCGTAGTGGATGTTTCCTCGGAACGGCGCGTAAACGCCGCGATGAAAACGGGCCAAATCTCAACCAAGGTTGAGGTGACGGGCGACTTGCTCCCGCAGGTGGAGACCACGTCCACCGAAATCGGCGGCACTCTTACGGCAGACACGATTGAGTCGCTTCCAGTCAACGGACGCGATTACCAAAAACTGATCTACATGAATCCCGGCATTGCGGGCTCACCCGACCAGATTTCTGATTCTGCCGGTTCCTACGGCGTTTTTTCTATGAACGGTTCGCGGGGCCGAGCCAACAACTTCCTGCTTGACGGAACCGACATGAACGACGGCTACCGCAACGACCCGGCAATCAACGAGGCCGGCGTATTCGGCGACCCAGCGACGATCCTGCCGCTCGACGCTATTGCGGAATTGAAAGTCATCTCGAACTATGAGGCGGAATACGGCCGCAACAGCGGCGCCGTGATCGATATTGTCACCAAGAGCGGAACCAATTCACTGCACGGGTCGGCGCTGGAATACTTGCGAACCAATAACTTGGGAGCGCGCAACTTTTTCAATAACGTCGGCGGAGAAAATCCTTTCCACAACAATCAGTTCGGCGGTTCCGTCGGCGGACCGGTCGTAAAGGATCACACCTTCTTCTATTTTGACTACGAAGGGCAGCGCGAAAGCGGCGCGCAAGGCGGCCTGAGCTGCGTGCCCGACCCCAATCAGGTTAAAGCCGATGAGGCAGCGATCAGCGCCAGCCCAGTCCCAGTGAACCGTGTCGGAACAGCATTACTCGGTTTCTTCCCCGGTCCGAACGTTTCCTCCGTCGCGCCGACCCCGGGACAGATCGCGCTGATGGCGCCCGGAGACGCCTTCGATAGCGGCTGCCCTAACGGACCCAACTATGCCACTTCCACCATCTTCAACAACAGCATCGACAGCTTGATCGGAAAAATCGACCAGAACTTCGAATCGGGCTTGCTTACAGGCAGGTACTACTTCGGAAACAGCACGCAAGCCTTCCCATTCGCCCAGCTAGCCGGTGGCCTGTTGCCGGGATTCGATACCGTGACACCCACGCGGGTTCAGCTGGTTTCCATCTCTTATGTGAAGAATGTCAATTCATCTCAGGTCAACGAAGCGCGCCTGGGCTGGAACCGATTTGCCGAGCAATTCTACCCGCAGGACCATACCTTCAATCCTGCTTTAATCGGGCTGGAGACGGGTGTCACGGACTCATTTGATTTCGGCCTGCCGCAGGTCACCCTATCCGGCTTTTCACCGATTGGATCCACGAACTCGATCCCGCGCCGGCGCGTGGATGCAAACTGGCACTTCATTGACAACTATTCATGGAAGATCGGACGGCACGACATTAAATTCGGTTACGAGTACCGGAGGACGACGATCCAGTTGGTCCAGGACAATACCTTCCGCGGCAAGCTGGGTTTCTCATCCGTCACGGCTTCCATCACCCCGCCAATTCTGATAGCGGGTGGACCGCTGACCGCTTTACTGGAAGGAGCTCCGGGCAGCGGAAAGCTCGCGTCGGGCGACACCCTTCGCCATAGCGCGGAGAACAATCATAGTTTCTATATCCAGGACGAGTTTCGCTGGTCTAACAAGCTGACCGTGAATTACGGCCTGCGCTGGGATTATTTCGGGGTGGTGCACGAGAAGAACAATCTCTTTTACCAGATGTCAGCGGCCAACGGCGGAACTGAGCTCCAGGTCGGCGCCCCTGGCGGGCCCAGTAGCCTATACAACCCCGACTACAACAACTTCGCGCCACGCATAGGTCTCGCGTATGACTTTACCGGTAAGGGTAAGACGGTGGTTCGTGCAGGATGGGGCCTGTTCTATGACGCCTTCTCGCAGGACATTTTCCTGGGACATGTCCCCTATAACTGTGCCTTCTGTCCGGGGCCGGCTTATTCCGGAGTAGGTCCAGCCGCGATTTCTTCTGCCGGGTTGTCGGGAAATATACTCGGCAACGTTCCGGTTTTCGGGGCTCCCAGCGCCCTCGGCGATTTCTTCGGCACCGATCCCAACATCCGCACTCCCTACGTGCAGAACTTCAATCTGAATCTGCAGCAACAACTCGGCAGCAGGATGGTCCTGCAGGTCGGCTACGTCGGTGCAGCGGGGACGAAGTTGTTCCGCTTCGTCGACCTGAATCAGCCCACCCAGGCACAGATCACGGCATACGACTCGAGCTGCCCAATCGCGACCACTCCTCCGTCCTTCTTCCCGAACTGCCCAATCGCTGGCTACGATTATGCAAGCAACGTGCCTCGCACGGCTTACCCGAACTTCTTCTACGTCAATCAGGAACAGGCCAGTGCCGACTCCCGCTATCACGCTTTGCAAACCAGCCTGCGAGTGAACGGCTGGCATGGCGTCACGTCGCAAGCGAACTTTGTCTGGTCGCATTCCATTGACAATGCCAGCGACCTGGAAGACTTCATTCCGAACGCGGCGCAGCCGAACAACAGCTTCAATACCGCGGCGGAACGCGGGAACTCGAATTTTGACATTCGCCGCCGTTTCAGCTGGAACCTTGGCTACGAACTGCCCAAGCATGGCGGCAGCCTTGCGAAACTGAAGGACGGATGGGGCGTGAACAGCGCCCTT